>JAEEGI010006034.1_pt1 | contig 27513 bp, 24 predicted proteins | sample 8958751 | NCBI WGS metagenome assembly JAEEGI01 (sample SAMN16246545, study PRJNA631951) | gut metagenome | biome: gut microbiome; feature: rumen; material: KS-attached | host: Bos | place: Iran: Karaj | collected 2018-10 | reverse complement strand
CGAAGCAGAAGACGAGCTTCGCGAGGGTCTCCGGGTCCATGTTCGGCAGCTGGAAAGGCCAAATCTTCCGGATCATGTTCCGGGTCGACGTGGACAGGCCGCAGCGCTCCCGCACCTCGAAGGTGGGCTCCAACGAGATGGTCAGGGCCCATCCGGGGGCGAAGCAGGACACATAGGGCTGGTCGATCCACGTGCCGGCGAGGTCCAGGCGCGTGGGAATCTGGCAGGGCGTCTGCTTCAGCGCCGTGCTGGAGCGGGCCTGCAGCCCCTCCTGCGGTGTGCGCTGGAGCACGACGTACTCGATGCCCCGCTCCGCGCACAGCCGGCGCTTCTCCTCGTTCCCGCCGTCCTCGTTGACCACGAACACGTCCGGTTTCACGATGTCCAGCGTGGGCACGAAGTCCATCACCCCGTCGCCGGCGTTGATGTAGGCGTCCTTGACATAGCGGATCGCCTTCACCATGAACAGCCGCTCGTCCTCGCTGTAGATGGTCTTGTGATGCTTATAGTGCAGGATGGTTTCGTCCGAGCCGATTCCCACATACAGGTCGCCATACTGCGCCGCCTGCCGGAAAAACTCCACGTGGCCGCTGTGCAGCAGGTCGTAGCACCCCGATACGAATACTTTCTTTGTCATTTCGAGCTTGCCGAGAAATCTATTTCACGATCCCCTTCTCCAGATACTCCGCCAGGTTCATCCGCACCTTCTCCGCGGCGCCTTCGCCGGCGACCTTCGCCATGTCGTGGTCCACCATCAGCTTCACGAGCTGCTCGAAGGTGGTCTTCTGCGGGTTCCAGCCCAGCTTTGCGCGTGCCTTGGTCGGGTCGCCCCAGAGGTTCACCACGTCCGTGGGCCGGTAGAAGTCCGGGCTCACCTCCACCAGCACGCGGCCGGTGGCCTTGTCGACGCCCTTCTCATCGGCACCCTCCCCCACGAACTCGAGCTCGATGCCGACGTGGTGGAAGGCGAGCCGGCAGAAATCGCGCACGCTGTGCTGGACGCCGGTGGCGATGACGAAATCTTCCGCCTTCTTCTGCTGGAGGATGAGCCACATGCACTCGACATAATCCTTCGCGTAGCCCCAGTCGCGGAGGCTGGAAAGGTTGCCGAGGTACAGCTTGTCCTGCTTGCCCTGTGCGATGCGGGCGGCGGCGAGGGTGATCTTGCGCGTGACGAACGTCTCGCCGCGGCGCTCGGATTCATGGTTGAACAGGATGCCGGAGCAACAGTACATGCCGTACGCCTCGCGGTATTCCTTGACAATCCAGAAACCGTACAATTTCGCGACCGCATACGGGCTGTAAGGGTGGAAGGGCGTGTTCTCGTTCTGAGGCACTTCCTCCACCTTGCCGTACAGCTCCGAGGTCGATGCCTGGTAGATCCGGCACGTCCCCGCGAGTCCGCACTGACGGACGGCCTCCAGGATGCGCAGGACGCCGGTGGCATCGACATTCGCCGTATACTCCGGCGAGTCGAAGCTCACCTGGACATGACTCTGCGCCGCGAGGTTGTAGATCTCGTCCGGCCGCACCTTGCCGATGACCTGGACGAGGCTCATCGAGTCGCCCATATCGGCATAATGCAGGTGGAAATGCGGCTGGCCCTCGAGGTGCGCAATGCGCTCGCGGAAGTCCACCGAACTGCGACGGATGATTCCGTGTACGTCATAGCCCTTCTCGAGCAGGAACTCCGAGAGGTACGAGCCGTCCTGGCCCGTCACGCCCGTGATGAGCGCGGTCCTCATCGGATGTTGTCTTTCTTTTGTCAAGTTGATGCCGAGCGCCGCCTCAATCTGCTTGAGGCTCTGTCCGCCGATGCCCACTTTTCCGGCGAGCCAGCGGCTCACCACCGTCTCGTCCTTGCCGATCCGTTCGGCCAATTCCCGCTGGGAAATGCCTTTCCGACCCAGCGCAGCCTTGATTTTGTTAATAATTTCGTAATCTACCATAAATACAAAGTTACGCCTTTTATACGACTTGACAAAATTTTCAAACTCAAATTATACACTTGACAATATTGTGTCAATTAAATTTAAAAATAAAGAGGCGCACCGATGCGGTGCGCCTCTTGCGTATGGATATGTGAATCCGTTACAGGATCGAGAGGGCCTCCTCGGCCGCGGCGCGGTCGGAGGCGCGGATCACGAAGGAGATCGTGAGTTCGTCACCACCCTGCGCGGCGGAGATGATGCTGACGCCATAGGCGCCGAGGGCCGAATAGATGCGGCCCGAGGTGCCGGGGACGTTCTTCATCCCGTTTCCGCAAACGGAGAAGAGGCACACGTCCTCCACGACGTCCACGGCGTCGTCCAGCGCGACCTGGCCGTCGCTGTACAGCGCGGAAAGGGCCGCGCGGGCGGCGGGAAGGTCATCGGCCGCGACAGCCACCGTGATGCAGAACTCGGAGGAAGGCTGGGAGATGAAGCGGATGTTTACGCCACCGCGCGCCAGGGCGCCGAAGATGGACGAAGAGACGCCCACTCGGCCGACCAGGCCGGTGCCGCGGACATTGATCAGCGCAAAGCCCTCCTCCACCACGTAGCCCGTGATCGCCTGTTCAGTGACGGGCTTCGTCTCGGTGACGGACGTGCAACGGGAAGGGTTGGCCACGTCGATGACATAGACCGGCAGGTTCGCCTTCATCATCGGCAGCAGCGCCGCCGGGGCCAGGACGCCGTCGGAGACCGAGCAGAAGACGGCGGCTTCCTCGTAAGTGAGGGCCGGGATGGACAGGATGGGATCGTCCAGGACGAAGAACTCGGCGGGAACGCCGTACTCGGAGGCGATGGTCAGGGCCATCATATCCTCACCGCGGCGGCCCAGACGGATCGTGAAGCCCGCGGAAGTGTGCCCATAGCCGCTGGAGACGACGTACAGGCCCGGAGCGGCCGTGCGGGCGCGGAAGCGCTCCATCGACGTGACCCAATCGGCCCGGAAGGCGCCGTGCTCCTCCTCGCACACCATCACCTCGGCCCCGTCCACGAACGTGCCGCCCACGGCCGCATGGACCGTCTCGGCGCACAGGCGCGCGCACTTGGCCAGCACATAGTCCCGGATGGTCTCGAAGGCCGGACGGTACACCAGGCCCTCGTCGATATAATGCCGCAGGTTCTCGAGTTCCGAGTCGACCTTCACCCCGAAAGCCGCGTCTCCGGGCATCATCCCCTTGAAATAGGCGCCGATGGCGTCGAACGCCGGCTTCGTGTCGGCCCGCTCATAGACCGCCTGCTCCAGCACGTCGATGAACATCTGCCGCACCTTGTGCTCCGACTTCACGACCAGGACGGCATCCTCCCGGGGAAGATTGCCCAAATACTTCGCCGACGCCTCCGTCAGCTTGAAAACACGGATGATCATAGTTTACAAGTTCTTTACAAAGGGTAAAGTTAGCAATAATTTCTCAAAGGCCGTAGGTGTCCCTCAAGAATTCCATCCTCCATTCGGTCCGGGCGACAATGTCATCGTCGGTCCATTCTTTACTATCCATATAGAGCTGAAGCATCGTGAGACTCTCTATGCCAGAAGATTCTTTCAAGCAATTCTCAATGTGCCCCCGTTTCACTTCATAACCTGAATTCCGCAAAAGCGAATTGAATCCGCTGGAAATCAGGACCAGATTCCCAAAATCGTGCACGTGCTCGTACGGCTGTGCCGGAGTGCCGCCCTCTTTCGCAGGATGTTGCGCGGCCACGTGCTCGATGGATCTATTCCTCTTGAAGGTGTACTTGTCCACGCATTTACGGACAGCACTAAAATCACTAAAATGGAAGTAATTCTCGCCTCCCGTTCCGGTGAAATACTTTTCACGTTCCTGCCAGAGATAATAGTCCAGGCGCCAGAACCAATACCGGTCCACGCCATGGTCGTACCGGAAATCATCCCGGTTGTCCAATCTGGAAACAGGATTGTTCTCGTTGTCAATCTTTTTCAAGAAGGCCAGCAACGAATCGAAGGCGACGGTGATATCGTTTCCTGAAACAAACTTCAACAACGGACACAGCCACCTGTAATACGTCTTTTTACTGGAATAGACATACTGGAACGACTCGAACTGCACGACACGCCTTTTCAGTTCTTTATCCTCGTCCGTCTTCTGGTCATCCTCATCTCCGCGCATAGCCAACGTATACTTGTCCCCGGTCGAGGCGATGCGGATCACAAAGTAATCGTAAAGAATCCGATACTGCAACAGAAAGGCGATGAATTCCTCCGCGTTCATATTTCCCCTGTAGTCGGCGAACATCTTCGACAAGTTGTTCGGGTCAAAGAAGTCCCTTTTGTTCACATCCTCCTCCCGGATGGTACCCGAAACCAGGTACAATACGTGAAGGATGAACTCCGAGAACCGCAGCATAGACCGATACGTGTCGGGCTCGTATCGGGCTTTCTTGGGTTCGACACTGCTTTCGGGGATATCGTCGATCATATCTCCCGTTTCGGGAGCCAGGTTTTCCAGTGCTTTGCCATGGAAATCATTGATATCGGATTTCCCCTGATCTTGCTTGAACATTTCCACCACCCTTTCAGGAACCAGGTTGCGAGTGGCCAATATCGCTTTGTTGAAACGGATGATGTAGTCCGTCGTAGCCTCTTCTCTCCGCTTCCTGACAAGTGGGGTGTCCATATCGGCCACGGCATTCCAGATGAGCGAATAGCAATTCTTGATTTCATCGCTCCTTTTGATTTCCATCAAAAGATTCACCTTCAGAATCTCGTGGTCCTCCAAGTTCTTTCCTGTCGAATTCAGGGACTCGAAATACGAGTTCAGGGCACGCGAGTCGGTGTATGGAAGAACGGATATGAAGAAGGACGTATTCTCATAAACATACCGGGAAAAGCCTTCCAAGCAAAGTTGCGGCCTCTTGGACAAGGACTCGTAGATGGCAGCCAGCGCTTCTTTGACCTTCTGATCTCCCTCATCCTTGTCATCCTCCTGCTTCGATGCGACCTTTTTCACGAGCCCCGGTTCTTTCAGGAGCCTTTCCAAGTACTCGTTGTCGTCCTCCCTCGCCTCGAAATAGAGACGCGGCTTCTCATCCACCTCCAGAAAACTACGCCACTGGCCGAAATGCTCCTCCAAGGCCAAGCCAATGAGCATCAAGACAGTAAAACGCTGCTGTCCGTCCACGAGTTCGTTCTTTTCCGTGGAGGTGATCAGGCCAATGTAGTAAGGGGGACAAGCCCCTCCCTTGCCAATGGAATTCTCATACGACTTCACCAAATCGTCTATCAGACCCGAGACCGTTTCCTGATCCCAAGCGAATAGTCTCTGATAGAGCGGAATCCGGTACTGAATCCTGTTTTGGCCGATTGACGCGGGCGTATCCGCTTTCTTAGGATATTTCGTCATAACAGGCAAGGGTTTTAACGGAATTCAGGGTGACAAGAGAGCTTAGTTTCTGGAGCAAACGGGACAACTGGCCTTTGTACCGCTGCAGAATCTTATACCCTCCCACATCTTCCCGGTTTTCAGATATGATGCTTTCCAGGTAGGAGAACAGGATGGCCGATGTCCCGGACGACTCGATGCGGGCGGCAATCCTCAGCTCACCGATTTCCGCCAAAGAGCGCTCAAAATTCGCCTTCCTGCCATTCAGTCGTACGGTTGACACGGCCCTGGAGAGCAAAACGGCGGCCTCGGCCAGATATGTGTCTCCATATTTCAAATAATAGGCATAGAGCAGGGACTCGATGAGTTCCCCGTACTGCCAATGGGACTCGCCATAAAGACCTTGGTGGAGAATCTTGAAAACGGGCGTGTCCGTATATTTATTATACACCTCCACAAAGTGGTCCACATAATCGAAGAAATACGCCCCTCCCCGGATTGCTTCAAAATATGGTGAATTCTCGGAGAAAACACTCTCGACTTTCACGTCGGGCAATGATTCCGACGCCTCGTATTCGTTCTTGATCCGGAAAGGTTCCCGTTCGGACCAATCCTCACAAAACAACCATTTTCTCAACCGGAACAGATACTTGTCCAAGGTCTGGACATAGGACTTTTCCTCGTGCTTGCGCTGCGAATCAAGCTGCATCTCGTTCCATCGAACAACCTTATCGTTCTGCTCCTTCTCGCCCCCAATAAACCGTAAATGGTGCGCCTTCAACAAGTCATAGTCCGATAGCGGCTTTCCCTTGGAGTTCTGGTTGGAGAAGAAAGTGTAGGCCAGACTGAGCGAGCCCTCGTTGAGTACCAGAACAGAGAAAGTCAAACGCTCCATCTTTTTACTGATTTCCTCAATTCCAAGCGGAGTTCGTCCTGCCAGGAACGTATTGATCAGATACTTGTTGTAAGCGATATAATCTCGGGATTCCTGGGACCGGAAGCCCTGCTTGAGCAGGCCAATACCGTCAACCCCCATCCCATGGAACAGAATTGCCAGGGTCGTCAGACGCTGCTGGCCGTCGATAATCTCATATTTGTCGGATTTGCGTTGCAGGATGAGACTGCCCAAACGGTACTCTCCAACCGCCCCGAACACATCTCTAAGCAGCCGCAGCACATTCTTCTTGTCCCAGCAATAAGTTCTCTGATAAGGAGGAATGAGAAGATCCAAATTGAACACTTCCAGCAAGGAAAGGTCATAGAGGGAAACGGGCTGGTTCGAATCCTCTTGCAGATCCATTTCCAAATGCGGCAAGTCTGCCTTGGGCCAGTTAAGTGATTTCTGCTCCTCCGCTTCCTTCTCTTCATATCGATCGGTCCGAAAGTACATCTGCATCAAATCGTCGAACAGGGAACGCATCCGGCCGATGGCGCAATCCAGCGAGTCGAAACTGTCGATCTTCCAGTTCAAGATGGCCCGCGTCTTGTCACGATTTTGCCATTCATCCCAGGAGACATCCTCGAAGTATTGCGTCCGATCATAAAGAAATCTCCGCAGTCCGAACCATTCCCCGCCCAATGCCCCCCATTCAAAATGAAGTTGCATCTTTCCCTCGTACAGTTCGTAATGCAAGGCAGGTGGCACCTTTTTGGAAATACCGATTTTAAACTGGACAAACTCCTCATTCGCCTTGAGGATATCGTCCCGATACTTTTCCTTCAAATAGTCCAGAGTCGCCTGACTATGTGCGGAAAAAGCTTCCATAGGCATCAATCCCACCACGGTTTCCGATACTTCCAGGTTTGGGCTTTGTAGGCGGCCATGTCGGCGAAGAAGGGGTCGCCGGCGTGGACGGTGACGGTTTTGTCGTTGAAGACGACCATCGGTTTCGTGTCGGGGTTGTAGACTTCCCACTTGAAGCGCTTGACGTCGGGTACGCCGTTCTTGGCGAAGGAGACCCAGACGTCGCTCATGAAGTCGGCGAGCTTGTAGGCGGATTTGTCGCAGCCCACCATAAAGCGGCCGAGCCAGATGTTGTTGAACACGAACGGCATCTCGGTGCAGTGATTGGTCGCAAAAGTGCCGTCCATATGCGGGGAGGGCTTCGCAAACACATAGAGATACTGCTTGGTGTCCCCCATCGCGTACCGCAGGTCCGCATTCTGGTAAACGCCCTTGAGCATACCGTTCTCGGAGAAGTTGCAGCCGATGATGGTGGGGAGACCCTTCGAGAATTCCGCGACGCGCGGATCCGTCAACGGATACGGGATGACTTCCCCGTCCAGGACCGGCTGGAACCACATTCCGGCGCCGTAGGTCTTGTAAAACATGTTCTCCGGATACGCATCAATGACGGCATCCGTCGCCGCCGCGAGGAGTTCGTCATACGGGAGCTCCTGGATCTTGTCAATGGTGGTCTCGTCCAGCCCGAGCTTCTCGACCGCCTTGCGCGCCATCGAGCGGGACACGGCGGGATCGGCCAGGGAGAGCATCGACCCGGACTCGATGATGCCGCGGTGGAAGAGGCCCTTGGCGGACGGCGTGCCCATCAGGATGTTCACCTTGCCGCCACCGCCCGACTGGCCGAAGATGGTCACGTTGTCGGGGTCGCCGCCGAAAGCCGCGATGTTCTTGTGGACCCATTCCAGGGCCTTGACCATATCCATCACGCCCGTCACGCCGGAGTACTTGTACTTCTCGCCGAAATCGGACAGGTCCATGAAGCCCAGGATGTTGAGCCGATGATTGATGCTCACGAGCACCACGCCCTTGCGCGCCAGGTTCGCGCCGTCATAGAACGGCAGTTCGCTGCTCGCGCCCATCGCGTACCCGCCGCCGTGGAGCCACACCATCACCGGCCGCTTCTTGCCGTCGTTGATGCCGTTGGTCCAGACGTTCAGGAACTGGCAGTCGTCCGACTGCACGCCGTCGTCCCACTGGTACAGGAACGCTTCGCCGTCATCCTCCCACGTCAAACGCGGACCCTGATGGCATTGGTGTCCATAATAAAGCGCCGTCTCCACCCCTTCCCAGGGATCCGGGTCCCGCGGCGGCATGAAACGGTCCGCCTGCGCGTACCGCACGCCCTTGAAAGTGTAGATACCGTCCTCGATGTACCCGCAGAGGGTTCCATAGCAGGTCTCGACCAGCGCATCCGTGCTGTTCACGACCACGGAATGCTCGGGATAGTTTGTACAGGCGGCGAAAAGCAGCAGCGCCGTGACGAAGGGACAGGATTTGGTCATCGTATAGCGTTATTAAAAATGTCTCCGAGGTCAGCGGGGTTCAGGGCTTCTCCAGCTCGAAAATCTTCTCCATTAGCCGCCATTTGGCGGTGCTGGGGGCGGTGGGGTCGCAGCCCTGGAATCGGGCGACATACGCCTCCCATTCGGCCTGGCGCGGGAGGGTGGCGAGGCGGGCGTTGTCGGCGACGAAGTCGAAGTCGTCGACCGTGTCCATGATCATGAACAGGCGGGTGCCCAGGCGGTAGATTTGCATATCCAGGATGCCGACTTCGCGGATGCCGGCCTGGATCTCGGGCCATACGTGGGCGTGGGCCTCGCAGTACTTTTCGATCAGCTCCGGATCGTCCCGGAGCTCGAGGGTCTGACAGTAGCGTTTCATGGCTAATCCCGCTTGAAAATATCCCGCGTATAAACCTTGTCAGCGACGTCGTCGAGGGCCGCGTCGTAACGATTTGCAATGATGGCGTGGGCCTGGGCCTTGAAGGCGGCCAAATCGTTAACCACGCGGGAGCCGAAGAAGGTGATGCCGTCCTGCAAGGTAGGCTCGTAGACGATGACCTTCGCGCCTTTCGCTTTGATACGTTTCATGATGCCCTGGATGGCGGACTGGCGGAAATTGTCGGAGCCCGTCTTCATCGTGAGGCGGTATACGCCCACGACGACTTCCTTTTCCTTCGCCGTGTCGAAAGCGCTGGAGGCGGTGTAATAGCCGGCCATTTCCAGCACGCGGTCCGCGATGTAGTCCTTCCGGGTCCGGTTCGATTCCACGATGGCCTTGATGAGGTTCTCCGGCACGTCGTTGAAGTTCGCCAGCAGCTGCTTCGTGTCCTTCGGGAGGCAGTAGCCGCCGTAGCCGAAGCTCGGATTGTTGTAGTGCGCGCCGATGCGGGGATCTAGACACACACCCTCGATAATCGCCTGGGTGTCAAGCCCTTTCATCTCCGCATAAGTGTCCAGTTCATTGAAGTAGGACACCCGCAGCGCCAGGTAGGTATTGGCGAACAGCTTCACCGCCTCCGCCTCGGTGGTGCCCATATACAGGACCGGCACGTCCTCCTTGAGGGCGCCCGCCTTGATGAGCTCCGCAAAGGTGTGCGCGGCGCTTTCCAGCGCCTCGCCGTCGTACCCGACGATGATCCGGGAAGGATACAGGTTGTCGTAGAGCGCCTTGGATTCGCGGAGGAACTCCGGCGCGAAAAGGATCTTCGGGACGACGACCTTCATCGTGCCGTCGGCCTGCCGCTCCCGGTAGGAGAACTTCTCCCGGACATTCCGGGTGTAGCCCACCGGGACGGTGGACTTGATGACCATGACCGCGTCCGGATTCACCTCCAGGACCAGGTCGATGACCTCTTCCACGTGGGACGTGTCGAAGAAGTTCTTCTTGGGGTCGTAATTCGTGGGCGTGGCGATGACGACGAAGTCGGCGTCGCGGTACGCCGCGCGGCCGTCCAGGGTCGCGCTCAGGCGCAAGGGCTTCTCAGCCAGGTATTTCTCGAGGTATTCGTCGGCGATGGGGCTCTGCCGGGCGTTGATCTTCTCCACCTTTTCGGGGACGACGTCCACTGCCACGACCTCGTGTTTCTGCGACAGCAGCGTCGCGATCGAGAGGCCCACATAGCCGGTTCCTGCTACTGCGATCTTCATAAGCCTTTATAGTTTCGTTTCACCTCCTCATAGGAGGCCAGGTTACCAATGTCATAGCGTTTGCCGGGCATTTCCCAGGCATGGACCGGGGTCTGCGCGGAAAGCCAGGCGATGAAACTGCCCGGGGCGTCCACGCCGCAGCCGCTGTCGATGCCCACCTTCACGAGCGGCACGTCGCTCCGGCGGTAGAAATAGAACGGTGGGCAGCACCAATGGCTCTTGGGATGGGCAGGTTTCTCCTCCATCTCCAGGATCAGGCCGTTCCCGTCGACGGTGGCGACACCGGTCTTGTGGAGCTTCTCCTCCGACGGTTCGAAGTAGCGCATGATGCAAGTCGTCCCCTTCTCCTGCGCGTATTCCAGGAAACGTACCAAGCTGAAATCCAGCAAGTTGTCCCCCGCCATCACCAGCAGGTCGTCGTCCAGGCCCAGCGTGTCGATGGCGAACTGGATGTCGCGCACCGCTCCGAGCCGGGTCTCGTTCGACGACGTTCCGTCGTCCAGGACGATCACCTTTTTAGAGGAAGCCCAGTCTTCGAAAATCGGGGCGAACTTGTGGTTGGAGATGACGACGTACTCGTCGATGAGACCGGCCCGGTCGACGTCGTCGATGAGCCAGTCCAGGATGGTCTTCTCCCCTACCTTCAGCAGGGGTTTGGGGAAGTTTTCGGTAAGGGGGTAAAGCCGCGTGGCGTATCCCGCGGCGAGAATCAGGCATTTCATAGGTTCAATCCGTCAGCGCTGTCACAAATATAGACGCCGTATTTGTCCGCGAGGCGCGGGAAATCCTTCAGGTAGGCGGCGGTCACCTGGTCGGCGATGGCATCGGCAAAGGCCGGGTCTATGAGGGCCATACAGCAACCCTTGAAGCCCGCGCCGGAGAAACGACCGCCGTAGATGCCTTCCGTCTGCGTCATGATCTCGTACAGGCGGATCTGCTCCGGAGCGCCGGATTCCCAGTTGTGGATGCTGCTCCAGCCGGATTCGAAGGAGAGCCGGCCATAGGTTTCGATGTCGCCGCGGCGCCAGGCTTCGGCGCCTTTTTCCACGCGTTCGAACTCCGTGTACCAATGCTCGCAGCGCTTGCGCCACGGGACGGGCAGACGGTCCTTGTAGGTTTCGTACACCTCCCGCGGGACATTGCGGGCCATGGCATCCTTGAACTTGCCGTACTCCATGCCGGCGAAGGCCTGCAGGGCATAGACGCCGCTGCGGAGCTCATCCACGCGCATGTTGTACTTGGAACCGGCCAGGCTGTGCTCCAGCCCCGAGAAGAAAATGGCGATCTTGTACGGTTTCATGTCCGGATGCTCCGGGATCAGCTCGTATTGGCCGTCCTTCGTATCCAGGTACAGCAGGTGATGCGCCTGGCTGAGCACCTCGCAGCTCTGGTCCAGCTTGCCCACAGACACGCCCACATAGTTGAGCTCTGCGTCATAGGCCAGGTCGATGAGCTCCTGCGCGCTCAGCCGGATGTCGTTCACCCGGCAGAGGGCCGTGAGGAAAGCAATGATGACGGCGGCCGACGAAGAGAGGCCGCCGATGGGCAGCGTGCCTTCGATGACACCGCAGATACCCACCTTCAGCCGGTGCTCGCGCTCCAGCGAGAGCGTGGCGCCGCGGAGGTAGTCGGCCCAGTCCCCTTCCTTCCGGGGCGGGACGTTCTCGATGTGCCACTGCGCCCGTTTCGGGAACTGGATGGAGGACATCTCCACCACCCCGTTCTGCTTGGCGGCATACACGATATGGATGCCCTTGTCGATGGCCAGCCCGGTGATCTTGCCCAGGTTATGGTCGGAATGCGCCCCGATGGGGCAGATGCGGTAGGGACAGAAGGCGATGCCGTCGTAGTCCCGGCCGTAGGTTTCAAAGAATCGGTCTTCGCAGCGCATGCTATTTCAAAGGGTTCAGGTCGCTCTTATACCACTCGATGAACTGGGCGATGCCCTCGTGCAGGCGCACGACGGGCTTGTAGCCGATCTCCGCCTCGAGCTTGGTGGTGTCGGCGTTGGTCTGGTACACGTCGCCGGGCTGCATGGGCAGGAACTCCTTCTTCGCCTCCAGGCCGAGCGCCTGCTCGATTTCGGAGATGAAGTCCATGAGTTTCACGGGGTTGGAGCAGCCGATGTTGTACACGCGGTAACGCAGGCCGTTCGCATTCGGTTCCGGAAGGTGGTCCAGGCAGCCGATGGTGCCGGCGACGATGTCGTCGATGAAGGTGAAGTCGCGGATCATGTCGCCATGGTTGAAGACCTTGATGGTCTCCCCTTTCGAGATGGCGCTCGCAAACAGCATCGGCGCCATGTCCGGCCGACCCCAGGGTCCGTACACGGTGAAATACCGCAGGCCCGTCATGGCGATGCCGTACAGCTTGCAGTAGCTGTGGGCCATCAGCTCGTTGGATTTCTTGGTGGCGGCGTACAGGGAAACGGGGTTGTCGACCTTGTCGTCCTCGCTGTACGGGACCTTGGCGTTCATGCCATAAACGCTGGAGGAGGAAGCATAGACGAGATGCTTCACCCCGAAGTTCCGGCAGGCCTCCAGGATGTTCAGGAATCCTACGAGGTTGCTCTGCAGGTACGCATACGGGTTCGTGATGCTGTATCGGACGCCGGCCTGCGCGGCGAGGTTCACGACCTTGTCGAACTTCTCTTCCTGGAAAAGCGTATCGATGGCGTCCTTGTCGGCCAGGTCCATCTTCCGGACCTCCAGACCGAAGGCCTTGCACCGGCCTTCCTTCAAGCGGACGTCGTAATAGTCATTGTAATTGTCGATTCCCACGACCACGTCCCCCCGCTGCTTGAGGGTGTACATGAGTTTGGAACCGATGAAACCAGCCGCGCCGGTGACGAGTATTTTCATAATCCGAAGTTTATTACCATCCGATGTAAACGGGGCGGGTCTGGGTGAGGCGGCGGCCGGTGAACGTGAGGAGTCCCGAAGCCGCATCCCGCTCGTAGATTTCCACGGAATCGTTGTCCCGGCAGCATACCAGGACGAAACGCCCGTTCGGGGTGATGTTGAAATTGCGCGGGTGCGGACCGGTGGCCGTATAGCCCACATAGTTCAGCAGCCCGCCGGGGCCGACCTCGAAGACGACGATGCCGTCGCCGCGGAGGCGGAGGCTCGCGTACAGGAACTTGCCGTCCGGGGAGAAGTGGATGTCCGCGGCGCCGCGGGCGTCCATCCGGTCGGCCTTGATCACCTGCTTTTCGGTCAGGTTGCCATCGGCATGATCGAAGACGGTGATGTCGCCGGAGAGCTCGCCGATTACGTACAGGTGCCGGCCCGACGCGTCGAACAGCAGGTGCCGGGGACCGTAGTCGGAATGCAGAGTGGCCGCGCGGCAATAGTTGCGCACTCCCCCGGCATAGACATCCAGACGGCCGATTTCATCGGCACTGAACTCACTGAAGAACAGGTGCTTGCCATCGGGAGAGAACACCGCGCAATGGACGTGCGGGTCCTCCTGGCGGGACAGGTCGGGACCGCCGATGCCCGAGACGAGCAATGAGTCCAGCGGGGCGATGCTGCCGTCCTCGCGGAGCCGGTAGGTGGCGAGCGTACCGCCGGAGTAGTTGGCTACGGCCAGCAGGGTGCCGTCGGTGGAGACGTAGCAAGGGTCCTCGCCGTGGAAGGGAGATTCCTTCGCTTCGCTCGGAATGACACCGGTAGGCTGGGAATTGATGAGTTCGAATCCATTGCCGCCCCAGCGCCAGGCCCAGACGGAGGCAGTGGTGTCGGGCATTTCGGAGACGGCGTAGACTTTGTTGCCATCGACCGTCAGGTAGGACGGGTTGGGCATTTCCGCCTTGGCGACGGGGCCTTCCCCGACGAACTCCCCGGCCCGCTGGTCGAGATCATAGGCGTAGAAGCCGTCGGAATAGGTGCCGACGAACAGCGTAAGGATGTCCGGACGGGTGCAGGAGGCCGCCAGCAGGGCGACGAAAAGAAGGAAAAGATTCCTTCGCTTCGCTCGGAATGACATCACACCAAATTCAGAAGATACTGTCCGTACTGGTTCTTGCGCATCGGGTAAGCGACCTCTTGGAGTTTCTCCCGCGTAATCCATCCGCTGCGGTAGGCGATTTCCTCGAGGCAGGCGATCTTGAGGCCTTGCCGCTTCTCGATGACTTCGATGTAGGTCGAAGCCTCAGCGAGGGACTCGTGGGTGCCGGTGTCCAGCCAGGCGAAACCGCGTCCGAGCGTCTGCACGAGCAGCTCGCCGTCCGCGAGGAAGGCCTGGTTCACGGAGGTGATTTCCAGTTCGCCCCGGGCGGAAGGCTTCACCGCGGCAGCGACGTCGACCACCTTGTTGGGGTAGAAATACAGGCCGGTGACGGCATAGTTGGACTTGGGCTCGGCCGGCTTCTCCTCGATGGAAATGCACTTGCCGTCCGCATCGAACTCCGCGACGCCGTATCGCTCCGGATCGGAGACCCAGTAGCCGAAGACCGTCGCCATCCCGCGCTCCGCATCGGCCACGGCCTGCTTCAGCTGGGTGTCGAAGCCCGCGCCGTGGAAGATGTTGTCTCCCAGCACCATACAGGCAGTATCGTCCCCGATGAACTCCCGGCCGATGATGAAGGCTTGGGCGAGGCCGTCCGGCGAGGGCTGCTCCGCATAGGAGAACTTCACCCCGAAGTCGGACCCGTCGCCGAGGAGGCGCTCGAAGCCCGGCAGGTCGTGCGGGGTGGAAATGATGAGGATCTCCCGGATGCCGGCCATCATCAGCACGGACACCGGATAGTAGATCATCGGCTTGTCATAGATGGGCAGGAGCTGCTTGGAGACGCCCTTGGTGATGGGATAGAGGCGGGTGCCGCTGCCGCCGGCGAGAACGATTCCTTTCATAATGCTTGGTTTGGACAGCAAATATATGAAAAAATGCTAACTTTGCCTTGCAAAGCACCCGCTTTTATGTTGAGCATCATCAAGACCGCTACCAAAGAATCCTTGTTCTACAAGCTGCCTACGCTTGTGGGAGACATCCTGATTCAAGTGGGCGTCCTCTTGTTCCTTCTGTATGGAACCGATATGGTCCGTGAGAACAACCTGCCCCTCTATGAGCAGGTCGGTTCATGGTTTCTCCTGGTGGTAAGCGCCATCGCGTCTTCCTGGATTCTCGGGATCAAGGTCAACGAGCGCGGCCGTGGCCCCGTGAACATCGCCAACCGGGCCATTCTTGACGCAGCCGTCACATTCATCCTGTACAACGGCCTCATGGCCATCATCTACGAGCTCGTCCTCCAGGGCAAGCTCCTGGGCCTGCAGGCGCTTATGACGGGATTCCTCTATGCCATCTGGCACCTGCTGGTGCGCAAATTCATCGGATGGTACCGGAGCAAGGGCGCCAACAACTACACCGTGGTCCTGGTCGGTTCCGACCCCAACATCCGTCAGGTATGCCAGTTCTTGAACGGGCCCAACTCCGAAATGGGTTATAACGTACTCGGAATGTTCACCGCCAACCCGGAAGAGATTCCGGAGGGCATCACCAACCTGGGCGCACCGGAAAAGGCAGTCCGATATGTGGAAGACAACCATGCCATCCTGAAGGAAGTGTACTGCTCCCTGAATCCCGCCACGGAGACCAATTATGTGAACCGGCTGGTTTCCGTCTGCGAGAACCGGATGGTCCGCTTCACGTATGTCCCTGGCATGGAAGGCTACCCCAAGCGCAAGATGAACATCTCCCAGCTGGGCAGCGTCAATGTCATCAGCCTCCATGAGGAGCCGCTGAACGCCCCGCTGGCCCGGTTCATCAAGCGCAGCGCCGACGTCTTTTTCTCTGGTCTGTTCCTGATCACGCTCTTCCCCATCATCTGGCTTGTCTGCGCCATCGGCATCAAGCTTTCCTCCCCCGGCCCCGTGTTCTTCAAGCAGAAGCGTACCGGCTACGAAGGCAAGGAGTTCTGGTGCTACAAGTTCCGGTCGATGCGTCCGAGCGCAGATGCGGACACCAAACAGGCCGTCAAGGGTGACAGCCGCGTCTTCCCGTTCGGGGAATTCCTCCGGAAGAGTTCCATCGACGAACTCCCGCAGTTCATCAACGTCTTCAGGGGGGACATGTCCATCATCGGCCCCCGCCCCCATATGATCCACCACACGGACATCTACTCCGAGCTCATCGGCGACTATATGATCCGCCACCTGGCGAAACCCGGCATCACCGGGTGGGCGCAGGTGAACGGCTGCCGCGGCGAAACGAAGGAGCTCTCGGAGATGAAGGACCGCGTGGAGAAGGACATCTGGTACATCGAACACTGGTCCGTCGAACTGGACGTCTCCATTTTCCTCCAGACCGTCTGGCAGATCCTGCGGCACGAGGACGAAAAAGCGTATTAAACGATGAAAATCAAGGATTTACAGCTAGTTCGATCGAAACGGGAGATGGCCTCCTGGCCGGAGGGAAAGTTTCTTATCGACACGGTGAACGCGCACTCCTTCGTCCAGGCCAACCGGGACCTTGCGTTCGACAATGCCCTGATGGACGCCGACGCGCTCCTTCCCGACGGCATCTCCATCGTCAAGGCCTGCCGCTTCCTCCGGACGGAAAACGCGCCGGACGAAAAGATCGCCGGCGCGGATTTGTTCGCTTTCGAGATGGAACGGCTGAATGCGAAGGGCGGGACCTGCTTCTTCCTCGGCAGTTCCCCGGAGACGCTCGCCCTGATCGAGCGAAAGGCGAAGGAGGTCTATCCGAACATCACGGTGAAGTCCTACTCCCCTCCCTTCCGGGACTCCTTTTCCCGCACGGAGAGCCAGGAGATGGTGGACGCCGTCAATGCGGCGCATCCCGACCTCCTCTGGGTGGGGATGACGGCCCCCAAGCAGGAGAAATGGCTCTACGACCACTGGGCGGACCTGGACATCCACTGCCACGCGGGCGCGATCGGCGCCGTCTTCGACTTCTTCGCCGGGACGGTGGAACGGGCGCCGCAGAAGTGGATCGACCTGGGGCTCGAGTGGCTGTACCGCCTCATAAAAGAACCGCGCCGCACATGGCGGCGCTATCTGGTCAGCAATCCGGTCTTCTGCTGGCTGGTCTTGAAAGAAAAGATTACGGGATAACCGTCGTCATTCCCGACCTGATCGGGAATCTCCCTAGCCGTACAGTTCCTGCTCCACGATGTAGCACAGGATGTGCCCGATCAGCGTCTGGCACTCCTGGATGCGCGGCGTCTCGGTGGACGGCACGTGGATCACATAGTCGTAATCGTCCATCGGACAGGGATTCGCCCCCACAATGGCGACGGAAGTGATACCCTTCTCGCGGCAGGCCCGCAGGGCATTTACCAGGTTAGGAGACTTTCCGGAAGTCGATATCCCGATAAAAACATCCCCTGCACAACCCTGCGCCTCCACCTGTCGGGCGAACAAACGGTCGAAGCCGTAGTCGTTGCCGATGGCGGTGATGATGGACGTATCCGTCGACAAGGATAAAGCCGCCAGCCCAGGACGGTCGAAGCTGAACTTGTTCACAAGCTCCCCTGCCATGTGCTGTGCATCGGCCGCGCTCCCGCCGTTGCCGGCCCAGAGGGTTTTGTGTCCGGCGCGGTAGGCATCGACCATCACCCTAGCGATGGCAGCGGTCTTTTCCATCAAAGCATCGTCCGAAAGCAGGGTTTGCTTGACACGGATGGATTCGGAGATGTGGCTTTTTACTATATCAGTAGAAATCATGTTATAAGGAGTTCTCTGGTTTCCTGAATAAATGGCAAGGATCGTCCGGGGTGCATTCCTTCCGGAAATGGCGTTCATCTCGGAAAAGACTGTCCGGATAGGAGACGATGCCGTTCCGATATGGAACCAACAAGGCCGGAGTCAGTTCGTTCCGTTCTGCAGCGCCCTCGCAAGCGATTTCAACGGCATCCCTTTCGCTCTCCCGCACAGGTGCGCAGACCAGAGAGAAGGAAACGCCCTTGGAAGTTGCCAGACTATCCATCTGGCGCAGGTAACTCTGGCTCAAAGACGAGATCAGGGAATAGGAAGCCTCCGGCTCATCTTCGTACGCGAACGCAAAGTTGCTCACTCGGATAAAGGGAAGGCGGGAAGCCCGGTAATGGGGAATCATCCGCACGCGGTCCATCAGCATCTCATTGAAATATGGCCTGTATTCCTTCGTGTAGAACGGCTTGAGGAAATACTGAAACGCATACCGGTCCACGTCGTTCTGAAGGCAAAGGGGCGTACAGATGAAGACCACTTGCTTGGGAAGAGCGTCCGCATTAGCCTCTAAGTAGTTGCGCATCAGGAAGAATTGACCCGCCATCGTCACAGCCTGGTTGCAGGCGAGGGACACGGCGTCGGGGTACTCCTGCTGCGAGGGGTATAGTTGCTGGCACACGCTGTCCCCAAGGATCAGCAGCCCCTTACCGCTCTTTTTCTTGCTCAAGTCGATGGATCGGAATACTTCCTTCCCATTGAAGGTGGCAAAACGGAATCCTGTCAGGTACATCACACCTTCCAGCACGAAAAGGAGCACGAGCCACAAGAAGCATCTGACCAAGAAACGTCTCATCCTCAGAACTGAAAGTAGATAAAGGCAGGATTCCCTTGCTGGGAAACGGCGGCCACAAACACGGAGATGAACACAGCCAGGTACAGAAGAGTGGTCAACGCCTTCCTCCCGGCAATTGGCTTCAGTGCGTGTTCCTCCCCCCTCCTAAGCCACTCTACTACCAACAACGCAGGAATTGAGGCCACGGCAGGAACGATGCTCCGAAGCGAATACATTTCAGGCAAGGAGAAAAGGCTGCGGGAGCAGATTGCGCGGATCCATGTCCATGCTCCTACTACACTCTCCGCCCGGAAAACAATCCAGCCGACTGTCACAAGGAGGAATGTCAGAAACATCTGGCCAGTTTCTTTCCAAGTGGGCAGAAGTCGTCCCTCCGCCACGAGGTTCAGATGTTTCCGGTTCTTTCCTCGCAGGATGAGAGGAAGGAAAAGCAACGCGTGATAAGCTCCCCAGACCAGAAAGGTCCAATTCGCACCATGCCAGAGACCACTCAGCAGGAAAACGACTATCGTGTTGCGGACGATCTTGGCCTTCGGACAGCGGCTGCCACCCAAGGGTATGTATACATAGTCCCGGAACCAAGAGGTCAGAGAGATGTGCCAATGGCGCCAGAACTCTGCGATATCTCGGCTGAAATACGGAATGCTGAAGTTACGCATCGACTTGATGCCAAGCAGTTTCCCCGTACCAATCGCAATATCTGAATACCCCGAGAAATCGCCGTAGATCTGGAAAGCGTACAGGATGGATGCGAGAAGCGCAGTACTGCCTGACGGAGTCTGGCCGGACGAGAAGACCTGATCCACGTAAAGCGCACAATGGTCGGCCACCACCATCTTCTTGAAAAACCCCCAAAGTATCTGCCGAAGCCCGTCCATGCCAGTTTCATAGTCGAATGTCCGGAGCTTGCCCAGTTGGGGAAGCAGGTTCGTCGCACGGTCAATCGGTCCCGCGAGCAACTGGGGGAAAAAAGCCACGAAAGCGAAGTACTGGACGATATCCCGTGACGGTTCCAATTTCCCCCGGTAAACGTCAATGCCGTAACTCAGTGCCTTGAAGGTGTAGAAACTGATCCCCACCGGCAGGAAGACATGGAGCAGAAGACCGTCCGTCCGCCCCCCCAGGAAGACATCCGCGAAAGAAGTGGCGAAGAAATCGTAATATTTGAAAACGCCCAGAATCAACAGGTTCAGGACGATGTTCACTCCGCACGCCATCTTCGATTTCCGAGGTTCGTCCCTATACTTCCCGATCAGAAGGCCTGTCCAGTAGCTGCAGGCCGATGTAAAGACAAGAAGGGCGAGGAAACGCCAGTCCCACCATGTATAGAAAAAGTAAGACGCAGCCAGAATGAATAGATTCTGCGCTTTCAGGTTCCGGCTGAATAAGAACCAGTACAGCAGGAATACTGCTGGAAGGAATAGTGCGTACCCGAGGGAGTTGAACAACATCACAAAGCCTCCATGGCGCGAATAAGGGCTTCCGCAGAATCCTTGAAACGATAGGGATGCAAATTGTCCCTCAGCAACAGGGTCCGCCCTGATTCAACGGTATCCAGCAACCTGACGATACGGTCCGTCAGGCCCACCACGTCATTGGGGTTCACGATGTAACCGTTCTCCCCTTCCCGGACCAAATCGGCCGATCCAGCCTTTTGCGAAACAATCACCTTGGCTCCAGCCATCAGAGCCTCCCCAGTCACGGCCCCATAGGCCTCCTGGGTGCTAGGGAGCACCATGACATCCATCAGATTGTACCAAGCGAGCAGTTCGTCTCCGGAGAGCATGCCGGTAAAATGCGCCCACGGGGCCATCGCTTCCAATTCTTTTCGGTCGGGGCCATCGCCGACAATCACCAGATCCAACCGCTCTCTGATTGGAGCAAACGCGTGAATCAGCATGGGGACATTCTTCAATCCTACAAGCCTTCCCACAAAGGCTACAATCGGTTTATCGCCCAGGCGAAGCCGCTCCGACAGTGGCAACACGCGCTCCAGTTCCGGCCGGATCCGTCGTTCGTCGGCCATGATGGGCATCACCATCCCCTTTCCGAACCGGGACCTGTACCAGTCACACACCTCAGGGCTATGGAGGATCAGGGAATCCAGATACCTCGGAACCAGGTGGCGCGCAAGACGGTGCTTGATGCCGAAATCATGGCCCTGGATCATGTCCATGCTGTCATCGCAGACCGCAACCAACTTGAAACCGTAGCGCTTGCGACGACACAGACACTGCAGGGTGACCGGCGAAAACTCGGAGGTGATGACCAAATCCGGATGAAACTCCTCCAGATAGCGGTCCAGGTCCTGGAAGAAGTACACACCGAACCGCTCCCGGAACATCGGATCGTCGCTGTAATGCAGGATCCGACAGTCGAACCGTTCAAGCAGTTCATTCCGCAAATCTACCCGATAGGAGGCGGGGACCGTGGATATGTAGAGACAAGTCATCTTTTCCATCCTTTCAGAAGCCGGTCAATGTGCCCCAGCACAATCTTCAGGGTCAGACGCTGGTATTTCAGTTTCATACCCGGATTGACATAGATACGCCCGTATCCCCGCTCATGCATCTGTTGGCAGAGGCCGAAATGCTCGCAGCGGACCTCCACACGTGCGTCTCCATTGTCCACACACCGGTACCGAAGACCCCGGACACACGCATACCGGTAAATCGCCAACCCACCGAATGCCGAATAGACCGGAATCCAATCGTCCCCGGGACGCAAGGTCCCCCATCGATCCGAAACGGACTGGATGGACGATTCCGTCTGGGGGACCTGTTCCTTCCCCAGCTCCACCAGGGCGTAGGCGTCATGGTAGCGCCGTCTCAATCTGGGAGAGAGCGAATAGCCGAACGACGTGACGGCATCCCATTCGGGCGCGGGAGCGAAACTGGTCAGGATCGACGGCAGTTCCAGCCGCTCCACATCCAGATCGACAACCACCAGGTAATCGGGATTCCATTCCTGCCGTTCCAGGTATTCCAGGTACTGATTTCGGAAATCCGCCATTTTTACAATCCGGTACCGGCTGAAGAATGGATTGACCGTCACCTCGGCCGCACGGGGAATGGTCCGGATTCCCAGAGTCCGGCAGGAGACCGTCACCTTCGGGTCGGCGCTCGCCCATGCCTCTAGGATAGAGACCGTCCTGTCCGTACTGTCGTTTTCAAAGACGATGATCCGGTAGTCCTTGAATCTGGCGCACAAAGCACGGATGACCGGGATGTTTCTCTCCAGGCCACGCTGTGCGTTCCGGACAATCGAACACACAGCCAACGATTTGCCCGCCAACGGGTTCTCAGCGCTGTTCAAAACGGATTCTTCCATCTACTTGATTGTCTTTCACCTGGTTCCCCACATTGACTCTACGGACTTTACTGTCGCTTCGCGTCTCGATGGACAAATCACGGCGCAGGTCGATGCACCAGGAATTGGCAACGCGCTGGACTCGATTGCCGGTGATGGTCGTGTTTACGGTTCCGTCGTCGCAAAAGATGCCTCGATTGTCGAAAGGTCCGGAAATATCGTGGATGTAATTGTTCCTGATCGTCAACGAGGTGTTCTGGGTGCCCACGTATATCGCCCCCGTATCCATCAGCAGATTCATCGGAGCCGCAGAATTATATTCGGCAGTCTGGTAGATTTCGTTGTTTTCCACAATGCCGGAAGAAGGATATTCCATATCCTCCGTGAAATGGACACCCAGTCGGATGGCGCAGTTGCCGAAGTCCACGAAGCGGTTCCCAGAAACGCGGTAATCCGTCCCTTGGCATTGGACACAGGGACTGTTTTCCTGCATCCGGTCCATCCCCACGAAGATGCAGTCGTGGACTCCAGTTCGCGCGGAATGGTTGAAAGACCGGATGCCGATACGCTGGCACTCCTCGAACCGACATCCCCGAATCTCGACATTATCCGTATAAATGATGTGGATGACATGGCTCTGAAGAGAACGGAAGGTGCACCCCTGCACCTTCGCCTGTCCAAACGTGCTCCGATAGAAACGGATGGCGCAGTCTTTCGCATATTCCGTACGTCCGCCGGCATTCCGCTCTATGACTAGATTCGACAGAGTGAGGCTGCGGAACGCGCATCCCGTGAACTGGAATAAGGCTGTGGAAACATCCCCGGGCACCTCCCTGATCCGCAACAGGCGGAACCGGGGAAATTGCTTTCCATATGAGAAATCTCCATTGACATTATAGGTAAGGCCTGTCTTCTGAAGGTCTTCCAACGTGAAATACATGTACCGGCCCTTGATTTCCGTGACTGGAGCGGTAAAAGTCCGGAACCAGGATGTAATCTGGATATAGAGCTGTCCATCCCCATTCAAGCGCTTCCGGGTTCTGATACGACAACGTCCGGAAGCTTTGTCCACCACTTCCACCAACCGATCCATCCGATAAAAAGGGCCGGACTCGATTGCGGGAGCCGTCCCGGTCAGGACAGCGCCGTTTCCTTCAAAAGTCAGGTCCGTTCCCGGACAATCCAAGCCATAAAGGTTGATATGATCGTCACGGAACACGTACGAACCTGGTTCAAAGACGACGCGCACCGTCTCCGGCTTTTGGGCCAGGGTGCGCCGAAGGTCACCGGGCAAGGAATCGAAATCCTCTTGGGATGAGACCAGAAGCGTAGCCAGGGAGAGAAGAATTCTAAGCATGAAGAAGTGTCATCAAGCGGGTCCACGCGCGGATGGCCAAGGAATGATAATGGAGTGCGCCTCGCCGGACGGAAGGAATGACCTCGACGGATTCGGGCAGAAAGAACGTGCGTTTTCCCGCCGGTGCCATCCGAAACCGAAAGCGGTTATACGACTTGCAATGGGTCCCGTCTCCGGCAAAACCGGCAGAAGGGTCCACGAGACTTTCCACGGGGAAAAGGGAGGCTTTACCTTGAAGATACTCGCTGTAACAGAACCGGATGGCCCAGGAACTGTTCCTTCCTTCCATCCAGGAACGCAGCATCGATGCACAGTCCGAGCCACCCCACCGGTTAAAGGAGCTGGCATGCGCACGCAGGGATTCCTTCGTTGGATTCCAATCCACAGACTGCCAGCGGTCTCTCCAGGTTCCCCAGCCCCACGAAGCGCTGCGAACACAGAAATATGCATCGTATCCGTATCCTAACGGCATAGGGACCTCACTGGTATAGCCACAGACGGAGAACACGTCCGCCTTGTCCCTAAACACTTCTAAGGCCTTGTTCATATACAGCAGGAAACCGGGATGCGTCACCAAGTCGTCCTCCAGGACGATGACATACTCAAAAGAGTCCAGCACCTGGCTGACGCCACTGATGACCGAGGGTGCCAAACCTTGGTTCTTTTCGGACCAAACCACATCCACGCTGCGGAATCCGTGGGCTTCGAGGGCGACTTGCCGGACAGCAGCCACTTTTTCCCGATCAGCCTCGTTCCGGGGGCCGTCCAAACGGATAAAAAGCGGGGTTTCCGAGGCCAGATCATTGGCCGACAACGCCGAGAGCGAATCGCGAAGGGCATCCGGGCGGTTGAAAGCAAACAGAACGACAGGAGCCGGAGTCATCATAAAGAGAGTAGGAAATGTTTCATCCGGGACACGCCCGAATGAAAGGAAAAACAAGAGGAATATGTCTCGAGAGTCAAGGAACGATCCGGATTGGCCGAGAGCATTCTGTCCAGGGAGACACGGAAAGACGCAGGACTGTCATAGACGAACAGGGAACGGTCCAGGAATGGCTCATACCCCCGCGCTGAGACTTCGTGAACAAGGGCCGGCAGGCCGTACCGGAGTCCGTCCATCACGCGGAGCTTGACTCCTCCGCCTTTACTGGTTGGACAGACATAATAACGTCCCTTGGACAGAACCACGCCCATGTCCGGAGGTGTATCCACAAGTTGGGCGCCGAGGTCCGCCAGGCGTTTTTTCAAGGGCGGGCCGGGATTCTTGCCAGCCACAAGCAGCCGCGCATCCGGACATCGAGATTGAAGGACAGGCCAATACATGTCCAACCAGGGGAAAAGGGAATCCAGGGTCTGGCGTACGCCCAGGTTGCCGGTAATCACGAAGACATTCTCCGAAACGGTATCGGGGACATCCGGGAGGGGACGATCCTTGTATTCGAACACACCTAGCACCTCGAATCGGATCTTCCGGTCCGGGTCGTACCGACGCCGCAGCAAATCCCGGTCCTGAACCGACAAGACAAGATTCAAGTCACTTCCCCGTACAGCCTCCCCTTCCCCTTTTAGGGTGATAGGAAGCATCCACAAAAGCTCGTACCACGGGAAATTGTCCTTCGTATATTCGTATTCGTAGTTATCATGGACGGTAACCACCTTGGCACCATGCTCCTTAGCAAGGTGAACCAGCCGGCGGCTTCCCTTGCTGTTGTGAAACACGACCAGGTCAAACCTTTCCCGATCCATCAGTTCCCGAAAAGGGGTCATGAAACGGTGCAGAACACCGCGGGAAAGCACTCGGAACAGTTTTACCACTTTCGGGGCCGAATCCGTTACCCCGATCTGACGAACGGTGGCATCGACTTCAGCATCAGATTCTCCAGGTCGGTCAGCTGGAAAAAGAAGCGTGACTTCATCGCATATCTGCGCGACGGCGTTGACGGTCGAGCGTGCGGCGAACACCCCTCCGCCAACCCCTTTCATCTTGGAATAGTTGACGACAAGCGCTTTCATCGTTTTAAGAGTGCGATTAAACGATTCTGAAGCGTGGCAGCCCAAGGTGCCAGCCATCGGTTGTACAGATGGGCAAGCAACAGGGACAGAGCCAGGGATAAGACGAAAATGGCGCCTAGCAACAGCCACACATTCTGGATGGACCATGAAAGGAACAGCCAGCAGGACAAGGAGCAGATTACCGGCCAGTGGAAGATGAACACGCCCAGGGAAAGCTTTCCGAGCGCATCCATCAGACGAGAGCCGAAAAAGCGCATGAGGAGTTTGGACAACAGAACTGCTGATACGAACAGGAAAGAGGCAAGAATGCTCTTATACTTGTCGTAGTCCATCACATTCTCCTGGTCTGCGGCTAACCAGCAAGCAACCGCCAACAAAACCAGGACGGACGGAATCCGGAGAGCCGAGGGTACGGATATCGGCTGCCTTTCGACTTTAAACAAAAGCATTCCAGCCATCACGCTGGCATAATAGGCATCAAGATACAAGGCCAGGACAATCACGAAAAGAATGCTCAGGATCTGGAAAAGTGACCGCTGTTCTCGGATGACCAGCGTCATGCCCATGACCAGGAAGGAACCCAGGAGGATGTACTTCATCATCCAGAAAGGGCCTACGAGTACGTTGTACCCCAACGGGGCCCAAAGAATCGAGATGGGGAGATGATAGATACGGATTACCCTGAAATAATTAGCTGTCAATTCATTTCCAAGGGCCTCGCTCACTGCATGAATCCGGTAGAGGCCGAGGACGCACAGCAGGTAGGACAGAATGGCGGCAACCCCTAACGGAATCATCAAACGTACATACCTGCGTACCATGCCAGTTCCATAATCGTCCAGGTTTTCGTACCGATTGGCATTCCGGGCAATAAGATAGCCGCTCATCAACAAGAACAGGCATACCGCGAAATTGCCGTTCACCAGAAGGTTGGCTCCCGGAATATGCTCGATGGGCGACGACTGCATTCCATCGGGGATGAACAGCGGGTAGAAGCAATAGAAGAAATGGTGAATGAACACGATGAGTGCGCCCATCCCCTTCAGGCCGCTGATATGTTTCAGATAATCAGGTTTCATCATCCAAGTACACATTATCTCCAACGTAACTGTCCGGATCGTCCTCTCGGATATAGGCGCGCATCCGACCATTATACGTATTGCCACGGACCCAATTGCCTGTATTGGTCCGTTTTATGGCGGAATTCCTGCGCCTGCCTATTTTGAGTGCCCGGCGCACATCGATGGCCATGCCGCCATCGATGTTCAAGACCGTATTATCGCAGACATGCAAGTTCACGACACCATCATCTCCGAATATTCCGCGATTCCCGTGGGGCCCGGAAAGGTCGTGGATGAAGTTCCGGCGAATGGTGACCGCCTTGTTCTGTGTGGCGACATAGATGGAGCCCCCGTCAATCAAGGCCCGCATAGGTTCCTTACGGAACGCTTCCGTCATACAAATCTCGTTCTGTTCGACGACTCCGGATGTAACCAGACCGGAAGTGTCCGTATAGTGGAGCCCGACCCCGATGGCGGAATAGGTGAAGTCCTGGAATATATTATTCCGAACCACAAACTCGCTCCCCCGACAGGCCAGAACGGGATCGTTGGTCATCTGCAATCCGTTCTCGATGAACCGGTTGTCTTCAATCCGGGCATCGCCTGCCGTCTTGTCCACAAAGACCTGATTCAAGGCGCCTTTCCGGAACAGGTTATTCCGAAGTCGGAAATGGTCCGTCCTTTCCACCAGAATCCCGCGGGAGCGGATTCCCTCGAACGAGCAATTACGCACGACAACTGAATCCGCCTCCACCCCGGAAAATCGGAGAAGTCTGTCTCCGTCTCCGTTCCCCAGGAAATGAAGGCCATCCAGAACCACACTGCTTATCCGGGCATCCTCCATGGACAGGAAAGACGCAGCATCACAAGCATAGGCCGATTTCGTTTTTCCTGGCGAGAACAGCATGTATCGTGGCAGACATCGGCCGAACCGGAGTTCGGACCACATATGCGTCCTATATGGCACATGCCGGAAATAGATGTATCCTCGGGATACCTTGACCACATCATAGACGGCACCCACGAAC
>JAEEGI010006032.1_pt1 | contig 27514 bp, 19 predicted proteins | sample 8958751 | NCBI WGS metagenome assembly JAEEGI01 (sample SAMN16246545, study PRJNA631951) | gut metagenome | biome: gut microbiome; feature: rumen; material: KS-attached | host: Bos | place: Iran: Karaj | collected 2018-10 | reverse complement strand
ATCGAGCAAGAGGACATTGCCTTCCTCCTTGAGCGCCAACGCCAGTTGCAGGCGGTTGCGTTCACCGCCCGAGAGGACACCGCACTTCTTCTGCTGGTCGACGCCGCTGAAGTTGAAGCGTGACAGGTAGGCTCGGGCGTTAACGTCGCGACCGCCCATGCGTAGCAGTTCCACACCACCCGATATGACCTCATAGACCGTCTTGTCGGGGTCAATGCTCGTGTGTTGCTGGTCGACATAAACCGCCTTGACCGTTTCGCCGACTTCAAAAACACCACTGTCGGGCTTCTCAAGGCCCATGATGAGACGGAACAGCGTCGTCTTACCGGCACCGTTGGGGCCGATGACGCCCACGATGCCGTTGGGCGGCAGCATGAAGTTGAGGTCGTCAAACAGCAGCTTGTCACCGAAGGCCTTGGCCACATGCTGTGCCTCGATGACTTTGTTGCCCAAGCGGGGACCGTTGGGGATGAAGATTTCGAGTTTCTCCTCTTTTTCCTTGACGGTCTCGTTCAACAGTTTATCGTAGCTGTTCAGACGGGCTTTACCCTTGGCCTGACGGGCCTTAGGCGCCATGCGAACCCATTCCAACTCGCGTTGCAGGGTCTTCTGGCGCTTGCTTTCGGTCTTTTCTTCCATGGCCAGACGCTGGGTTTTCTGCTCTAGCCAGCTGCTGTAGTTACCCTTCCAGGGAATGCCCTCGCCGCGGTCAAGCTCGAGAATCCATCCGGCTACATGGTCAAGGAAATAGCGGTCATGGGTCACGGCGATGACCGTACCCTCATATTGCTGCAGGTGCTGCTCCAACCAGTCGATGGACTCGGCATCGAGGTGGTTGGTGGGCTCGTCGAGCAGGAGGACATCGGGTTTCTGCAACAGTAGGCGGCACAAAGCCACACGGCGACGCTCGCCACCGCTCAGGTGCTCGGTCAACTGGTCGCCCTCGGGGCAGCGCAAGGCATCCATCGCCCTTTCCAGTCGGCTGTCAAGGTTCCATGCGTCGGTGGCATCGATGACGTCCTGCAACTCGGCCTGTCGGGCAAACAATTTGTCCATCTTCTCGGGATCCTCATAGTACTCGGGCATGCCGAACTTGAGGTTGATTTCCTCAAACTCCTTCAGTGCGTCCACCACATGCTGTACGCCTTCTTGTACCACTTCCTTGACTGTCTTGGTCGGGTCAAGTTGCGGGTCCTGAGGCAAGTAGCCCACCGAGTAGCCAGGGGCAAAGACCACCTGGCCCTGGTACTGCGTCTCCAGGCCGGCGATAATCTTCATCAGCGTGGATTTACCGGCACCGTTCAGACCGATGATACCGATCTTGGCACCATAGTAGAACGAGAGGTAGATGTTCTTGAGGATTTGTTTCTGGTTCTGCTGGATGGTTTTGCTCACGCCCACCATCGAGAAGATGATTTTCTTGTCGTCAACTGTTGCCATAATTCTCTTGTCGATTTAGTTACTGCTTGCAAAGGTAGTGAATTCCCGCCATTGTTGCAACATTGGGGCAGGAAAATGTGCAAGGCAGAGCCTTGCAATACCTCAACCGCTGGGCTCGCAGAAGCCTTTACGGACTGGTGGTGGGGAGCTAAAGGTGTTTGGTGAGGGGGATGTCGTCCCAGGAGTTGACGAGGGTGGTGAGCCACTGGCGGGCTGAGGGGTCGTCGAGACGGGCGATTTCCTCAAGTAGGGCAGGGCGGTTGTGGGGCGGTAGTTTGAAGCAAGGCAGCAGGCGGTTGTCTGTACCGCGGTGGGCCGCCATCCATTGCAGGAAACGCTGGGGGTTCATGTTGTAGAGCTGTGCCACGTCCCACGGGAACGGGTTGTACTCGTAGTCGGGATCATAGGTGGAGTTGACCAGCTCTGTGTAGTCGTTCCAGATGTCCATGATGGCTGGGTCGTGGAGGGAACACACGAGCATATCCCAGGACTTGAAATCGAGTGCAGCGTACTGGTCCACCTCGTCCTTTTCCATAACCACGTGCTGTCCTTGTAGGACAAAGTGTCCCTTGGGATTGACGATATAGTTCTGTTCCCATCCCTGTTGCCAGAATGGCTGTCCCTTGAGGTCCCCGTTGAAGTCCATGATGGCTCTGCCCATCGTGCGGCGCAACTTCACCTGGTTGCCGTTGAAGGAGAACTGCCCGTCGAGGGTGAATACCGTGTCGTTCTTGGCATCATCCAAGTGGATGCGCCACAGCAGGTGCAGCTCACGGGCATTGATGGCGTCGAGCAGGTTTCCCTGTCGGTCATAAGTCATCAGTTCGACACAATAGCCAGAACCGCTACAAGCGTAAAAAGCTGCTAATGTGACGTCGTTGCCCATGTCGCGTACGCCCATCAGCAGCCAGTTGGCCATCTCATCGGCGAAGTGGCTGCCAGCGGGGATGACGAGTGCTTCATATTGCTTGTGGTTGATTTCCTGTCCCTTGAGGTCACTCTTCTTCTGATTGGGGTCACCGCAATAGATGTCGGGCAACGAGAGCGTGTCGCCCAGCAAGAGCTGGTCGGTAATCGTGATGCCCAGGCTATCCATAAAATTGAACTGGTCGTTATTGACTTTTCCTCCGTTAGCGCACCCGGTCAGGAGTAACAGGTAAAGAGCAAAGCCGCAAAAGAATGAAGTCCTCATATCAAGTTGTAAAGATTGGTACTGATTTGCAAAATTACTAAAAAAACGCAAATTTTGTCTTCCAGCCCCTGTAATCCTTGTTTTTTTACTAATTTTGCCGATTAATGAAACATAACGAGGACATCCATATTGAGCATCCCGAAGCATGGGAATTGCTTGTCTCCATCGCGGACAAGCAAGTGAGCTATATCTTGTTCACACCGACGGTTGCCAACTCGCTCGTCATGGGTGACATGGCGTTGATTGATGACACTTTGCAGGCGCTGGAAGATGCCATCTATGACACACCGTTGCTGTTGAACGAGTACAAGCGCGTGACCGTGGTTGTCCATTCCCAGCACTTTGTGCTCTTCCCCGATGAAACTGCCGATGAGGATTGCAAGGCTCTGTTGCGCCATGCTTTCCCTGGCGATGACGGTCAGGCGGCCGTGTGCCCAATGCCGCTTAACGGCGTGAAGATTGCCTACCTGATGCCCCAAGGTTTGCAGGCTTTTCTAGGGCGCACGTTTAACTATCCGGTCCTGTATCATCACTTGTACCCGATGTGTGAGCACTTCAAAGATCTGCATCACGGAGATGGCGTCTCACAGATGTTTCTCAACCTGGAAGAAGAACGCATGGACCTTGCCATCTATCGAGAAGGTCAATTACAGTGTGCCAACACTTACGGCTTTGCCAATTATCAGGATGCGGTCTTCTTTGCCCTCAAGGCATGGCGCAGCTATGGCCTTGACCAGTTGACCGATGAGTTGCAACTGATGGGTGACCGCGAGTCGTGTGCCGCCTTGTCGCCCAAGTTGCGTGAATTTGTTAAATATGTGATGCCTGCTGTCTATCCCGCCGCGGCCATGCGGTTGGGGCGTAATGCGATGCAGGCACCGTTGGAACTGATATTACTTGCCCTATGCGAATAATCAGCGGAAAATACGGCCGTCGCCGTTTTGATGTGCCCACCAACATCACAGCCCGTCCTACGACCGACATGGCGCGTGAGAACCTGTTCAACGTGCTGGGCAATATCATTGACCTGGAGGGAAAGACGGTGCTTGACTTGTTTGCCGGTACAGGAGCGATGAGCTTTGAATTTCTCTCTCGAGGCTGTGCCCATGTCACTGCTGTCGAGAAGGCCCGTGTTCAGGCCGAGTTCATCAAGAAGGTGCAGCGTCAACTCGATGATCCCAATCTGACGCTGGTGCGCGGTGATGTGTTCAAGTTCCTTTCGACCTGCCGCCAGTCGTTTGACATCATTTTTGCAGACCCGCCTTATGACTTGCCGCGTTTTGGCGAGATTCCCAAGTTGGTGCTTGAATCGTCGGTTGTGCATGACGGCACGCTGTTTATCATGGAGCACCCGCGCGAGCATGACTTCAGCGCTCTGCCCCATTTCTCACAACAGCGTGTCTATGGCAAGGTCAACTTCTCCTTGTTTGAAATCAATCAATCCACACAAGACACATGAACAGAACGTTACTGATAGCAGCGGTTGTAGCCTTCTTGACGCTGCATGTTCAGGCGCAACACATCGCCCCTGTGGACACTACTGCCCGCCTGGCATCGCCCGATGTGGTTACTGCTGACCAGATGAGCCAGCAACAGGTGACCAACCCGTTGGAAGCTATCAATGGCCGTGTGGCAGGTGTCACCATTCAGAAGAGTAACAACGGAGCCGCCGCGATGAATGCCGTGCGTGTGCGTGGCACGACGTCGGTGACCGGCGGCAATGACCCGCTGATTATCATTGACGGCGTGTTCGGTGACCTGAGTACATTGTCATCAATTTATCCGTCGGATATTGAAAGTTTCACGGTCCTGAAAGATGCCAGTGAGACGGCCCAATATGGATCGCGTGGAGCCTCGGGTGTCATCGAAGTGACGACCAAGAAGGGCTCTGCCAGCCGCACTACAGTAACTTATAACGGCAGTGTAGGCATTTCACATGTAACCAAGAATCTGAACATGCTCGATGCGGGAGGCTATGTGAATGCCGTGCGTGCTTTGGGGCTGCTACCCATCGACAAGGGTTACGATACCCATTGGCAAAAGACCATAGAGCAGACTGCTTTCATGCAAGACCATCATATCGCCTTCATGGGAGGAGGTGAGCGTTCAGGCTACCGCGTGTCGTTAGGATACATGGACCATGACGGTGTGATCTTGCATGACAAGTTGCGTAATCTGACGAGCAACATGAACATGCACCAGCGCATGTTTGGCGACCTGTTGACTATCGAGGTGGGCATGTTCGGCAATGTGCATAAGGACCAGACAGCCGTCTATGACGTGCAGAAGACGTTCTACTCGGCCCAAGCGTGGAACCCCACATTTAGCACCGAGCGCAACAGCAGCGGTGGTTGGGACGGCTTTACCTATGCTAACCAGATCAATCACCCATTGGCACTCATGGACAGTCGCACCCGTGACAAGACCACTCACTTGAGTACCCATGCTAAACTCACCTTTAACTTGGTGAAGGGGTGGACAGTGTCTCTCTTCGGGGCCTATAGCCACAACGAGGTAGAGATAGCCCAGTTCCTGCCTACCAGCATCTGGAGTGGCGGTAAAGGCTATCGTAGTAGCTCCAAGACGGAATCGTTGTTGGGCCTTGCCACAGTGACTTGGGACAAAATGCTGGGAGCGCATCATGTCAATGTGATGGGGCTGGCCGAAGTTGAGCGCGACACCCATTCGGGCTTCTATACCACCACGACAGGTTTTTCGACCAATGCTATCGGCATTGACGCTATCCAGTCGGGTGCCGTGACCTTGTGGGACGGCACGGGCAGTTTCCATGACGCGCCGTCGCTGGCGTCGTTCATGGCAAGGGTGTCCTATGACTACCTAGGCCGTTACTCGCTCACCGCCGCCCTGCGTGCCGATGGTACCAGCAAGTTCGGTAAGGGCAACAAATGGGGATATTTCCCCTCGGTGTCGGCATCGTGGAATTTGAGAAATGAGGCGTTCTTGCGTGGTGTCAGTTGGCTCGATGACCTGAAGTGGAATATCGGTTATGGCCTGGCGGGCAACTTGGGCGGTGTGGACAGTTACATGACCCAAAAACTGCTTATGCCAGCCGGCATCGCTCCGGTCGGGCAGACGCTGAATGTGACCTTTGATGAGTTGCGCAATGCCAACCCCGACCTCAAGTGGGAGGTAAAACGTAGCTTCAACACGGGCCTGAATGCCGCTTTCCTGGGTAACCACATTATCGCATCGCTTGATTTCTATACCTCCAAAACGATCGATATGCTCTACTTGTATAATGTGGGCGTACCTCCGTTCAGTTACAATAAGTTGCTGGACAATCTGGGCTCAATGCGCAACAGCGGTGTAGAGTTGGCCCTGGGTTTCACGCCGCTCACTACCAAGGACATGGAGCTGAATATCAACGCCAACATCTCTTACCAGTACAATAAACTGTTGTCGTTGAGCGGATACTATAATGACTACTGGCTGGAAGCCCCAGGCGAGGTGGATATGGTAAACTTGAACGGTGCCGGTTTCCACGGCGGCAATAACCACATTGTTTATCAGATAGTGGGGCAGCCCCTCGGTGTATTCTACCTGCCGCATTGCACGGGACTCAAGAGCGATGGAGCCGGGGGATATGTGTATGACATTGCCGACCTTGACGGCTCGGGTGACATCAGCATCGCCAACGGCAAAGACCGTCGTATCTGTGGCCAGGCGATGCCTAAGGTGTTGCTGGGCAGCAACATCAACTTCCGCTACCGTCAATGGGACGTGGCGTTGCAGATCAATGGTGCTTTCGGGCACAAGATCTACAACGGCACGGCGTTGACCTATATGAACATGAATAGTTTGCCAGGCTATAATGTTCTGGCAAGTGCTCCCGAGCACAACATCAAGGACCAAACGGCCACCGACTACTGGCTGGAGCGCGGTGACTACGCCCACTTTGATTACTTGACGCTGGGCTGGAACGTGCCACTGAGTGAAAAAGCCAGGCGCTCAATCCGCAACCTGCGCTTGGCACTCACCATCAATGACCTGGGTACCATCACGGGTTACTCAGGCCTCACTCCCATAATTAACAGTTCGACGGCTGGCGCCACACTGGGCGTTGATGACAAGAACGTGTATCCCGTCACCCGGTCTTATTATCTGGGCGTTACTGTTACCTTCTAAAAAAGAGTCACAATTATGAAACGCTATATCACTTATCTGCTGTTGTTGACCATCGTTCTTCCGTTGGTCTCCTGTGACAAATTTCTTGAGGATGACCCCACCGACCGTATCCCTATGTACGAGGCTTACGAGACTGTCAATGACCTGTGGCTCAATGCGCTGGCCAGTATCTACAACAACATCGGAGGCAGCAGTGCCTCCCAGGGTTTGCAAGGCACCGCGCGTGGCGTGTGGGACCTGAATACGTTTTCGACCGATGAGGCCATCATTCCCATACGAGGAGCCGACTGGTATGACGGCGGCATCTGGCAAAACCTGTTCTTGCACCGTTTCGGCAACGTGGATTTCACGGGCGATACGTGGAATTACCTGTTCAAGCAGGTGTTGGCCTGTAACCGTGCGCTCGAGCGTATTGATGCGTTCACGGCAAAGCATCCTGCCGAGGATGTCACATCCCTGCGTGCTGAGGTGCGTGCCTTAAGGGCCATGTATCTGTTCTATGCGATGGACCTTTATGGGCGTGTGCCGCTGTTCAAGAACACCAACCCTACGGCCCAGGAACTGAAGTTGCAGGAGCGCTCGACAGCTTTCCACCACATCGTTGACGAACTGCAGGACGCTGTGCATGACCTCCCTATCGACCGTAGCCCAAGGCCTGGAACATATTATGGTCGCATGACGGCCCCGGTGGCCTATTTCCTCTTGGCGAAGCTGCTGCTCAATGCCGAGGTCTATGCCGACGATAACTGGACCGACAATACCCGCCCCAATGGGTCATCCATGATGTGGATAGTGGATGGTGGACAGATGAACACTTGGGAGGCAGTCGTTTATTATTGTGACCTGCTGGGTGTTTATGGCTATACATTGGCAACAAGCTTTAACGACAACTTCAGTATCAATAACGAAGAGTCGCCCGAGTTGATCTTCACCATACCGATGGATATCTACAACTACTCTAACCGTTTCACTCAGCAGTTCCGTTCGCTGCACTATAACCATGCATCGGCATTGGGATTGAATGGTGAGAATGGCCCTTGCGCGACTATTGAGGCGATGCGCGCTTTCGGCTACGGCGAAGAGGACAGTGATAACCGTCTGTTTTGGACATACTACATTGATGAGGTTCATCATGCCATGACCTCCGACCCCGTTCTGCTCGATGACGGTACGCCACTGGTTTATTACCCGCTGGAGGCACACCTTGACGTATCGGGAACCCCCTACGAGAAGACAGCTGGCGCACGCATGTACAAATATGAGATTGACCTAGCGTCGATGAGCGACGGACAGTTGCGGCGCAACGATATCGTGCTGTTCCGCTATGCCGATGTGCTGCTGATGCAATGTGAGGCGATGTTGCGTGACGGCAAGGCCGGTGCCGAGGCCGACGCCCTGCTCAATGCAGTGCGCTCCAGAGCCGATATGGAGCCACGTCCAGCCACCCTTGACAATGTACTTGAGGAACGTTTGCTGGAATTGGCTTGGGAGGGCTGGCGACGCAATGACCTGATTCGCTTCGGTCAGTTCACCCGTCCCTATACTGATCGCCCGCAGCTTGATGCCGACGTGAATGGCTACACCCTCGTGTTCCCCATTCCCGGTGAAACACTCACGGCAAGTGGCAGTGCCCAAAATCCTGGATATTGATGAAGGACGAAATGAAATATATTGAACGCTTGGAAGCGCATGACGTGAAGCCCACGGCGATGCGCATCCTGCTGTTGCGCACGATGATGGCTCACGATGACGCTTTCTCGTTGCAGAGCCTGGAAGATGAATTGGATACGGTGGATAAATCGACCATCTACCGCACCATCACCCTCTTCTTGACACATCATCTCATTCATGCTATTGACGATGGTACAGGGATGTTTAAGTATGCCGTGTGCAGCCCCGATTGCCATTGCGGAGAGGACGATGGCACCATCGACCACATGCATGCCCATTTCTATTGCGAGAAATGTGGCAAGACCTTCTGCCTGCAGACGACCCAAGTGCCGTTGGTGTCATTGCCTGATAATTTCCAGGTCCATAGCATCAACTACGTGCTCAAGGGATTGTGCCCGGAGTGCTGTTCTAGTTAGGAGTTAGGAGTTAGAAGTGAGCAGTTAGGAGTTGGTATCTCTAGAGGATCTAGACTATCTAGACAATCTAGATAAACTAGATGAACTAGAAAAAACGTAAAAAACAATGAAAAAGGTAACTCGCTGGATACGAAACATTATGATCTTCTTTTTCACCTCGACGATATTGTCGGTGGTGATACTGAAGTATATCCCTGTGTATGTCACGCCGTTGATGCTCATCCGCGCTGTGGAGCAGATGATGGATGGCCAGGAGCCGGTGATCAAGCACTATTGGGTGCCGCTGGACCGTATCAACCACAACCTGCCTCAAGCGGTGATGGCGAGCGAGGACAACCTGTTCCTGAAGCATGGCGGCTTTGACTTGGAGCAGATTCAAAAGGCTCAGCTCGAGGCACAGGAAGGCAAGCGGCAACGCGGTGCGAGCACCATCAGCCAGCAGACGGCGCGTAACGTCTTCCTGTGGCAGAAACGCTCATGGCTGCGAAAGGGGCTTGAGGCCTATTTCACTTTCCTGATTGAGAAAATCTGGGGCAAGGAACGCATCATGGAGGTCTATCTTAATTCTATTGAGATGGGAAAAGGTATCTATGGCGCCGATGCGGTGGCCCGCATCAACTTCAATACCACGCCCGACAAGCTCACCAAGGACCAGTGCGCCTACATTGCCGTGTCGCTGCCTAATCCCCTGCAACGTGACAGCGCTCACCCGACAGCCAAGATGAAGAAGATGCACAATACCATCAAGAAACGCATGAAACAGATTGACCAGTTCCCGAAGGAGGCCTGTGCTCAATAGAAACTATAGAAGCTATAGTATCGATAGATGCTATAGGGAGCAGAAGAAAGAGACGAGGAAGGGGACCGAGAAATCCACGAGGAAACCGTGGAACAGCGACAGGATGACGAAATCCTGACCGCTGGTGCGGGTGATGATGGGCAGGGTCGTGTCCATCGTTGTGGCGCCGCCGCAGGAGATAGGTGAGAGAGGACCAAAGTATCTGACCAACAGGGGCGCTCCCAATAGGGTGATGACTTCACGAATGATATTGGCGAGCAGGGCGACGGTGCCTAAATCGGGACCGCGGTACTGTGTGATGAGAATGCTCGACAGGGAGTAGTAACCGAAGCCTGAGCCCACGGCGAGGCAGTCCGTCAGGCTACGCCCCGGCAGCCCCAACGAGGCAATGGCAGTAGCGGCAAGCGTGCCGACAATGGTCATCAAGGGGAGCAGTATCAGCCGCTTGTCCAGCTTGGTAAAAGACTTCAATAACGTTGTGTTGTTGCCCACAGTAACACCAACACTGAATAATAGCGCACACAGCGTCCAGAAACTCACGTTGCCATAAGCATTCAGGTCGGGCAGCCAGTGCATCACACCGCAGATGATGCCCAGAATGAAAAAGCCGACGATGATGAGGCTGCCTTTCATCGCTTACCTCCTTTCTTGTTCACCCATCGCCATAGTGCCCATGAGAAGAGCACGGTGCCGACAATTCCGGTGAGTGACAGCCACAAGGCTTCAAGACCTAGACTGCTAATTCCGTTGATGACCTGCGGATTTTCACCCACCTCGACACCCAGGAAGAACAGCAATAGCCAGATGAGCACCGTCACAGCGTGAGGCACCACCCTGAGCCGCCGCTTTCTCAACAGGAAACCGACAGCCATACCGCTGAGCATGATGGCAACAATCTTCAACATAAGGCTGCAAAGATAAGCTTTTTCCCGATTAAAGTTTAGTGTTTACGGTTCAAAGTTGGTGGTTATTAGGAAATGATGTAATTTTGCGGGAAAACTTTAGACTTATTAAGTATGAAAAAAATGATTTTATCTCTGGTGGCATTGGTGGCTATGCTTGCCGCTTGCCAGCCGAACGGCAGTCAGCAGGCTGCTGAGTCTCAAAAGACAACGGTATCGGAACAACTGACGGCGACTGAGGTGCAGAACAGGGTGCGTGATATCTACAAGGCGGTCTTCAAGGTGTATAACGAGGAAGACTCGTTGCGTAACCTGGACATCCAGATGGAAAATGGCGTGTTTGAGAACAGTGACCGGTTCAACAAGGATTACTGCAGCAAGGAGTGGAACCTCTTGCTTGCCAAGGTTAATGAGATTGACAGTTTGAACCATGAAGGTGAGTTGGGATTCTGGGAATTCGATTACTGGATTATGGGACAGGACTGGCACAATCTGTCAATCAGTGACATCGAGGTGAAGAATGTGGCAGAGAACGAGGCAACCGTGCAGTTGAAGTTGCACAACTTTGATTCTGTTCAGACTGTGGATCTGCTGTTGGTTAAAGAGGACGGCTCGTGGAAAATCGATGATTTCAAGCAGGCGGATGGTGATATGGATTTAAAACGCGCGATGCAGCAATATATTGAGGAAGAAACTGCAAAGGCCAAAAAATGAAGATGAAAAAAATATTATTCACAATAGTGGCAGCGATGTGTTGTGCTGCAGTGATGGCGGCACCGGCTAAGCCCGAGCCGTTCACCCACGTCCAGAGCGATGGCACGACCGTGACGCTGATGATGGGCGGTGGAGAGTTCAACCACTCGCTGATGACGCTTGACGGCTTGACCGTGGGCCGTGACATGAACGGTGACTACTGTTACAAGGCTGCCGGCTCGCTGAGTGATGTGCTGGCCCATGACCAGGGTCATCGTGACATTGAGGAGACGGCATTTATCAGCGCCTATCGTAGCCAGATGGCACTGGGTGCAGGAAGAAGCCGCTTGCCGCGCCGTGAGGAGGAAAACCCCACGCCGCAGGTTCCCACGCTAGGCACTCCCCGCATCCCTATCATTCTAGTCAATTACACCGACATACAGTTTGTTGACGAGAATCCCGTCAATACGTTCGAGAACCAGTTCAACTTGATGGAATACAGCAGCCTGCATTATTTTGAATCGCAGTCTCGCGGCAAGTTCTCGCCTCGGTTTGACATCCTGGGTCCCGTCAACCTGCCCCAGAATCGGGCTTTCTATGGCGCTAACAAGTATATCTATGGTCAGGAAGTTGATACCCAGTTGGGAACGATGATCTATGACGCCTGCACGGGATTGCCCGATGTTGATTTTTCGAACTATGACAACGATGACGACGGCTATGTCGATGTGGTGGTTGTGCTTTTTGCTGGCGTGGGCGAGGCTCAGGCTTGGCGCACCGTCCCCGAGAGCGTGTGGCCTTGCCAGTGGGACATGCAGGAATCCCTGGACTGGGGTTGCAGCACGGTGGGCCCGTTTGAGCTGAATGGCGTGACGATTGATAAGTATGCCGTGTTCAACGAGTTGGAAGGCAACAACAACTACAGCACCACCATCGATGGCGTGGGCACCTTCTGCCATGAGTTTGGCCATTGCCTGGGACTTCCCGATTTCTATTCCACCGTCGGTGGCGGCATCTATGGCATGAATGCCTGGGACATCATGGACGTGGGCTGCTACTTGGACAATGCCCACCGTCCCTGTGGCTATACCTCCTATGAGCGTCATTTCATGGGTTGGCTGGACCTTATTGAACCCGAGGAAAATACGCAATACTCCATGCTGCCGCTCAATACCGACGAAGGTACCGCCGTCAAGGTGACCAACGACGCCAATCCCGATGAATACTATCTGCTGGATTATCGTGTCAAGACAGGTTGGGACGAGTTTCTGCCCGCTGAGGGCATCATGATCCTGCATGTCGATTATGATAAGACGGCGTGGGACGAGAATACGCCTAACAATAATTATAACCATCCCCGTATGTCGCTTATTCCTGCCGACAACGTCTTGTCAAGTTATTCCAATAGGTATGACTTGTGGCCTCAGGGAGATCTTGACTCGTTGACCAACAACTCCACACCTCCAGCCATGGTCTATACCGGCGAATTTATGAACAAACCCATCACCGGCATGACCGTAGCCGACGGCGTGGCCAGCTTCTGGTACATGAAGTCCAACTTCAAACGCGGTGATGTGAACCGAGATGGCGAGGTCAATATCGCTGACGTCACCACGCTCATCGACGCCATCCTGAGCAAGCAATACGATCTTGCCACCTTTGACGTGAATAGTGACGGAGAAGTGAATGTTGCCGATATCACTGCCCTCATCGACATGATCCTGACTAAATAACGTGAGTTAGATAGCCCCTGGTCAGCCTCATAGCGGATGAATTGAGTATCTGCAGTTTGTTTTCATCTAACTCACGTTAATGAATACCGCCGTTAGGGAATAAAAACAATCATGAGGGCGCACTAACTTGAACTAGTGTGCCCTCATGATTCATTTATTCTAGATTTTCTAGATGATCTAGATGGTCTAGAGGTGCTGATTCCTTACTTTTAATTGTCAGCCATTTCTTCGAGTCGGGCGAGGAAAGCGATGCGTCCGCCCTTGAGCAGGGTGATGGCACGCGGCATGATGTCGCCTATCTCGGGAGTGGTGTCGGCAAGGATTTCGAAGGCAACCCACACGCTGGTGGATTTTTTCTCTTCCTCATCTTCCATTTCCATGGTATAGAGTTTCACCACCTTGATGTTGCCGTTCACATCGTTCATTGCCTTGAGGATCATGTCCTCGTTGTCCTCGGTGACCTCAAAGATGGCAGGCATCATAAGCCTGAAGTACTGCTCATCCTCATCATCCTTAAAGAACAGGAAGTTGAAACCCTCAGACTTGAAAGCGATACCAAATTCCGTCTCGTGGGGACGGAACCCTTCCTCGGCCAGAAAATCAAAAATCAATTTGTTTAAGTCCATATTCTCAGTTTTTAGTTTTTAGTTGTTAGTTTTTTCTAGAATTTCTAGATGATCTAGATAGTCTAGAGATTGAATCCTCACTCCTAATTTACATTGAAGCCTACACGAGGCAGGGCGTTGGTGCGTGAGATGCCTTCCATCTTGTCGCGCATTTCCTCATACTCCTTGAGCAGTTCCTTGTTGATCGACGGCTTGATGCCCTCGATGGTCTTGCACAGCAGTTCCTGGGTGATGTTCTCGTGATTGAAGGCGGCGATGGTGGCTGCCTCGTTGACTACGTAGGCGATATCGCTGGCTACGTAACCATCGGCCTTTTGGGCCAGCACATCACAGTCAATCTTATCGCAGGGACGGCCCTTGAGGTATAGTTCAAACATGAGTTTGCGAGCTGTCTCGTCGGGCATGGGCACATAGACCTGCTTGTCGATGCGGCCAGTGCGGAGCACAGCGGGATCCACCTTGTCGGGACGGTTGCTGGTAGCGATGACAAAGATGCCGCGCTTGGAGCAGTTGTTGAGTTGGGAGAGGAATTCGTTGACCTCACCGGCTTGGTTGCTGCCCAAGTCTCCTGAACGGCTGGGTACGAAAGCATCAAACTCATCGAAGCACAAAATCGACGGGGCGTTCTCCTCGGCCTTCTTGAACAGGTCGGCAATCTTGCCTTGCGAGCCGTGGATATAGATGGAGCCCAGGTCGCTGGCCTTGACGAGGATGAAGTTGAAGCCCGTCTCCTCGGCAAATTTCTCGGCAAAGAAGCTCTTGCCGCATCCCGGAGGGCCGTACAGCAACATGCCGTTGGGTGGGGTGAGCTTGTATTTCTCGGCGAGTTCCTTGTCCTTGAGGATGAGGATGACGCGCTTGCGCAGCATCTCCTTCAGATCATCCATTCCGGCGATATCGGCAAATCCGTTGCCACCGCCGCGCTTGACCTCGACATCGGCACTGGTCTCGGTGGCAGCCTGTGAGCGTGGGGCGTTATGGGCGCTGTCGTCGTCTGATTTGATGGAGTTCTCCAAGTCGTCAAAGCCATCTAAGCCGAGATCGGCTTCCTCGTTTGCGAGTTTGCTACGTACTTCCTGGGCTGTCTCGCTGTCATCGCCCTCGATGAGGTCGAGCATGATTTCCTCTACGCTGCCGTAACGGTCGTTATAGCCCAGAGCCAATCCTTTCGAGATGATAGCTTTGAGTTTCTTGTCCTTGATGGCATCAACGTTGATTTCTCCTTGATCACCGCGTACTTTCTGGACGAGCTTGATTTTCTCCTTGCGGGTCATGTCGGGCCTGAATTCTATATCCCAGGGCACTCGTCCCGTGAGCATCGTGTAGAACACGCCTGTGGCGGCAAAGATATCGTTGCGCTCGTCATACTTGCCGATAAACGACTGGCCGCTGGCATAACGCGGGTCCAGGTCGGCCGTGTCAAATGGCGGTGTACCCATGAAGTAGGTCGAGACGTGGCCCAAATCAATGAGCTCGGCTGTGCCGCCGGTCTTGCTGCTAAGCATGACGTTGGTGGGGTTGATGTCGTTGTGTAGGCATCCACTCTTCATGTTGTGCATGTATTGCAGACCTTGGAGCATCTCCAGGAAGATCTTGGTAGCCCGTTTGGCCGGGAGTTTACCCTTGCGCTGGATCAGCTCGCTGAGCAGTTCACCGCTGAAGTAGTTGGCTACCAGGTAGCGACACTCGCCCTCCTCGTCCTTGTAGCCGCCATTGTCAATCATGCTGATGATGTTCTTGTGCTTAATGAACAGGGACCACACGATTTCCCATACGGTACCATTCTCAATAAGTTTCTCGGGCGTGTTCTTGAGACGGTAAATCTTCATGAAGTAGGGGTTGCCGCTCTCGTCCTCTACGCGGTAACTCTCGGCATAGGGGTTTGCCTTGATGAGGTAAACCACATGCCACTTGTTGTCGATGATTTGTCCTTGTTTGAGTATCATATTTAGTTGTCAGTTTTCAGTTTTCAGTTGTCAGTTGTCGGTTTTTTTGATTTTTTGCGGGAGTGCAGGTGCTTCATGACGGGATAGGTGCGGTTGATGAACAGTAGTGCTATCATCGCGATCATGAAGTACACCAGCAGGCGTGTCAGAATAGCATCGGGATCATAATCCTTGCCCATTTCGCTCAGTTCGACAGGTTGCTCCACGTCTTCGATTGAGGATAGGGTACGTTTCCACTGGATAACTCCGTCCTGCAGATAAACCACAGCAGGATTACCACGAGCTACCATTTTGAGTTCGCTGTCATCCATGTTGTAGATGGGATAGCTCGACATCGACACGTCTTGCCATTGTTCAATCTCCTCAGCCGTTGCAGGAGTCAGCCCCACGACGTCGGCCTCGGCCACGATAGCAGCATCGTTGAGCTCGTTCAGCGCATAGGAGTTGACCACGCCCACCTGCGACAGGTCGGGGAAGAGCAAAAGCACTGTCCGCCGGTTGTTGCCCAGCACATCGATGGTGACGTCGTTGCCCTCCTCGTCAAGGATGGCGATACCGTCCTGGTTGTTGCCGTTCTGCACAATGATTTTGCCGTTGGGCCGCCGTGAATGGTAACGTGTCACATATTCCCAGCCCTCTTCCTCATCGGGCAGACTGTCAATGGAAAACTCGTGTTCAACACCGTCCTTGCGATAGACGAAGGTGTAATCGTCCTCACTTTCGTCATTATTGTCGGTGGTGGTAGCCACGAGCCGTGTGCCGATGGGGTAGGGGCGGTAGTCAATGAGGGGCTGCTTGAAGTAGCCATAGTAGGCAATCGCCATGACTAGGGCAAAGGACACAGCCATCACCATCCACTGGATAGCAGGGCCGTAGATACTGCGGACCGAACGGTTGAATGCCAGCAGATAGATGACTCCCAGCAGCAAGAGTATGTTCTTGCCGAAGGTGGCCCAGTTACTCAGGTGGAATGCATCGCCGAAACAGCCGCAGTCGGCGACCGCCCCAGTGATGGCAATCCATAGTGTGATGGGCGTCATGATGAGCATGAAAACCAGCGCCATCCATGGCGAACTGCGGCGATAGGCGCCCACGATGATGGCGATGCCAATCATGAACTCTATGGCCGCAAGAGCCACGGCAATGAACAGAGCGGTATCAGCCCATTGCTCGAGTCCCATAGCGGTCAAGTAGTCCGAGACTTTGTAATAAGTGCCCCAGGGGTCAATCCCCTTAGCGAATCCCGAGAAGGCAAAGATTCCTCCCACGGTAAGTCGCATGAGCACGGTAAGCAGTTGGCACCACTTCTCGCCCTTGACAGCATTGATGAAGGCTTTGATGGTCATGTTCAGTTTTTAGTTTTCAGTTGTTAGATTTTCTAGATTTTCTAGATGATCTAGATAGTCTAGAGATTAAATTCTAACTCCTAACTTCTCACTTCTAACTCCTCACTTCATTTCCTCCTCGTTGTGCTTGATGAGGGCGAACACGCTATAGTTGATCATGTCCTGATAGTTGGCGTCGATGCCCTCGCTCACCAGCGTGGCACCACCGTGGTTCTCAATTTCCTTGGTGCGCTGGATCTTGGTCAGAATCAAGTCGGTGTAGCTCGAGATACGCATGTCGCGCCATGCCTCGCCATAGTCGGTGTTCTTGGCAATCATCAGGTCCTTGGTGTCGGCGATGTATTTGTCATAGAGTTCCAAGGCCTCCCTGGCTGTGATGTCAACTATATCGGTGTAGCCGAGGCGTAGTTGAATCAGTCCGATGATGCCATAGTTGATGATGCCGATGAACTCGGGCCAGATGCCTTCGCCCACCTTGGTCTCACCATTGAGTTCCAGGGTGCGGATGCGCTTGGCCTTGATGAAAATCTGGTCGGTCACCGATTGCGGTCGCAGGATACGCCACGAGGGGCCGTAGTCCTTCATCTTATTGATGAACAACTCGCGGCATGTGGCAATCACCTCATCATATTGCTTGCTGGTATTGTGCATAGTCAAAAATTTGATTCAAATTGATTTAACCTACAAAGATACTGCTTTTTTTCTTGTGACTTCACAATTATGCTCTTTTTCTTGACGAATGCAGTGAAAAAGAGCCGTGACCCGTTGATTCTCGCGGCTCTTGATTGTAGCTAGTTGACTTAACGTCAATGCTGAATCTTGCGGAAAATGTTATCATGTTATGATGTGAGCGATTGTATCTCGGGAGAGTGGTTTTGTGGTTATCCATAGGGCCATGGGCTGGCATGGTTTTTGCATGCTTAAAAGGAGTGTTAATCGTTGTGAAAGATTTAAAAAACGGCTGAAATGGAATAATAACCTCTCAAAGTGAGGCGTTAGTATCAAAAAAAATAGTACCTTTGTTGTTTCATTCAGACGACGTAAATATAAGCACTAATGAAGTCAGACAGTTTAGTAATCATTCCTACTTATAACGAGAAGGAGAACATCAGGAATATCATCAACGCCGTGCTAGCACTGAGTAAGCACGAGTTTGATGTGCTCATTGTTGACGACAATTCCCCCGACGGCACTGGTGCCATCGTGGACTCGATGATTGCCGAGCGCCCGGAGCGCATCCATATTCTCAAACGAGCCGGCAAGCAGGGCCTGGGAACGGCCTATATCGCTGGTTTCAAGTGGGCCTTGGAGCAGGGTTATGAGTATATCATTGAGATGGACGCTGACTTTTCCCATCCTGTCGATAAATTGCCCGAGTTGCAGGCGGCATGTGCCACTGGCGGTGCTGATGTCTCGGTCGGTTCAAGATATATCACTGGCGTGAATGTCGTCAACTGGCCGATGGGAAGGATGCTTATGAGTTACTTCGCATCGGCCTATGTACGCTTGATTACGGGAATGAAGGTGCGTGATGCAACGGCGGGATATGTCTGCTACCGTCGCGAAGTGCTGTTGTCTATTGACCTTGACGCTATCGAATTTAAGGGCTATGCTTTCCAGATAGAGATGAAGTTCACGGCTCATTGCATGGGCTTTAAAATCAAGGAAGTGCCCATCGTGTTTGTCAACCGCGTCTATGGCGAGAGCAAGATGAACAGCAGCATCTTCTTTGAGGCACTGTTCGGTGTGATCAAGCTGCGTTGGGATTCCCTTTTCAACAAGAGCCGCTTCAGACGCCGGCTCAGATAGACTTTAGGAACTAACACCTCTAGATGCTCTAGACTATCTGGAAAATCTAGAAAAAGACTGTGAAACTGTCGACTCAAAAACTGACAACTGTCAAATGGCCAAACAGAAACATCAAACAGGATTGACCGACGAGCAGGTGATTGCCAGTCGCCGTGAACATGGTGACAATGTATTGACCCAGCCGTTGCGAGAACCCTTGTGGAAGCAATTCCTAGAGAAATTCAAGGACCCGCTCATCAAAATTTTGCTGTTTGCTCTTGTGCTGTCGGTTGGATTGTCCCTTTATGAATATTATGGGCTTCATGCGGGAGTGAGTGTCCTGTTTGAGCCGACAGGAATTTTCATTGCTATTGTGCTGGCGACCCTTGTGGGGTTTCTCGTCGAAGTTAATGCCAATAAAAAATTTAGACTGCTCAATCAGTCTGATGACCACGTCAAGGTCAAGGTGATGCGTTCGGGCCATGTGACACAGGTGCCGCGTTGTGACATCGTGGTGGGTGACATCGTGATTCTGGAGACTGGTGAGAAGGTTCCCGCCGACGGCACCATTATCGACAGCCTTAACCTCACGGTTGATGAGAGCTCTTTCACTGGCGAGCCGTCGGCATGGAAAACGCATGATGTCGAGGCTGCCGCGACGGCGACCGAGGCGACCTATCCAGCCACCATGCTGCTGCGAGCCAGCACCGTCATCGAGGGCAGTGCCACGATGCGTGTCGATCGCGTCGGCGACAAGACCGAGTATGGCAAAATCTATCGTGACGCACAGATTGATAATGATATCAAGACACCTCTCACCCAGCAGCTTGATCGCCTGGGCCACTTGATAGCCCGTGGCAGTTATGTCATGGCCGGCCTACTGGTGTTGGGGCGTGTGGTTGAGTTCCTCGTCGGTGGGAGTGAAGGTCTCGTTGCCGATGCCCAGTACTTTATTGAGACGGTGATGCTGGCTGTGACGCTCATTGTGGTGTCGGTTCCTGAGGGTCTACCCATGAGTGTGACCTTGTCACTTGCCTTGAGTATGCGCAAGATGCTCAAGCACAATAATCTGGTGCGCCGCATGCACGCCTGTGAGACGATGGGCGCCGCTACCGTCATCTGTACAGACAAAACGGGAACCCTCACGCAAAACAAGATGCAAGTCTATCAGGCTCATTTCTATGGCCTTGAGGATGGTTCCCGACTCACTGATGATGAGGCTGGAACGATCGTTCGTGAGAGTATCGCCTGCAACAGCAGTGCATTTCTTGATGACAGTGACCCCAACAATCTCGTAGCCCTGGGCAACCCCACTGAAGGAGCCTTGTTGCTATGGCTGCATGATGCAAGATATGACTACTTGGCTTCGCGTGAAGAGTGTGAGGTGCTGGCACAAATGCCTTTCTCGACCATGACAAAGTTCATGGCAACGGTTATCAGGAGCACCACCGGAAAGCGTCTGTTGCTGCTCAAGGGTGCTCCCGAGATTGTGATGCGCTTGTGCGGCTCAGTCATGGGGGGATTGACTTTCCAGCAGGTAACAGATGAGCTGACGACCTATCAGATTAAGGCCATGCGCACCTTGGCATTCGCCTACTGTGAACTCGACGAAAATGAGGATCCACAGCAAGTCCTTCGCATACTCAAGACTGGTCAAGGTCTGGCGCTCATGTTCATGGGCATCGTTGCCATCAGCGACCCCGTTCGCCCTGATGTGCCTCGTGCGATCCAAGATTGCCGTAATGCCGGTGTGAAGGTCAAGATCGTGACGGGTGACACTGGTGCCACAGCGCGTGAGATTGGCCGTCAGGTAGGTCTGTGGAGTGATGACGACGACAACCGTCAGGACGCCATCATCAACGGTCCTGATTTTGCAGCCCTCGATGATGACGAAGCCGCTCGTCGAGCCGCATCCATCAAGATCATGGCAAGAGCACGTCCCGATGATAAATCGCGCCTTGTGCGCTTGCTCCAGCAGCAAGGCGAAGTGGTTGCCGTCACTGGTGACGGCACCAACGATGCTCCCGCGCTCAATGCGGCCCAGGTGGGCTTGTCGATGGGCGATGGCACTGCCGTTGCCAAGGAGGCCAGCGACATCACCATCCTTGACAATTCCTTTGCAAGCATCAATAAAGCCGTACTGTGGGGACGCTCATTGTACAGCAATATCCAGCGTTTTGTCCTCTTCCAGCTTGCCGTCAACGTGTGTGCCTGCCTGGTGGTTGCTGTGTGCTCATTCTTCAGCAAGCAGCCAGCGCTCACGGTAACCCAGATGCTGTGGGTGAACCTCATCATGGACACCTTTGCCGCTTTGGCGCTCGCCTCCTTGCCGCCCAACAGCGTGTTGATGCGCCAGCGTCCTCGAGATTCCCGGGCGAGCATTATCACGCCCATGATGATGCGTTTCATTCTCGTGACAGGCATCCTGTTTGCGGTATTGATGATAGGCATGTACTACTATTATGTGCATATTGCCAACGAGGGCAGGCCTGTATTTGCGCGTGGCATCAATCCCAATATCAGTCTGCGTGAAATGGGCATCTTCTTCAGTGTGTTTGTTTTCCTGCAGTTCTGGAATATGTTGAATGCAAGGTCGTTTGCTACAGGCAAGTGGGCTTTCAATAATATGGAGGATAGCAAGGTCTTCTGGGCGGTAGCTGTCGTTATCTTCATTGGTCAGATTTTCCTTGTCCAATGCTGTTATCCGCTGTTTGACTGTGAGCCGCTGAACCTGACCACCTGGTTGCTGATTATACTGTGTACATCACCCGTATTTATAATAGGACAGTTTGTTGCATGGATTAAAAACAGGTAGCCATAGTTAAAATATTTGGGTTTTTTCTTTGTGGTTTCGGCAATTAGCTGTAATTTTGCAGCATCTATATACGATTGAGAACTAAATATAAAATAAATTATCAATTTAATTAAAACATCATGAAGAAATCATTACTTTCTGCATTTTTGATGGCTTTAGCTAGCTATGGTGTTGCTAATGCTACTCAGGAGATTATCATTACTGCATCTAACGTGCCTCAGCCCGCAAACGACACGCTGCTTTTTGCATTGCCGGTTAGTCCCGAGTTGTCACAGGAGATCTGGACCGCTTATGACTATGTAAATCCTGCAACTGGTCAGACGACTCCCATGATCAACGGTAAGTTCCAGCCCGAGTATCTGGTAACCGCCGAGGACTTTTCTCATGGCGACACCGATAAGGGTACTGCCAGCCTGCCCAACAACGCTAAGGTGATTGGCTTGGGTCTCGATGGCTTTGACATCGGTAGCGAGATGATGCCTGGTGGTGGCGTTTACCACAGAGTAACTGCATGGTGCCGTAACATCCCCCGTGACAAGATGGAACTTGATTATCTTGACTTGTTTGACGGTTACAGGGCACATATTCCTCAGGGTGACCTCTTCACCGATACCATCGAATATTGCAATGCCTCCGGTACTCAGGTTGGTTACCTTTGCCGCTTTGACCTCACCGCCGATGCCCAGAATCCTTGCTCAATTGTTGACATCCCCTTCGGCAATCATGACAATCCCGAGCTGCCTTTCTGGTACAAGGGTGAAAACATCTACCTCACGCTGTGGCTCATCAACCCCGGTACTCGCATGAAGTATCACTATATGGCTTATGATAATGCTGAGGCCGAGTATGCCAGCCTCTTCCGTGCAGGCAATATCTGCTTCAACAGTGAGTCTCAGGCTGCTATCAGGGACGTCTTTGGCATCGATTTGATGTACGAGCTTCCCAAGCACCGTCTGCCCGCTTTCCGCACTCCTTATTACACCAATGACGTTCGCGTTACCTGCGTGGGTTACGAGACCATCTACCAATTGAAGGATGAGGACGGCAACGAGATTGAGCCCGTTGAGGAAGGCCTGTTCACTGGACTGGACCACACCAAGACTTACTACATCTATGCTGGTGGCAAGTCACGCGGTTCGTTCACCTTTGAAGACATCTATGCCGACGTCAACCTGGTTATCGACAACAGGACCGCTGTTGAGGAGATCAATGCCAACAAGACTGTTGCTGGTGTAGCTTACTACAACCTGGCTGGTCAGCAGAGCGCACAGCCCGTCAATGGTGTGAACATCGTTGTTACCACCTACACCGACGGCAGCACCTCTACCGCTAAGGTCATCAAGTAAATCAGCCGTTAGCTTTTAGCCGTTAGCTATTAGCATTTTGGCAATAGACATAGCAGGCGCCTCATTATTGGGGCGCCTGTTATTTTTTTATTTAAATGGTTGATAGTATTAAGAATCATCACTACCTTTGTGGCAACAGGAATAATACGTTAATTGAGATTTTTATGATAAAAAGACTGAAATCCAAGTCCTGGAGACGCAAGATGTTGCGTCTCTACATTGTGGCGGCAATCGCCATAGTGGGCGGTACGGCGTTGGCCGGACCGTTGCCGCAGGGGCAGAGCACCACGGAGGAGACTACGATAGTGACGGGACGGGTGCTTGACGAGAACGGCGAGCCCATGATAGGGGCGACAGTCCAGGTCAAGGGCACCAGTGTGGCTACCGCTACAGATATTGACGGGCGGTTCAGCATCAGAGCAGCCAAGGATGCAACCTTGACTGTGAGTTATGTGGGCTATGAAACCCGCAATGTGCGGGTGGATGGCTCCGACCTGACTATCGTGGGCGACACGGCGTTGGCCAAACCGTTGCCTCAGGGGCAGAGCGCTACGGTGCAGACCTCAACAGTGACGGGACGGGTGCTTGACGAGAACGGCGAGCCCATGATAGGGGCGACGGTCAATGTCAAGGGCACCATTGTGGGCACGGCCACCGATACTGACGGACGGTTCAGCATCAATGCTGTCCAGGGTGCAACCCTGACTGTGAGTTATGTGGGCTATGAAACCCGCAATGTGCGGGTGGATGGTTCCAACTTGACGATTACGATGAAACCGTCTGCCGCTCTTGACCTCGATGAGGTCGTCGTGACGGCCCTCGGTATCAAGAAAGAGGCCAAATCGCTGTCCTACAATGTGCAGCAGCTGGAAGGAGATGCGCTGACGCGTGTGCCGGACGCCAACTTTGTCAACTCGCTGGCAGGTAAGGTAGCAGGTGTGACCATCAATGCCAGCGCGACGGGTGCAGGCGGCAGCAGCCGCGTGGTGATGCGCGGTGCCAAGTCCATCAATGGCAACAACAATGTGCTCTATGTCGTGGACGGCATTCCCATGCAGAACCTCTCCAGCGAGCAACCCGAGGGCATCTTCGCCGGAGCGGGGCAGACGGGTGATGCCACTGCCAACATCAACCCCGATGACATCGAGAGCATCAGTGCCCTGACGGGTCCCACGGCAGCAGCGCTCTACGGCGCCAATGCTGCCAACGGTGTCATCCTCATTACCACCAAGCGCGGACGTGCGGGTAGGGTGGATGTGACCTACAACGGTAGTTTCCAGTTCTCCAAGCCCTTTGTGTTGCCACGTTTCCAGAACCAGTACGGACCCAGCGAGACGGGCAGTTACTTCAGTTGGGGCGAGAAACTGGCAGAGCCCAGCAGTTACCGTCCTGCCGACTTCTTCCAGACAGGTGCCAACATCGCCAACTCGGTGAGCCTGAGCACCGGTACCGACGAGAACCAGACCTACCTGTCGCTAGGTGCCACCAATGCCCAGGGCATCATCCACAGCAACAATTACGACCGCTATAACGTGAGCATACGCAATACCACCAACTTCCTTGACGACCGCATGACGCTCGACTTGGGTTACATGCTCACCGCCGTCAAGGAGCAGAACATGATCAGCCAGGGCCAGTACCACAATCCGCTGGTGCCCGTCTATCTGTTCCCCGCTGGTGACGATTTCTCCAAGTTGGGGTACTTTGAGCGCTATGACACGGGCCGCAACTTCCCCGTGCAGTACTGGCCCTACAACTACGACATCTCGATGGAGAACCCCTATTGGGAGACCGAGCGCGAGCGTTTTATCAACCACAAGGAGCGCCACCAGGCTACTGTTTCACTCAACTGGATCATCACCTCGTGGCTTGACATCACGGGCCGCTTGAAGTATGACAAGAGCAGCGACAAGTATGAGGAGAAATTCTTCGCCTCGACCAATACGCTCTACGCCTCCAAATATGGCCACTACGGCCTGCGCAACGTGAGCAACCGCCAGCTGTATGCCGAGGCTTTTGCCAAGGTCAATAAGTACTTCAGTGAGAACCGCTGGAACATCAGCGGCGTGCTGGGCACGAGTTTTGACCAGCGCGACAACAGCATCGAGGGTTTCAGCGGCCACTTGAAAGGTACCGCCAACAAATTCACCCTTGCCAATGTCGAGACCACCAACTCGACCTTCAAACCCGTCCAGAGCGGTTATCGCACCCAGTTGCAGAGCGTGTATGCCACCGCGCAACTTGGTTACCGTAGCATGGTTTATCTGGATGCGACAGCCCGCAACGACTGGTCGAGCAAACTCGAGAAGAGTTACTTCTACTGGTCGGCTGGCGTGAGTGCTATCTGGACCGATATCTTCCCCGCCTTTGGGCGTAGCGGCTGGCTCAACTACCTCAAGACGCGCGTGGGCTATTCCCAGGTGGGTAACGAACCTAACGAGCCTTTCTTGACGCGTGAAACCTACGCCATCAACCCCTCGACAGGCCTTGCCGAGACCTCGACGCGGATGCTCACCGACCTCAAGCCCGAGCGCACCGACTCGTGGGAGGCTGGTATCGATATGTATATGTTCCGCAGCCGCCTGCGCGTGAATGCGACGCTGTACAAGTCCAGCACGCGCAACCAGTTCTTCTATCCCACGTTGCCTGCCTCGTCGGGTTACACGAGCGCTGTCGTCAACGGCGGCCGTGTCGATAACAAGGGTGTAGAACTCACGGCACGCTACACGCAGCCCATCGGCCCTGTCACTTGGGAAACTTTTGTGACCTGGACGCTTAACCGCAACAAGGTCAAGGAACTGCTCAAGAACTGGCGCAATCCCATCGACGGTGAGATATATAACCTGGATGAACTCTATATGGGCGGCACCTCTGGCTACCAGATTCGCCTGACCGAGGGCGGCACCCTCAGCGACGTGTATGTCTCCACGCTCAAGACCGATGAGCACGGCGCCATCTATGTCAATCCCGAGCGCCAGACCGTCGAAGCCAATCCCAACAACAATGCCTACTACATCTTTGCTGGAGAGGCAGCGCCACGCTATAACCTCTCGTGGGGCAATGCATTGTCGTTTAAGGGCATTACCCTGTCGGCCCTGCTGGCTTATCGCAACGGCGGTATTGTCGTGAGCGAGACCCAAGCCATTCTGGACTATTACGGTGCCTCGCGTGTCACTCAGGATGCCCGCAATGACGGTGGTGTGGTCATCAATGGCAAGAAAATCAATGCCCAGGGCTATTACCAGACCGTGGGCAACCCCAATGGCACCGTGGATTCCCGATACGTCTATAGCGCTACCAACCTGCGCCTGGCCGAGTTGAGCCTCGGCTATGACGTGCCGGTCAATCGTTGGGTCAAGTGGATCCAGGGACTGAATGTTTCCTTTATCGCCCACAACTTGTGCATGCTTTACAACAAGGCACCCTATGACCCTGAGGCAACCTCCAATACGGGCACTTACTACCAGGGTATTGACTACTTCATGCAGCCCAGCCTGCGGACCATGGGATTTAATTTGAAACTCAAATTCTGATGATGGCTATGAAGACAAGAAATCTATTATATATGTGTGTGGCGCTGGTGATGGCCGCTGGATGTACCAAGTCGTTTGACGACATCAACACCAACCAGCACCAACTCACCGACGAGGAACTGGCCAATGACTACCAGAACGTGGGTGCCTTCTTCTCACAGATGGTCAACCGCGTTGTCCTCTTTGACGATGGTTCGGGCAACTGCCTATCCTCGGACTATCAGGTGGCTCAAGGCCTGAGCGCCGATGCCTTCTCGGGCTATCTTGCCCTCACGGGCACCTGGCGCAATGGGGTGCACAACGGCTCCTACAGCTTTGTGAGCGGCTGGTATGACCAGATGTTCACGCGTGCCTTCAGCGAGGTGATGCCGGCCTGGCAGCGTGTCACCAAGGTGGCCAATGAGATGGGCCAGCCCGCAGTGGCTGCCCTCGCTACCATTGTCAAGGTCGAGGCCTTGCACCGCGTGACCGATATGTACGGGCCGATACCTTACATCCACTTCGGCAGCGGTACACTGGGCACGACCTATGACCGCCAGCAGGAGGTGTACAAAAAGTTCTTTGAGGAACTGGATGCTGCCATCGACGTGCTGATGCCGTTGGCCGAGTCGGGAAGCACCTTGTTACCCGACTATGACAACGTCTATGAGGGCAACGTGGCACGCTGGGTGAAGTTCGCTAACACCTTGCGCCTGCGTCTTGCCTTGCGCGTGGCCTATGCCGACCCCGCCCTGGCGCAGCAGGAAGCTGAGAAATCGGCAGCCTGCCCGATGGGCTTTATCGAGACGGCTGCCGAGCGAGCCCAGTTGCTGCATGGCCGCTTGACCTATTTCCATCCCAACTATGACATGGCCTACATCTTCAATGCGGGCGAGGTGCGCATGGGTGCCACGATGGATTGCTATATGAACGGCTACAGTGACCCGCGACTGGCCGCTTACTTCGTTTTGGCAAGCAGCGACAACAAGTATCACGGTGTGCGATTGGGTGTCCACAACATGAATCCCACGCGCTATGCCGGCATTTATGTGTCCAACCTCAACATAGACCGCGCCACGACGCCCATCGTGTGGATGACAGCGGCCGAGGGCTTCTTCCTGCGTGCCGAAGCGGCACTGCACG
>JAEEGI010006030.1_pt1 | contig 27520 bp, 26 predicted proteins | sample 8958751 | NCBI WGS metagenome assembly JAEEGI01 (sample SAMN16246545, study PRJNA631951) | gut metagenome | biome: gut microbiome; feature: rumen; material: KS-attached | host: Bos | place: Iran: Karaj | collected 2018-10 | reverse complement strand
AAAAAGAAGCTTTCAGAAAAGCCATCGAAAACTGCAAAAAGAACAACTCCGCCCTCCACCTGATGGGTCTCCTCTCAGACGGCGGAGTGCACAGCCACAACACCCACCTCTACGGTCTTCTTAAACTCGCAAAACGCGAGGGCCTTGAGAAGGTATATGTCCACGGCATTTTAGACGGCCGTGACGTACCTCCGACCTCGGGCATTGAATATGTGCGTCAGCTTCTCGACTTCATGAAAGCCGAGGGCGTAGGTCGCCTTGCGACCCTCACCGGCCGTTTCTATGCCATGGACCGCGACAACCGCTGGGAGCGCGTGGAGAAGGCTTACAACGCATTCGTCAAGGGCGAAGGCGTACACATGGCTGACCCCATAAAGGCTCTCGAGCTCTCATATGATACGGTTGACTCCGACGGCAAGAACCTGACGGATGAGTTCGTCATGCCCACAGTCATCGACTGCGAGGCAGAGTGCGACGGACGCTGCGACTACTGTGAGCGCGAGGACGACGGACGCGTACACGAAAATGACAGCATCATTTTCTTCAACTTCCGTCCCGACCGCGCGCGTGAGATAACAAGGGCATTCGTCGATCCGGAAGTAACCGGATTCGACCACGACTGGTTCCCCGTCTTCTATGTCTGCATGACACAGTATGACGCGACCATGCCGAACGTCGAGGTGGCTTTCAAGCCCCAGTCTCTCGAGAACACTCTCGGCGAGTACCTCGCCAAGAACCATATGACTCAGCTTCGCATTGCCGAGACTGAGAAGTATGCGCATGTAACATTCTTCTTCAACGGCGGTGTCGAGACCGTAAACGAGGGCGAGGACAGAATTCTCATTCCGAGCCCGAAGGTCACGACCTATGACTTAAAGCCCGAGATGAGCGCATATGAGGTCACGGACAAACTCGTTGAGGCTGTCCTTTCCGACAAATACAACGTCATTATCATAAACTACGCCAACTGCGACATGGTCGGTCACACAGGCGTTTTCGAGGCCGCTGTAAAGGCCGTCGAAACCGTCGACACATGTTTCGGCCGCCTTATGGAGGCAGTTGACAAAATGGGCGGCGCAATCCTGCTCACCGCCGACCACGGCAACTCGGACAAGATGTATGAGCCGGACGGTTCACCGTTCACCGCTCATACGACAAACCCCGTACCGTTTGCCGTCATAGGCGCCGGTGACGTAAAACTCCGTACAGGCGGCCGCCTGTGCGACCTCTCCCCGACCATCCTGAAGCTGCTTGAACTCCCGCAGCCTCCTGAGATGACCGGCGAGTCACTCATTGTCGGCTGATGACTTACTATCTTGACGAAATACCCGTAGAGGTAGAACGAAAAAAGATAAAAAATCTGCACCTCTATGTAAAGCCTCCGTACGGTGATGTAAAGGTCACCGCACCGAAGTATGTCTCCGATAAGGAGATAAAGGCTTTCATAGAGGCGCGCAGAGACTGGATTATTGAAAACGTCGAAAAAATAAAGGCCGTACCCGTAATCTCCTATGACACCGGTGACAGAATTCCCATCTGGGGAGAGTTCTACACCTTAAGTGTCCTGGAAGACACGAGATACAGCCTCACAGCGCACGAGAACGGCACTGCCGATCTGATAGTGCGCGAGGGGTGTACGCAGGAACAGAAGGAGGCCTTCATCCTCGAGTGGTACCGGAAGGAACTCACCGAGCGTGTCGAAATCCTCCTGCCGAAATGGGAGGCCTATACCGGCCTTCACTGCAGCGGCTGGCAGAGCAAAGACATGAAATCCCGCTGGGGCACCTGCAACACCAAAACAAAAAAGATTTGGCTCAACGTGAGGCTTGCCGAGCATCCTGTAGAATGTCTTGAATATGTCATTCTGCATGAGCTCGCCCACACCGTCGTGCCAAATCATGGTAGCGAATTCAAAGATATTTTAAATAAATACATGCCTGAGTGGAAGCAGTACAGAAAACTGCTCAACAAGGGTTCTAGCTCTTAAACCAGACATTAAGCGCCTTACAGATAACCGCTGAGAGTATTGTGCAGCAGACAGCCTCCACAAGGCCGTTTAAGCCTACGAGCGCGACAACAAACGTGAATACGCTTGTGGCGCCGAGTGAACTTACAAGGCCCTGAAGGAACTCAGTGTTCCAGTAGAGAGCGATGAGCGTTGTCATAAAGAACAGCGTGTTGAGTACCGAACCCACAAGTCCGGTAAGCGAATAGCCGACAATATTCTCCTGCTTTATCGCCTTGAAGAAAAGGCCCGTAAGCCAGCCCATGAGGGTTCTCGTGGGTACGCAGACAAGAAATGCGAAAAGCGGATTTATCTCAAGCAGGGCGACACCAAAGGCGGAGAGTCCGAAGACACACTGCAGGAAGCTCGTAAGACCGAACGCAAAACCGAGCAGCGCTCCCGAGGCAGGTCCCAGCACCATGGCGCCGATAATTACGGGCACCGTGATGAGAGTTATCTCAACCACTCCGAGCTTAATGTATCCTATCATAGGCACAAAAGCCATAATGATGATAATCGCAAGCAGCACACCGAGTTCGGTGAGCCTCAGGATTTTGTCATCTACCCTGACTTTTCCTTTTTTAGCTGCCATATAAATCACCCTTACGTACAAAATAATTAATGACATTATAAAGTGCCCGTTCACTTTTTGCAAATAATAATTACTGAAAAGAAGGTCTGAAAAGTTCCAATGGAGAAAAAAGATCTGAACAAATCCTATTATATGGGTATTTTAAAGTGTCTTTCATACCCGATATTCATGGTAGGCATAGTCACGGTCATACCGTCCCTCCTCTTCATTTTCTATCACGAGGAGAAGGGGCTGATGCAGTACTTTGCCATTCCGGGCGTGGCCTATCTCTTTATCGGCTATCTCATAAGGCTCTTCACACAGGAATACAAGGTCGCCGAGCTGAAAAGAAACAGCGCGCCGGTCGTCACGCTCCTGATCTGGATTATTTCCATCTTCATCGGCTCAATACCCTTCTATTTAACCAAGGACTACACCTTCACGCAGGCTCTCTTTGAATCAACGAGCGGATTTACGACAACCGGATTCACCGTAACCGATTTCAATACGGTATCCCATATGGTTCTCCTTTACCGCTCGCTCCTTCACCTGCTTGGCGGCGTAGGACTCATACTCATACTCAGTCTCGTGGTATCCAACACCTTCGGAATGCAGCTCTTCAAAGCCGAAGGCCACCTCGATAAAATCGAACCGAGCGTATCCTACTCGGCAAGAACCATTATCGTAATCTACCTCGGACTCATAACAGGCGGCACAATCCTCTACACACTCTTCGGAATGCCCCTGTTCGACTCAATCAACCACGCAATTTCCGCCGTCTCAACGGGCGGCTTCTCTACAAAATCACAGAGCATAGGTTTCTGGCACAATGTTCCCATTGACATAACCACAGTCGTACTTATGATGCTGGGCGCCACCAACTTCATGGGAACAATGCTCCTCTTCAAGGGCAAATTCAAGAGCCTCTTCAAAAACAGTGAGACTCTGGTCACCCTCTTCTTCATAGCGGTGACCACACCCATCGTAATCGTTCAGCTGTTCGCAAACGGAATCTGCGAACACCTTCCCAGCGCAATAGACAACGCCGTATTCCAGGTCGTCGCGGTAATCACGACCACAGGTCTTTCCACGGTGGATGATTTCTTCCCGAGATCAACCTTTGCGCTCATGCCGCTCATCATACTCATGTTCATAGGCGGCAACACGGGTTCTACCGCCGGCGGTCTCAAGGCTTACAGGGTATCCCTCGGCCTTCGCAGCATTTACTACGAAACACGGAGCGCCGCCGAATCAAACAGAATACACAGAGGCCGTTTCTTCTACCACTTCGGCAAGAAGGAAAACTTCACCAGAGAGGAACAGAGTGCGAACAACACTTACATACTCATGTACCTGGCCATAGGCTTCGTGGGCACCTTTGCCCTCACGCTGTGCGGCTATGACTTCAAGGACAGCTTCATTGAGTTCTTCTCGGCCCTCGGCACCGTAGGCATGTCCTCGGGCATTGTAAGCCGTGACATGAGCAACGCATCGATGTGGATAATCATGGTGGGCATGCTTATAGCCCGACTTGAAATCTACATCTTCATCTTAAGCGGCACGCGCATCATCACCGAAATAAAAGAACTCTTGAAACACAATAAATAAAAAGAAAAGGCGGGCATCAGCCCGCCTTATTTTTTTGCTTACTTCAGGCTTTCGAGGATTCCGAAGTAATTTTTGTAGTAGTTCTTTACATAGTACGGATTAAGGAATGAACGGACAGAGCCTCCGACGACATCCATGTGGTCGCCCTGGTAGACGGGCATGACATTCCAGATACCGCGTTTTACATCGCCCTTGGTGTCATAGTAGTAGACATAGGGCTCGTCGCTCGGGTGAAGAGCGGAGACCGTGTTTGAGCAGCCGTCAGACTCAAGCCACTCCTCACCGACCTCCTCGCCGATTGACTTATCAAACCTGTGTCTGCCGACAAAGTTTCCGGTCATGACGAAGGGCAGGAAGGTTGAGGCCATCTTCATCCTGTGGTTGCCGTTTCTCGTAATCATCGAGTTGCTCGTTGAAATAGAGAAGTTATATGCCTTCTCGTTTATCTCAAGCCTCTCGTTCATCTCACGGGCACCGCCCAGCGAGAGATCCCAGTAGAGGTTGTCTTTCGATTTGAAGACCTTCATTATTTTGTTGAACTTAAAGAACTTCTTTATATCGGGCTTCTCCTTCGGATTTGAAGTGACACCCCACTGGTCAAGAGACATGTCATAGAAGGTGTTGCCGACCGTATTTCCGAGAAGTCCGGCAAAGCCGAAGAAGGTTATAACTTTAAGTATCGGCAGCAGTACGCCTATGGCGGTAATTACGGTGGTGCCGTCGTGAGGACCCGCAATTGTGGTGACGGACTGAATCCAGTCGCCCTTGCCGCCTTTGAACAGAGGCGATGTATCCTCACCTGTCTCGGCTACCTCCTCAGGGGCACCGTTTGCCATGAGGTGTGAGAACATACGGACCGTGGCTCCGCCGAAGCTATGGCCGAGGATGTGGATTTTCTTCTCAGGGCCCCAGCCGGGGATCAGGGGTTTGTCATAGGTACGGCCGAAACGCTCATGGCCGTACTTCTTCGCGTGCGCGGCACCGTAGTCAACGGTTCCGCCGACAAGCTGCGCGTAGATTTCACACGCGCGGTCCCAGGCGGAACCGAGCGATGAGATTGTGGGCGCGCACGCCTCACCGCCGCCGTCCTTAATCATCTTGACGAGGTCGCATGAGAGCATGCCCCAATATGGGACATAATCATTGACCTTTTCGTCCTGTCCGAAACCGAGCATGCCATGGATAAAAACATAGGGGTAGCTCATTTCAATTTCTCCTTTTTCTTATTTCTTTTCAAATCTGTAACTTACAAAATGTGAATACGGTTTTTCCGGCAGGAGTTCTATGCTTCCGAACTCAGCGTAGTTCGGAGCGTCCGGCAGAAGCTGCGCCTCCAGACAGATACCCATATGGGGTATCTTCATCTGGTTACCCGTATAACACACAAAGCAAGGATAGTCCGTTTTCATTGTGATGGCACGGGATGTGTCGGGACACATCACCGTGGCAGTATGTATTTTATCACAGGTGTAAAGGTCAAAATCTTTACAACCTCCGAAAACAAAGGCATGGTCAAATCCGTTCCTTGCAATCGCGACCTGGGAGTCCTCTGACATGAACACCTCGCCGAGGTGCCTGCCCGATGACAGATCGAAGACTGTGCCTGACACGGATTTCAGTTCTCCGGCAGGCGTGAGGTCCTCGTTGAGAGGCAGATAGTACTCCGTGTCAGCGGCAAGGATATGGTTCCTGACCGTTGCCACATCCGGTCCGTTCAAATTGAAATACGCGTGGTTGGTCAGGTTCAGGAAAGTGGTCTCATCCGTTTCGGCAAAGTAGTCGATACGAAGTTCATCCTCATCGGAAAGAGTATATGTCACGAGGACATCGACATTTCCGGGAAAACCGTTTATGCCTGCAGGACTTATATACCTCAGCATTACGCTGTCGTCCAGCTGCGTGCCGTTCCACTCCGTCCTGTCGAACTCATGATTACCGTGGAGCATGAAACCTTCAGCATCCGAGAGACGACCTGCAACACGTCCTATGACCGAAGCCGGATAGGGCGCGCCGCTTATCATATTCTCACCGTCAAAGATTATCTCTTTAACCGTACAGCCGTATGAGTCAATCGTGACCCTCGTGCCGTTTTTGTTTTCAAGAACAAATTCCATTACTGCCTCTTGAGTTTTATGGGCTCTCTGCCCTGCTTTGTCGGAATTGAAAATCCTATGCAAGTACCTTTTTCGTTCGAGTACTCGAGCCCTATGGTACCGCCGTGGGCCTCAATGATGTTCTTTGCTATTGAAAGACCGAGGCCGTATCCGCCCCGCTCCCTTGTACGTGATTCATCAACCCGGTAGAAGCGCTCAAAGAGATGCTCCTGCTTCTCCTTCGGGATTTCAGTTCCCGTATTCGCGACAGTGAGTTTTACATTTTTCTGATTTCCCTCAGCCTGAACAAAGATATGTCCGTTCTCACCCGAATACTTTATCGCATTGTCTATCAGGACCATGACCGCCTGTTTGATTCTTGTCTGGTCCGCATATGCATAGAGGTCCGGTGCAACCTGTGACGAGAGCGTCATGCCCTTCTCAAAGGCCACGGACTCAAAGGTCAGTACGCAGTCCTCGACAACACTCGTAAAGTTGAGCTCTTCGAAATTGTACTGCTGGTCCATGTTGGCATCCGAACGGGCAAGGAAGAGCATGTCTCCGACGAGTTCAGCCATCCTGGTCGCTTCGGACTTTGTGTTCTCAATCCACTTGTTCTGTTCCCAGATGGTCGAGTCCTTATTTGCCTGCATTATGTCCATATTGGCGAGAATGACCGTTAGAGGCGTCTTCAGCTCGTGCGATGCATCTGCCACGAACTGATTCTGCTTCTCCCAGGACTTCTCCACCGGCTCTATAGCCTTCTTTGCCATATAGTCCGATATCAGGAACATTATGGCTAAAATCACCATTGTTACGAAGAAATAAAGACGCAGCAAAAATGCAAACGTCGCAATCTCCGAATCCCTGTTCGCGAAGGCAACCTTGGTGCCCTCATCGGTTGCGGTCTTTAAAAACCTCACGTTATATGCGGTTATAATGCCGCCCTCATCGTCCGTCTCGCGCACGTACTTCAGCAGGGCACTGATCTCGCTCTTCGTGAAATCCGAGTTGATAGAGGTGTCATATGCCAATACACGATCTTTGTCGTAGAGCGCAATCAGCACTACCGAACTGCGTCTCTCGTCATCCGTCTCCCCCTCGCCGTCAAGGGACTGCACGCCGTCAACCATGACGGAATCGCCGTTCGGGAAGAAGGCAAGGACGCGGCCGCCCCGCAGCGCCTCCTGGAGCGCCCCTATCGTCTGCTGCCGCTCAAAGGCATAGGTGACGATGGTCAGGACGAAGAACATGACAATCAGGACGACACCGACAAGAGCCATATTGGAAACTATAAACTTCTTTCTGAGCTTCTTAAGCGTCTTCCTGCACCTCCAGACGATAACCGAGCTTGCGCACCGTGGCAATCAGGACCTTCGAGCCCAGGTGCGAGATTTTCTTTCGAAGGAAGGAGATGTATACCTCCACATTGTTGTCCTCAGCCTCGGACTCAATGCCCCAGACTTTGACAATCAGGTCCTCTTTGGGGACAATCAGACCGGGGTTCGACATCAGAAGGTTTATGATGTCAAACTCCTTGGGTCCCAGGTTAATTGAATGACTGCCGCACGAGAGCGTCCTGTTGGACTGGCTTAAGGTCAAGTCCTCAAATTTCAGTTCGTCGAGGACCACCTCGCCCTGACGGCGGGAGATGGCACGGATACGCGCCAGGAGTTCTCCCGGTATGAACGGCTTCGTCAGATAGTCGTCCGCGCCGCAGTCGAGTCCTTTTATCTTGTCCGCCGTGTCATCCTTGGCCGTAAGCATGATGACCGGCGTCTGATTCTTCTCCTCACGCATCTTGCGGACGATATCGAAGCCGTTCATTGAAGGCAGCATGACGTCCATGACGATGACGTCATAGATATTGCTCATGGCGTAGTCGTATCCGTCCTCGCCGTCATTTACAATATCAACACTGTAGAGCTGTCCCTTCATAATCTCGCCCAGCGCCTCGGCCAGGCGGACCTCGTCTTCAACTATCAGAATACGCATCTTAAAATCCCTTCGCAGACAAAATGTTAAGAGAAGAATAAACCGCTACACTTAAAAATAACTTAAAAATATGATAACAAAAAGACAGATAAAATAAAAGACCTGAGGCATAAAGTCTCAGGTCTTTCTGGCGGAGAAGAGGTGATTTGAACACCCGCGTGCGTTACCGCACCTACTCCCTTAGCAGGGGAGCCCCTTCGGCCTCTTGGGTACTTCTCCAGAAGGTCAAATGCAAGGAGTATTATAACCAAATCACTCTTTAAAGTCAACAACTTCGAGCGTGTCGCCGGGGAAAACGGTGCCTATGGGCAGGGGCGTTTTACGGCGCGGTAGGCGCAGTAGCCTCCTTCCAGGTTGTAGACATCGTGACCGAGGTCCGCGAGAAGTTCGGCGACTTCCTCGCTTATGACACCGACCCGGCAAAAGACAATTACGGGTTTGTCTGCCGGAACTGTCGCAAGGGCACCGAAGCCCTGTGATACGGGCATGTTGAGCGCGCCTTCAATACCGTCGGCTATGAGTTCCGACGGCTCACGGAGATCAAGCAGGGTGTATTGTGAAAAATCGAGCTCCGCGAATTCTCTCGGAGTCATGCTCTTGTACTCACTCATTTTCCAAAATATCTTTAAGATCACAGACAGTATGTTCATACTCGACAAGCGAAGTTATTACGGGTTTCTTTCCGCAGACGGGGCAGCTGTCCTCCCTCGGCATGTTCACGGTATGGAATTCCATGGTGAGCAGGTCGATAATGAGGAGCCTTCCGACAAGCAGGTCACCCGCTCCGGTCAGAAACTTGATCGCCTCAACGGCCTGGAGACTTCCGACGACGCCGGGGACGGCGCCGATTATACCCGCCTCCTTGCAGGTGGGAGAAAGCTCCGGCGGAGGCGGAACGGGGAACATACAGCGGAAGCATGGGCCTTCGCCGGGCAGATATGTCATCATCTGACCCTCAAAGCGCAAAATGCCCGCATGCGAGAAAGGCTTTTCAAAAAGCACGCATGCGTCATTTATCAGGTATTTTGCGGGGAAATTGTCGGTCGCATCGATTATGAAATCGTACGGCTCGATTATCCCCTTTATGTTTTCCGCTGTGACGAATTCTTTATATGTCACCACTTCGACATTGGGGTTCAATGCCTTTACGGTGGCAGCGGCGGACTCGACCTTCGGGACACCGAGGTCGTCAGTCGTGTGTATAATCTGCCGCTGCAGATTTGTAAGGTCGACGCAGTCGGCATCAGCGATGCCGAGTGTGCCGACGCCCGCGGCGGCAAGGTACATTATCGCCGTGGAGCCGAGACCTCCGGCTCCTATTACGAGTACCTTGCCGTCCTTGATTTTGCGTTGGCCTTTTGCGCCGACATCTTTTAAAATCAGCTGTCGCGTATAGCGTTCAAGTTCTTCGGGAGAAAATGACATGTTATTCAGTGAAAAGGGCTGTTGAGTAGTAGCGGTCACCGCTGTCCGGAAGGAGAGCGACAATCGTCTTGCCTGCGTTCTCGGGTTTCTTCGCATACTCAAGTGCGGCAAAGAGAGCAGCACCTGAGGAGATACCTACAGAGATACCTTCCGTCTTGGCGAGGAGCTTCGCAGTTGCGAAAGCGTCATCGTTTGTTGCGCGGAAAATCTCGTCATATACGGAGGTGTTGAGAACATCGGGTACGAAGCCTGCGCCAATACCCTGAATCTTGTGGGCACCGGGTGTGCCGGTTGAAAGTACAGGTGAATCGTCGGGCTCAACTGCTACGACTTTAACGGATGCCTTCTGCTCTTTCAGATATTCGCCGACACCCGTAACGGTACCGCCTGTACCTACGCCTGCAATGAAGATATCAACATTGCCGTCAGTGTCCTTGTAAATTTCAGGACCCGTTGTCGCCTTATGGATGGCGGGGTTTGCGGGGTTTACAAACTGGCCGGGAATGAAACTGTCGGGGATCTCTGCTGCGAGTTCCTCAGCCTTGGCGATAGCTCCCTTCATGCCCTTTGCACCTTCGGTGAGAACTATCTCGGCACCGTATGCCTTGAGGATGTTTCTCCTCTCAACGCTCATGGTTTCGGGCATTGTGAGGATTGCGCGGTAGCCCTTCGCTGCAGCGATTGCCGCAAGACCGATGCCGGTGTTACCGCTGGTGGGCTCAATGATAACTGAGCCCTCCTTCAGAAGACCCTTCGCCTCCGCGTCCTCAATCATCGCTTTCGCGATTCTGTCCTTGACACTGCCGGCCGGGTTGAAGTACTCGAGTTTTACAAGCACAGTGGCTTTGAGGTCAAGTGCCTTTTCGATGTTTGTGACCTCAACAAGAGGGGTGTTGCCGATTAAGCCTAAGGTTCCTTTGTAAATGTTTGACATAGTGATTCTCCTTTTTTATACACATCAATTATCTGTTATTTGTGATAAATAATCAACTTATTTTAATGCAGCGAAACCGTTTTCAAGGTCAGCAATAATATCGTCGATATGCTCCGTGCCGATTGAAAGACGGATTGTGCTGCGGCTTATGCCTGACTCAGCCAGTTCCTCATCCGTAAGCTGTGAGTGCGTGGTGGATGCCGGATGGATGACAAGGCTCTTGACGTCCGCGACGTTTGCGAGGAGAGAGAAGATCTTCAGGTTGTCAATGAACTTCCATGCCTCATCCTGTCCGCCCTTTATGTCAAAGGTGAAGATTGAGCCACCGCCGTTCGGGAAATATTTCTCGTAGAGCGCATGGTCCGGATGATCCGGCAGTGAGGGATGATTGACCTTTGAAACCAGCGGATGGTTTGAGAGATACTCGATTACCTTCTTCGTGTTCTCGGCGTGGCGCTCAAGGCGGAGCGAGAGCGTCTCGACTCCCTGCAGGAGTATGAACGCATTGAAGGGGGAGATTGCGGCGCCCGTGTCGCGAAGCAGGATGGCACGGATATATGTCACAAACGCTGCCGGTCCTACGACGTCGTAGAACGAAACGCCGTGATAACTCGGGTTGGGCGCCGCAATATTCGGATACTTGCCCGAGGCGCTCCAGTCGAATTTGCCCGCCTCAACGATTATGCCGCCGAGCGATGTGCCGTGTCCGCAGATGAACTTCGTTGCGGAGTGTACGACGACATCGGCACCGTGCTCTATGGGGCGGATGAGATAGGGAGTGCCGAAAGTGTTGTCCACTACAAGGGGGATTCCGTGCCTGTGGGCAAGTTCTGCGAGAGCATCAATGTCGGGTATGTCACTGTTGGGGTTTCCGAGTGTTTCAATAAAAATCGCTCTCGTATCGGCCTCTATTGCGCTCTCAACTTCAGAGAGATTGTGAATGTCAACAAATGATGTCTTTATTCCGTAAAGAGGGAATGTGTGTTCAAAGAGGTTGTATGTTCCGCCGTAGATTGTCTTCTGGGAAACAATATGGCCGCCGTTTGCCGCGAGGGCCTGTATGGCATAGGTTATGGCAGCGGCACCTGAGGCGACTGCGAGTGCGGCGCTGCCGCCCTCCAGAGCTGCCAGACGTTTCTCAAGCACATCCTGTGTTGAGTTTGTAAGGCGGCCATATATGTTTCCCGCATCGGCAAGACCGAAACGGTCGGCGGCATGCTTGCTGTTATGGAATACATATGCCGTAGTCTGATAGATGGGAACTGCCCTGGCATCTGTTGCCGGATCTGCCTGTTCCTGTCCTACATGAAGCTGAAGGGTTTCAAATTTATAGTTACTCATTTTTATTACTCCTTTTTTTGTTTTAAGTGATTTTACATAAACGAAAGCCCGAGGGCTTTTATGCTCCCGGGCTGTCGGCATGAGAAAAACTATAAAACAATAGTAATAATAGTCTTAAAGACGTGACGGCATCGTGCCTGTCACCAAAGCCGTTTTTGGGGCCCGGGAGATAAGCATTCGACACATATACCAGGTATTAAACTTTTCATTCCTGAAGTTTAACATTTGTCCGTCTCCTTTTTCCTGATGCGAAAACTATAGCATCATTTACCTACTATGTCAATAGGTTTTATCAAAAATTTTTATTCGCAGCAGTGCGCGCACTCGGGGCCTTCGGCGAACTGCTTCGCGTCATAGGCAATCCCGTTCTTGTCATAATAGTCCTTGATAGCGGCTTTTATGGCACCTTCGGCGAGCACCGAACAGTGCATCTTGTATGCCGGAAGTCCGTCAAGAGCCTCGGCAACCGCCTTATTCGTCAGCTCAAGCGCCTCTGCTATGGGCTTACCTTTAATGAGCTCAGTGGCCATGGATGATGAGGCGATTGCGCTGCCGCAGCCGAATGTCTCAAACTTTACGTCGGAGATAACATCGTTGTCGATTTTCAAATACATTGTCATGATATCGCCGCACTTGGCGTTACCTACCTCGCCTACTGCGTCAGCATTCTCAATAACACCGACATTGCGCGGGTTACGGAAATGATCCATTACTTTTTCACTGTATAAAGCCATAATTTACCTCCGATTATAAAATAAACTGTTTCTTGCCTGCGACGAGATCACGCCATACCGGAGAGAAGCCTCTGAGGTACTCAACGACTTCTTTTGTCGCGGTAATCATATACTCGACATCCTCATCGGTTATGCTCTCGTCGATTGAAAGACGGAGTGAACCGTGGGCGACGTCATGAACTCTGCCTATGGCAAGAAGCACATGGCTGGGGTCAAGTGAACCTGAAGTACAGGCGCTTCCCGATGAGGCGGCAATGCCCTTGTCGTCGAGCAGAAGGAGGAGTGATTCGCCTTCAATGCCCTCGAAACAGTAGTTTACGTTACCGGGCAGTCTGCAGGTCGCATCGCCGTTTAAGGCTGAGTGTTCTATCTTGCCGAGACCTTCTATAAGGCGGTCTCTCTTTTTCTGAATTGACGCATTCCTTGCGTCAAGATCCTTGTAAGCATCACAAAGCGCAGTCGCCATGGCGGCGATTCCTGGTACGTTCTCCGTACCTGCGCGCTTTCCGCGCTCCTGCGCACCGCCCTCAATGAGGTTTGTGAGCAGGATACCCTTCTTCACATAGAGGAATCCGACACCCTTAGGGCCGTGGAACTTGTGAGCCGAAGCAGAGAGCATGTCTATGTTCTGATCTTCAACATCAATATGAAGATGGGCTATGGCCTGAACCGCATCCGTATGGAAAAGCACGCCGTGCTTTCTGCAGACGGCGCCGATCTCTTTAATCGGCTGGATGGTGCCTATCTCATTGTTTGCATACATTATAGTTACAAGGCAGGTGTCCTCCCTGATTGCGGCCTCAACCTCCTCGGGTCTGACAATGCCGTCCTCATGGACATCAACAAGCGTAATCTCAAAACCGTTTTTCTTAAGTTTATCAAGAGTGTGAAGCACCGCGTGATGCTCAAACGCGGAAGAAATGATATGCATCTTACCCTTTTTCTTACCGATCTCCGCCGCGGAGAGTATGGCCTGGTTATCGGCCTCGCTGCCGCCGGAGGTGAAAATAATCTCCCTGGGGTCAGCATTTATAATACCGGCAACATCCGCTCTCGCCTGTTCAAGAATCTCCTTTGCCTTCTGTCCGAAGACATAGAGGCTTGAGGGGTTGCCGTAGTTCTCTTTCGCAACTTCGACCATTCTGTTTATTGCCGCTTCGCTCATCTTTGTGGTTGCGGCGTTATCAGCATATATCATAAAATGCTCCTTTCTGTTTGACGGGTTCATTTTATACCCTTTTGCCTACTATGTCAATAGGTAAATAACACTTGATTACCCATCAACCTTGCGGTATAATAGGTATAATCTTTCTGAAAGGCGTGAAATACCGTGATTACGACAAAAGGCCGTTATGCCCTCCGCGTCATGCTTGACCTCGCGGAGCACGCAGACGGAAACTTCGTACCCTTAAAAGACATAGCGGAGAGACAGGAAATCTCCAAGAAATACCTCGAAATAATAGTCAAGGACATGGTTGCCGGCGGGCTCCTTGTAGGAGCGAGCGGCAAGGGCGGCGGCTACAAGCTCGTCAGAAAGCCGGAGGAGTACACTGTCGGCGAAATACTCGAGCTCATGGAGGGCACTCTCTCCTCCGTCGCCTGCCTCGCCGAGGGCACAAACACCTGCCCGCGCCGCAAATCGTGCCGGACCCTCCCCATGTGGGAAGAATACGACAAGATGGTCCGCGACTTCTTCTACAGCAAAACCCTGTGCGATTTAGCCGCCAAATAAAACATAAGCCCCGGGCTCACCGCCCGGGGTTCTTTTAAATTGGCAATTGAAATTGCAGATATATTAGTGGTATTATATACCCTAATCAATATATAAACAGAGGAAAATATGCGTACATTTTCAAAGTCATCAAAACTGGATAACGTCCTGTACGATGTAAGAGGTCCCGTCGTCGACGAGGCCAACCGTATGGAGGAAGAAGGCATTAAGGTTTTAAAACTCAACATAGGTAACCCCGCCGCCTTCGGTTTCTCTGCGCCGGATGAGGTCATCATTGACATGCGTGACTCCATTGCCGGCTCGCAGGGCTATTCTGACTCAAGAGGAATCTTTGCCGCGCGCAAGGCCGTAATGCAGTATGCCCAGCTCAAGGGCATACCCAATGTCACAATGAAGGATGTCTACACCGGAAACGGTGCCTCAGAGCTCATACAGCTGTCCTTGCACGCGCTTCTTAATACCGGCGACGAAATACTCATTCCGTCGCCCGACTATCCCTTATGGACCGCCTGCGCGAATCTCGCCGGCGGCAAGGCCGTGCACTACATCTGTGACGAGAGCTCAGACTGGTATCCCGACCTTGAGGACATAAAGAAGAAGATAACCGACAAGACAAAGGCTATAGTCATAATCAATCCGAACAACCCGACAGGCGCCCTCTACTCACAGGAGCTCCTCGAGGAGATTGTAAAGATTGCGAGAGAGCATGAGCTCATCATCTTCTCGGATGAGATTTACGACCGCCTTGTCATGGACGGCTACAAGCATATCTCAATAGCTTCACTCTGCCCCGATCTCTTCTGCGTCACCTTCAGCGGACTTTCAAAGTCGCACATGGTCTGCGGTTTCAGAGTAGGCTGGATGATTCTCTCCGGCAACAAGAGTATCGCAAAAGACTATATTGAAGGCATAAACATGCTCTCAAACATGCGCCTCTGCTCAAACGTACCGGGTCAGTCGATTATTCAGACTGCCCTTGGCGGCTACCAGAGCGTAAATGAGTACATCGTACCCGGCGGCCGTGTCTATGAGCAGCGCAACTTCATCTACGAGGCCATAAACGACATACCCGGTCTCTCCGCAGTGAAGCCGAAAGCCGCCTTCTATATCTTCCCGAAGATAGACACGAAGATGTTCAACATAAAGGACGACAACAGGTTCGCGCTCGACTTCCTGAAGGAGAAACGCGTGCTCCTCGTCCCCGGAAGCGGCTTCAACTGGCACGAGCCCGACCACTTCCGCATAGTCTACCTTCCGCGTCTCTCGATTCTCAAGGAATCGACGGACAAACTGGCGGACTTCCTCAGTGATTACCATCAGAAATAAAAAAGAGCCCCGAGTTCAACTCGGGGCTTTGTTTATTCAGCTGTCTTTTTATCGAAGACCTTGGTGAAGTTGAGCAGGAACAGGATGATATATGCTACCCAGACAGGAAGGTTTTCGATGAGCGCGCTCTTGCCGACTGCGACAAGGAGCACAAGCATAAGTGCCATCGCGCCGATGAATATGAAGAAAGTCAGTTTAAAGCGCTTGTCGCCCTTGCGCATATAGTAAAAGAGCAGGAACGCGAGCATCGCGACTTCGAAGAAGGCGAAGATGAGAGCGCCGCTCCAGTGAGCGAGGCAGCGTGCCGAGTCGGGAATGAGGTCAAGACCTGCCGACGGCACATTGATTGTGACATAGATCGCGGCGCATCCGAGCGAGCCTATGATAACTGCCGCTTTTGAAAGTCTGCCTTCGATAAAGCCCAGTTTTCTCGCCGCATAAAGGTAGTTTATGAAAATCGAGAACGCTGTCAGTATGCCCCAGATTTTAAACCTGATCGGGAAACTGAGTCCCAGCATGCTGGCGGTTATGTTCTTAACCTTGTCGAGAATGGTATAGTCACCTATAAGGGCATAGTAGGTGATGTAGACAAAGCCTGCAACAAGCAGCACTTCGCTGATTATCTTAATACCCTTGCTCAGTTCCTTACCGTAAAGAATCCTCGCAATGGCAATCGGATAAAGCACGAGAGCCAGAATTGATATTACGGCCCAGATAATGTACTCAAGATTGTTTGTGAGACCGGTTATCTGGTCAAAGATGACGTATACATCGTCGACGGCGTCGCTTGCACGGAACCATTTAAGTGTCGAGGAGCGTGCCGCTGCCTCGCCTATCTTTACCGTGCGCTCCGCCTCCGTAGCGTAACCGAAAAGGATAACCTTCCTCATCACGACCATAAATACCGTGTATGCGGCAACTATTACCGACCACAGAGCGGTATAAACTTTAGGCATTTTGCTGTTTTCCATAACTGCCTCCCGTCAGAAACCCAGGGTGTCGTATTTTGCCGTGAGCGTTCTTATGCGCTCAAGGTTGCGTTCAATTATATCTCTGTTTGCCGCCTCGGAGCCGTTCTCGTAGAACTTGCCGATAACGCGGATTGCGCAGAGAATCATTGCCTTGTCAGTGACTTCCTGCAGTCTGCTCTCGTCATCCGTGTCGAGATAGTGTCTGAGGAAACAGTCAAAGAATTTATTTGCGGTCTCGTAAGAGAAGCCCATATAGTCTGAAACGACGGCGGGATCGTCCTCTCCGCGGACAACATAGGCCATGAGAAGGTCGCTTATCTCAAATATGGGATGACCGACTGATACGCGGTCCATATCTATGAGAAGCGGCTCGCCTCTCTGAAGGAAGACGTTTCCGGTATGGAAATCGCCGTGGATGAGTGTGTTTGCCTCGGAGAGGCCGTTTACGAGCTCCCTGCAGCGCTCCGCAAGGGCTGCGTCCTCATTGGCAAGACCTCTGTCTATTCTGCGGATATGGCGGTCTTCCGCCCTGCCGAATCCGTCCTCTTCGGTGACCTCTATTGAGTGTACCTCATGAGCCAGGTCAGCCATTATGTTTGCGTAATTCTCAACGCGTCCTGGTGACTTGGAGATGATTGAGGAGATGGTCTCTGAATCAACCAGTTCGTACATGGCACCATAGCGGTCGCCTACGGATACGATACCGAATGAGATGGCTGTCGGAACACCGAGTACAAAGGCCTTGCGGCTTGTCGCAATCTCGTTTTCAACATCGCGGTAGGTGTTCTTCTCGTTGTAGACCTTGATGACAAGCTCATCATCATAGCGGTAAACTTCACCCTTCGCGCCGCGGCCGACCATCTTGCAGCCGTCAACAGAGACTTCTCTGTATTTCTTGTACCTGGCCTTTTCGGAGTCGAATGTTCCGGGCCAGATTGAATTTATGTGTTTGATAAACTCCTTGAAGGTGCCTGTCTTGTTGAATGAGAGCTCGAGGGCCTCGGCGACGGATTTGTAGTACCAGCGCTGAAGGTCGGGATCCTTCTGGTTCAGGCTCTCCCACATGGCGTCACCCTTCTCGGAGTAGACTCTGGCGAGGGAGCGGATGTTGGCGAGCTTGTCGGCGAGCCAGAGCATCTGAATGCCCTGATCATTTGAATTTCTCAGGGCGGCCAAAGAGTACTCTTTTCTGCGCTTCCAGGTGGCACTCCTGTCCTCCTCGGGATACTTGTTTTCGGTCTCGTATGCCACAATCATGGCGACACGCTTGCCGAATCTCTGGTCAATATCCTTAACGGAACCGTCAGTATCTTCAACTATGTCGTGCAGGATGCCGGCAGTGATTACTTCCTCATCGTCGGTCATCGTTGCGAGAATCTGGGCAACTTCCAGGGGATGGAAAATGTAAGGGATGTCGCCGAATTTACGGACCTGTCCCTTATGCATCATGGCCGAGTAGATTATGGCCTCTTCCACCATATTCATCATGTGTAAATTACCTGCCTTTTCAAAAACAGCCCGGAGCATCGGCTCCGGGCTTTAAGCTGGCGCAGAGGGTGGGATTCGAACCCACGCGGGCGTGAACCCAAACGGTTTTCAAGACCGCCTCGTTATGACCACTTCGATACCTCTGCGTGTGTGTCGGGCGCGGTTGCGCGCCCGATAATATTAGCATAATAAGGTATTAATGTCAACCTGTAACAATACCGTTGTCATCTATCGTAATGCCCTCGGAATAACTCTCTATGTCATCGAGCACCTTCCTGCCGTCAGGCGTGCCCGCAAGAGATAAGACATTGCAGTCCTTCTGTACGGCCGGTATGAGCTGTACGGTGAGTTTTCCGTCATGGGAAAGGGTCACCTTAAGGAGTGCGGTGTCAACATTGTTATTGCTGAAAAGGAAGTTGCCGAGATTGTAGATTATCGGCACATTCTTGTAATACTCAATACCCTGGAGACAGTGGGCGTGTCCGCCGACAATGAGGTCAGCGCCGGCGTCAACGTAGGCGCGTGCCGAAGTCTTCTGCTCGGGCTCGAGCTTATGCGAGTCCTCCGTGCCCCAGTGGACAAGGACAACAACGAAGTCGGCCTTGGACTTGGCCTCTTTGATGGCAGCGACGAGCTTGTCCGTATCGTAGCAGTAGAGGACGCCGGGGTCCTTGTCGGTGGCCTCCGGAGTCTTCAAGGTCTTCTCGGCGCGCGAGCCGGCGACGAAAGCGATTGTCTTCTTGTCGATGGTGTAGTAGATCGGCGCCGCGGCCTCGGCGAGGTTCCTGCCCGCTCCGACATATTTGATTTCAGCTCCGTTTAAGACGTCCAGCATCTCAAGGAATGCCTCCGGACCGTAGTCGAAGCAGTGGTTGTTCGCCAGTGTTACAAAGTCTATGCCGAGATCGTTGTAGTACTTTACGTTTTCGGGAGCAGCCCTGAAATTGTATGCCTTGTTTACGGGTTTGCCCTTTGTTGAGAAGCAGAACTCGTTGTTCATATGAGCGATATCGGCATTTGCCATCTCATACTTCAGGTCCTCTGAGATGAGCGATACAGGGCTCAGGTTCTTCCTTGTGGCATATTCCATGATATGCCAGTTGTCGGCAAAGGAAACATCGCCCGTAAAGGTCATCGTAATGTCCCTTTGCAGGTAGATTTTAGGCGGATCATATTCAAACTGAGGCTCCTCAAGCAGCAGAGGGCTGCCGTTTATCTCGAGCGTACAGCCCGAGAAAGTGAGAAGCATTGCAAGAACAATCAGTATGATCTTGGGTTTCATTCTGTCTCCTGTTCGTTATAAAGAATGCAGGCGCAATAGGTGATTGTCTTCTCCCCGTAGTAATACGGTAGGCCTGCCGCTTCGCATACTCTTGATACCAGAAGGCCGTAGCCCTCCATTGAGGAAATCGCCTTGTCCGGATGTCTGCAGGGCTTCGGATGGGCGCACTTCGTGCACATACGGCATCCTCCGCCGCCCAGGATAAGGCAGCCCGGATAAAGCTCGCGGGCAGTGTCGGCAAACGAGTACAGAAGGTCGTTGTGCTTCTTTCCGAACTCAATATAGCCGAGCCAGTCAATAACTTTGGTCAGCTTGCCCTCTGTCTGAAGAAGCACAGCCTTATTGTAGGAATGCATCTTCTCCTGACACTCCTCAACAGTGCCGCAAAAAGGAGGACAAGTCCAGTTCTTCGCGTAGGCGTGGCACTTGTCCTCTTCGCACATCGCGCGGACATCATGTCTGGCCTCAAGAACCTTGGGGTCAAACTCCGCTGCGTGTGAAAAACCATGTTCAATTGCAAGTTGTGCTAAGTCCATAGAGCCACATTCCTCAGACAAATTATATACAAATATAATAAACTGAAAAGGGCTCTGTGTCAAAGTCAATATTAGACAGATAAAAACGCTTTCAGGCGCTCTGTTTGTGGATTATCAATAATCTCTTTCGCAGGTCCCTGCTCTGCAATTACACCCTTGTTCATAAAGATGATATTGTCAGCTACATCGCGGGCAAAAGCCATCTCATGAGTGACGATTATCATGGTCATGTGCTCCTCGGCAAGTTCGCGGATAACCTTTAAGACCTCGCCGGTGAGTTCCGGGTCAAGTGCGGATGTAGGTTCGTCGAAGCAGAGGATATCCGGCTCAAGAGCCAGGGCCCTCGCTATGGCGACACGCTGCTGCTGTCCTCCGGAGAGCTGATGGGGATAGTATCCCGCCCTGTCGGCAAGATTCATCTTATCAAGGAGGGCCATGGCCTTCTCCTCTATCTCCTTCTCAACAGCCTTTTTATTCGCCTTGTAGTTCTCATCCTCGCGGGCCAGGAGGCTCTTTGCGAGCATGACATTCTGCAGGGCGGTGTACTGCGGGAACAGGTTGAAGTTCTGGAATACGAGACCGAAGTGCAGGCGCTTGCGTCTTACGTCCTTCTCAAGCTGCGTCGCGGGATCCGCGGCGTCGAAAATGAGCTCGTCTTTTACGAATATGCGCCCTGTGTCGGGTCTCTCGAGGAAGTTTAAGCAACGCAGGAGCGTTGTTTTGCCGGAGCCGCTTGAACCGATTATGGCAAGCGCCTGCCCCTCCTCAAGGTCAAAGCTTATGTCTTTTAAAACGCGGGTGCTTCCGAAACTTTTTTCAATGTTTTCAACTTTTAAAACAGCCATGACGCACCCCCCTATCTGAAGAACTCGAGACGCTTCTCGAGTTTGCCGAGCAAAACGGTCAGGACGCCGGTAAAGGCGAGATAGTAGACCGCAGTGAAGAAGAGCGGCCAGATAGCGCCCGAGATACCCTGCGAGCCTTTGAGGAAGGCCTGACCCGCCCAGATAATCTCCTGAAGGGCGATTATGCGCGCGAGCGATGTATCCTTGACGAGCGTTATTACCTCATTTGAAATCGGAGGCACTATCCGCTTTATCATCTGAAGAAGTTTTACGCGGAAGAATATCTGTCCCCTCGTCATACCGAGCACAAGGCCGGCTTCGTCCTGGCCCTTCGGTATGGACTGGATACCGCCTCTGTAGATCTCCGAGAAATAGCAGGCATAGTTGAAAACGAAGGCCACGCATGCCGCGAAGAAGCGGCCGTCCTCGCCGCCGCCCCAGACGGGGTTGTGCAAAACGAGTCCCGGGAAGTAATAGATGATAAGAAGCTGTATCATAAGGGGCGTACCGCGAACGACCCACACGACGAATCGTGTGAGCCATTGTACGGGTTTAAACTTTGTCATTGAGCCGAATGAGATGATAAGTCCCAGCGGCAGAGCACCGATAAGTGTCACGAAGAAGAGCTTGAGCGTCTGCAGAAAGCCGACGTTTAAAGCCTGGAACACTATCGGAAACTGTTCTGAAAAAGTTGTCATAAAGTCTTATTTCTGCTCGATGAGAGCGTCTGTGAGACCGTATGTTTCAGCGACTTTCTCGATGTCGGCATAGTTGCTTACGAAGAAGGCGTTGAGAGAATCAACGAGATCGGAGCCTGTGCGGAAGGCAACGCCGTATTTCTCATCATTAAGGCCTGCGGTGTATGTGAGGTCTGCATAGCTTGTGCCCTCGCCGGTCATGGCCATTGCCATGAGAAGGTCGATGACAGCCGCATCGGCAGTGCCGGATTTAACTTCCATAAGAGCGGTAGCCTGGTCCTTTACGGGTGTTACCTTAAAGCCGTTGTCATTTGCTACGGCCTCACCTGCGGAACCGGCTTCAACAGCGAAGTTGAGGTCCTTGCAGTCAGCTGCGGTCTTGTAGCTGTCAGCGTCCTTTGCGGGAACGATTACAACCTGCTTATTGTTGAAGTAAGGGTTTGAGCAGGAAGCAGCGGCAGTGACTTCATCCGTGAGGGTCATACCGTTCCAGATACAGTCAATTGTCTTGCCGTCGAGTTCCATTATCTTGTTATCCCAGTCTATCTCGACAAACTCGACCTTTACGCCGAGTGACTCGGCAAAGAGCTTGGCGACATCGGCATCAAAACCGATCCACTCGCCTTTTTCATCCTGATAGTCCATGGGTGCAAAGTCGGTGATACCTACAACGAGGACACCCTTGTCCTTTACATATTGAAGGTCAGTCTTGCCTTCATCTGCGGGAGCTTTGTTCTGCGAACATGCCGCAAAACAGAGAAGCATTGTAAGGGCGATTACGACAGCGATAAGTTTTTTCATAAGATAATCTCCTTTGCAATTTATCGTGGTACTATGGTAACACTTTAAATCAATAAAATCAATATATAAAAAACGTGCCGAAGAATTTCTTCGGCACGCGGGATTTTTTTATCTCAGCAGAAAGGCTTTGGCGAGCGCGAAATAGACGAGAAGGCTGAGCGAGTCAACCATGGTCGAGATGACCGGTCCGGCTATGACGGCCGGGTCTATCTTCACGAGCTTGGCCAGAAGCGGGAGCATACAGCCTATCATCTTGGCCATAAGCACCGCGCAGAACATGGCGAGTGAAACGATGATGTAGACCTGCATACCTCCGGGGTTGTGCAGCACTACCATGCGCAGGAAGTTCGCGGCGCCGAGTATGACACCGCAGATAGCCGCGACACGGATCTCCTTAAACAGAACTTTGAACCAGTCTTTAAGTTCAATCTCGCCGAGTGCAAGAGCACGTATGGCAAGTGTGGAACTCTGGTTGCCGGCATTACCGCCCGTACCCGTGATGATGGGTATGGCGGCCGTAAGGCCCGTAATGACGGCGAGCATGTCCTCAAAGTTCTGGATTATCGAACCGGTCAGCGTCGCGGAGATCATGAGAACGAGGAGCCAGCCTATTCTGTTCTTCACGAGGATATGTACCGGGGTCTTCAGGTACTCGTCCTCGGAAGGCAAAAGGGCGGCCATCTTTTCGAAGTCCTCTTCCGTCTCTTCTTCGATGATGTCGAGGATATCATCGATGGTGACGATACCGACAAGCCTGTTTTCCGTATCAACTACGGGAACGGCAAGCAGGTCATAGTGCTTTACGACTTCGGCGACCTCTTCCTGGTCATCCGTCGTCTTCACGAAGATGAGCTGCTTGTCGTCATCCATTATGTCGCGAAGCAGCGCGTCATTGTCGTGGAAGACGAGATCGGCGAGGTCTATTGTGCCTTTTAAGTGTCTGCTGTTATCAATACAGTAGCAGGTGTAAATTGTCTCTTTATCCACACCTGTACGGCGTATCTGTTCAATTGCCTGACCTACCGTCAGTCTGTCGTGGAGCTCGACCATCTCGTTGGTCATGATGCTTCCGGCGGACTCCTCCGGATAGTTCAGGTAGGTATTTATGAGTCTTCTGGTCTCGGGCGATGCATTCTTCAGAATCCTAGTGACAAGGTTCGCGGGAACCTCCTCTACAAGGTCAACTACATCGTCCAGGAACAGGTCGTCGACAAGTTTGTTTATCTCCGTATCGGTTATGCGTGAGATGATGTCGCCCTGATCCTCTGACTCAAGATATGAGAAAACTTCCGCCGAGATGTCCTTCGGCAGTATGCGGAAAACCCTGAGCATGACATCGTGGTCAAGCTCACCGAGGAATTCGGCGATATCGACTTCGTTCATCTCCGACAGCTCGTGACGAAGAAGTGAGAAGTCGCCTTTTTCAATCAGTTCCCTGAGATAGTCAAAGTTCTTCTCTTCCATAACAAAAACCCCCTTACCCGCATGCGAGTAAAGAGGTTAATTTTTAAGACAAACCCCTAAGGGCGCGCTATACCGTAAGCGGCCCACTCACACACGTAAATTTTCTTTGAAGTAACGCTACTTCGCGGTCTCGCATCTGCGTCCATTTCGTGGACCTCCTTAACAGTTATTACCCTTCGGGCTTTTTTAATATAAACCTTTAAAAGTACAAAAGTCAACCTTTGAACTGATAAAAGCCTATTTTCTTCATGGCCTTGTCGAGGGTGCGCTGAGAAATTTTCGTCGCAATATCGGCGCCGTTTCTCATACAGTCCTCAAGGTAGGCCCTCTCATTTACGAGTTCGTTGAACTTCTCCTGTACGGGGCGAAGCTCCTCTATTGCCGCCTCGGCAACCGCGACTTTGAAGTCTCCGTAGCCCTTGCCGGCAAACTCTTTTTCAATCTCGTCATATGACCTGCCGGTGCATGCGCTGTAGATGGACATGAGGTTGTTCACTCCGTCCTTGCCTTCTGCATAGCGCACTTCAGCCTCTGAGTCAGTGACGGCGGACTTGAATTTCTTCATTATTACATCCGGTGTGTCCAGCATTGAAATGAAGGCCTTGGGATTCGCGTCTGACTTGGACATCTTCTTTGTCGGATCCGCGAGAGACATGACCTTCGCGCCCTCTTTTACGAAGAGCGGCTCAGGACTTGTGAATGTCTGACCGTAGATACCGTTGAAGCGATCGGCTATATCACGCGCAATCTCAAGGTGCTGCTTCTGGTCCGCGCCTACGGGCACGTAGTCTGCCTGGTAGAGAAGGATGTCCGCGGCCATGAGGGCCGGATATGCAAACAGACCGACGTTTACGTTGTCGGCATGTGTCTTCGACTTGTCCTTGAACTGAGTCATACGGCTCATCTCACCGAACTGCGTATAGCAGTCAAGAATCCAGGCAAGCTGGGCATGGGTCGGAACCTGGCTCTGGACGAAGAGTATGCTCTTCTCCGGATCGAGTCCGATTGCGATAAGGAGAGCATACATGTTCCTTATCTGCTCACGGAATTTCACGGGATCCTGACGCACGGTTATTGCGTGCAGGTCGGCTACGCCGAACGCACAGTCATATTCCTCGGCGATATCGCTCCAGTTTTTAAGCGCGCCGAGATAGTTGCCGAGGGTGGGTGTGCCGCTCGGCTGAATGAGACTTAATACCTTTTTCTTCTTTGCCTGTTCTGTCATGAAAGCAGTTCTCCTAATATCTTGATACCCTTCACCATATCCTCATTGGTCGGTGTAGAGAAGTTTAAGCGAATATACTGTGTCGATGCCGTTTCATCCGGCAGGAATGCCGTGCCGGGAACGACAGCCACCTTGTGGGCAGCGGCGGTCTTGCAGAAGTCAATCATATTGATTCCGTCGGGAAGTCTGCACCATACGAACATGCCGCCTTCGGGCTTCACATATTCGAGTTTCGGGCAGTACTCGTCGAGAGCGTCACACATTACGTTCAGCTTCTCGCGGTAGATGGACTGCATGCGTCTTATATGCTCGTTTATGTCGTTCTCCTTCATCCAGCGGTAAACGAGCATCTGGTTGAACATAGCCGTATGCACGTCCTCCGTCTGCTTGCCGACCGTCATCTTGGAGACGAGGGCCGCGGGGCCGAGAACGTAGCCTACACGTATGCCCGGGGCGATGAGTTTAGAGAACGTTCCGGCATAGACTACGCGGCCCTCCGTGTCAAAAGACTTGATGGTCGGCAGGTCCTCGCCGGAGACCCGAAGGTCACCGTACGGGTTATCCTCAAGGATGATTATGTCGTACTTTGAGGCGAGCTCATAGAGCTGCTTTCTCTTCTCAAGAGACATGGTGTATCCGGTGGGATTCTGGAAATTCGGTATTGTGTAAAGGAATTTTACTTTACAGCAATTGCTGCTGAGCATTTTCTCGAGCTCTTCCACATCCAGACCGTCGGATTCCATGGGGACTCCGCAAAGTTTTACGCCGTATGAACGGAAGCAGTTGAGTGAGCCTATGAATGACGGATCCTCACATACGACACAGTCGCCCTCGTTGCAGAGAACCTTCGTCAGAAGCTCCATAATCTGTGTGGCGCCGGATGTGACAATCAGTTCATCGTAATCAGCACCCATGCTGTACTTGTTCTTAAGGTAAGTTTTCAGCTCATCGCGAAGCGGCGCATAGCCCTCGGTTATGCCGTACTGAAGAGCGGAAATCGGGTCCTCACGGAAGATGTCACCCGCGATTTTCGAGATGGACTCGACGGGAAAGGCATCCGGTGCCGGATTGCCGGCCGCGAGGGAGATGACCTCCGGATCGGAAGTTGATTTTAATATTTCACGGACCGCGGACGGCTTGAGTCCCGCAATCTTGTCTGAAAACTCGTATTTTTCTTTTACTGCCATTTATATTCGCCTCTTTTTATGATAACCAATTTTAACATATTGGCATACCTTTGACAACGCAATTTTCGCGGTTTATAATGGTATTGTAATTTATAGAAAAGGAGTACTCTTATGCCACTTGTAAACACAATAGACATGTTCAAAAAGGCCTATGACGGCGGCTATGCCGTAGGCGCTTTCAACGTAAACAACATGGAAATCGTGCAGGGTATTATGTCGGCAGTCGGAAAACTCAATGCTCCCGTAATACTTCAGGTTTCCGCAGGCGCAAGAAAGTATGCCTCTCACCCCTACCTCGTTCATCTTGTAGAGGCTGCTCTTGAAGAGAATGACTCCCCCGTCGCTCTTCACCTCGACCACGGTGCAGACTTCGAAATCTGCAAGGACTGCATCGACGGCGGTTTCACATCCGTCATGATTGACTGCTCCTCCAAACCGTTTGAAGAGAACATTGCCGAGACAAGAAGAGTTGTCGAGTACGCGCATGAGCGCGGCGTCACCGTAGAGGCCGAGCTCGGCTCACTCGCCGGCGTAGAGGACGACGTACAGGTCTCCGCCGAGGACTCCTCCTACACACGTCCCGAAGAGGTTGAGGAGTTCGTCTCCCGCACGGGCTGCGACTCACTTGCAATCGCCATCGGCACAAGCCACGGCGCCTACAAGTTCACGGCTGATCAGTGCACGAGAAATGCTGACGGCATCCTCGTTCCTCCTCCGCTCCGCTTTGACATCCTCGAAGAGGTCAGCCGCAGACTCCCCGGTTTCCCGATAGTCCTCCACGGTGCTTCTTCGGTACCTCAGGAGTTCGTAAAGATCATCAACCAGTACGGCGGTCAGATGCCTGACGCGATAGGCATTCCGGAAGAGCAGCTCCGCAAGGCTGCAACGCTCGCCGTCTGCAAGATCAACATTGACTCCGACATCCGTCTCGCGATGACGGCCGCCATCCGCAAGCACTTCGCTGAGAATCCGTCACACTTTGATCCGCGTCAGTATCTCACACCTGCCCGCCAGGCTGTTGAAGACATGGTCGCTCACAAGATTGTCGACGTCCTCGGCTGCGACGGAAAAGCATAAGAACAAAAAAATAACCCGGCTCATACGAGCCGGGTTTTTACTTTTAATAGAGTCCGTTCTTCTTCAGAAACTCGATGCCGTAGCCTGCGCAGCGCTTTGAGAAGTTCTGAACAAGGCAGTGGCCCGCCCACTTGAGGGTGTGAATTTCAGTGCCCTGCGGAAGGGATTCCGAGCGTTTCTTT
>JAEEGI010006029.1_pt1 | contig 27520 bp, 23 predicted proteins | sample 8958751 | NCBI WGS metagenome assembly JAEEGI01 (sample SAMN16246545, study PRJNA631951) | gut metagenome | biome: gut microbiome; feature: rumen; material: KS-attached | host: Bos | place: Iran: Karaj | collected 2018-10 | reverse complement strand
GATGTCGACCAACCCCGACAGATGGTGCAAGAGACAACATTCTCGCAGCATCTATTCACCTTGTTCTCGCAAAACCTGTTGGGTCAGGGCGACTACCAGGTGATGGACATTTTGCGCGAGAAATACCGGGGTTGGAAGTATCTCATCATCTCAGAAGTAGAGAATCCGCACAAGGAATACATGACGCCCATACCCAACCTCGGCAAGTTCTTGAACTATATCGGCTTTGTCCCCGAGCGCAAAGGATCGTTGCAAGGCAATGAAATCGACTACCTCACGGGCGGATGGTTTGAGGAGTATGTCTATGCCTTGATCAAGAATGTGTTACAACCCGATGACATCGCCATGGGAGTACACATCTCCAACGGCATCATCAAGCACAACAACGAGTTGGATGTCTGCTTCATGAAGGCCAACAAACTGTTTGTCATCGAATGCAAGACGGGCGTTGCCAGCGAGAGCTATTTCAACGAGATTGTCTATAAGGTCTGCGCCTTGAAGGAGGTGCTGCTCGGTACCAGCAACTCTTATATCTTCTCGCTGAAGAAAGACCACAAAGGCAGTTGGAAGAAGACGGCGAAATACATGGGCATCACCTTCTGCGATTGGCTCAACTTGACCAAGCCCGAGTTGATGAAGAACATCCTTAAGTCAATGGACAAGATTGCTAAAGAAAACTGATTTTTCAGTAGTGATTTCAATCTTAGATTTATTCCCGAAAAACAACGCCCGATTATCGTCGAAATGACCGGCAGGGAAACCAAAACAAACAGGATAATCGTATTCCGAAACGGCCTCGGCGATGACTTGTTCTGCCGTCATCCCAAAGGGATGCGTGTTGTCTTTGATTTGGGTTAGGCCACCCACGATGAGTCCTTTCAGGTGGTCGAGTTTTCCAGCGCGTTTCAGGCAGTGCATCATTCTGTCGATGTGATAGATATATTCGTCTACCTCCTCAATGAATAGTATTTTTCCGTCTGTTTCTGGAAAGGTTTCGGATCCCATCATCCCAATCAAAACAGAAAGATTGCCGCCCACCACCTCGGTTTCTGCTTCACCACAACGGTTCAAAGGATGACTTGAAAAAGCATATTGTAAAGGTTTTCCCGTCAAGGCGTCGTATAACGACTGCTTGGCTTCGGGCGTCTTGTTGGCGAAATAGAAAGGCATGGCAGCATGAAGGCTGGGCACACCCAAACGGTTGAGTTTGCCATGAAGTATCGTCCCGTCGCTGAAACCGACAATCCATTTCGGATGCTGCAAAAACTTGGTAAAGTCCAACTTGTCGATAATGCGGATGCCGCCATAACCGCCACGTGCCAACCAAATGGCAGCAATCTCTTCGTTGTCGAGATATTCCTGAAACACGGCAGCACGCGTGTCATCGTCACCAGAAAATATATAATGCTGGTTGAAGAGGCGGTCGTCATAAACTGGGACAAAACCCATGTCTTTCAACCATTGTATGCCGAAGGCCATCTCTTCTTGTGTCACCATCCGCGCTGGAGCTGCGATGGCTATTTTGGAACCGGTTTTAAGGTATTCTATTGTCATTTTTTTATCAGAAATTTAGAAAAGTAGAGATTCCCTACGGGAATGGAGTAACTGTTATATATATAAACGCGGCGGCTCATGGTGTTTGTGATTCGTAATTTCTTTCTGCCGCCGCTTGTAAATTTAGACCGTATTATCCATTCCCGTAAGGGAATCTATTGAATATGTTATTTAGTTTTAAACACTTATTAATCAATCTTATTCCTTTATGATTTCACTTTCGTCGAGTGCTTCGCCATCGAACTTCACCTCCTTGCCTTGGTCGTAGGTGATGGTGAAATACAACTCGCCTGTATCCAAGTATTTCTTCCAGTCGCCATGTTTGACGCCGGCCTTATAATTCTGTATTTCGCGCAACCTGCCGTTTTCGTAATAGAAGAAATGCTCACCATCGGGATAGCCCACATTGAACTTCCCCTTGAAAGCCATTTTGTCGTTGTCGTAATATGACACCCACTCGCCCACCTGCTTGTCGTTGCGGTATTCTCCCTCGCTGCGCATGTCGCCAATCTGCTCGGTCCACTTGCCGTTTTTCATGCCGTCGAAATAGGTGCCGCTCACTATCATATTTCCTTTGGCATCATATTCCTTGTAGGGTCCATTGGGTTGTCCCTTATAGAACTGTTCTTCAATCTGTTTTTGGCCGTTGTCATAGTACCATGTCCAGGCACCGTCGGGTTGACCTTCTTTGTAACTGCCTATCTCTTGAAGTTGGCCGTTATGATAATAGAATTTCCAGTCTCCAGAGCGTTCACCACCAATGAAAAGACCCTCTGCACGGAGTGTGCTGTCGGGATAAAACTCCTTGTATTCGCCGCGCCGTTTGCCATCGGTGTCGACAATGCCCTCTCCTACCAAAACGCCATTTTTGTAGGTCTGTGATTTTATGACATTGCCGTCTTCATCGAAATCGCGCCACACACCCTCACGCTTGCCATCGCGGAACGAGGCCTCACGGCGCACCTTTCCATTGGGATAATACTCATGCTTCACAACGAGCGGCTTTTGGTCGCTTTCGAGTACTTGCTCAATATCATTCACGAACTTGGTTATCTTCTTCAGATTTCCTTTTTCGTCATATTCCTTGTAGAACCCATCGCGCAAACCATGACGATAATAGCATTCGGTATGCACGGTCCAATCGTCATAGAATGTCTTCCAATAACCATGTTTTTTACCTTCACGATCGTAACGGTTCAATGCCTCGCGGGTCATCACGAAGCCTTTACGATAGTTGACGATTTCGCGTAGTAAGCCCGTAGTATCGAAAACAGGGGAAATGCCTTCCTCCAGACCGTTGATGAACTGTATTGTCTGCAGCACATGGCGCCTTCTGTCCATCCGCTTGCCTTCACCTTGCTTGACATCATTGACAAATGGTTCCATCATCACTTCTGTTTCACTGAAAGTGAAACGAGGTCCATTTTTCAAGTCTTTCCTGTATTTGACAATTAGGCTGGTGTCGCCATTCTCCTTGAAAAACATCCAGGTGCTGTCCAACAGGAAATCTGTGCGTTTTCCCACCGACTTCAGTTGACCACTCTCATAATAGGTCTTCCACATCCCATCAGGCCTTCCATCTCGCAGTAAACCCTCACTCGACACCTGTCCGCTGGGATAAGTGAAAGTTTGGTATCCAGTCTGCGAAAATAAGTCATGACTGAATGCCAAAAACATCAAAACCAATGAGATAATGCCAATAATGCGTTTCATTTCGTTGCTAAATTCGGGTCAAAATTAGGCATTTTTATTGGATTGGCGACATGATGAATCCTTTTCCTAAAAAAACGCTTTCGAGTTATCAACACGCCAATTATCAATATTTCATTTTTTATTTTTTAAAGTTATAATTTTAAAATTTGTACTACCGGTGTTAATATGCCTGTGAATTGGTTGATAACTTTTCAATAAAAATCTTGCATTAATGGTTATCAGTTTGAGAATTGGTTTTTGAAAATGACCAAAAGTTTCTTTTTCAGTCCAATCAGCACCTTTTCGGCTATTCGCTGAAAAACGAAAAAACGGGTAAAAATGGCCCTCATTTTTTGAAAATGTGTTCATTTTTACCTCATTTTTGGGTTGAAAAATGTTGATATCAACAGGCCGTTTTTTTATCTACCCAAATGAAAAAGTTATCAACAAGTTATCTGTTGATAACTTAATAATATATTGATTATCAATATATTATTTTAAAAATGTTGATTTTTTTCAAGCGGGTAAGTGATTCAGAAATAGTGTAATATGTCTCTGTCGAACAATGAAAATATGTACTTTTGCGAATTGAATTATCAACAATGGAAAAAATGGAACACATCATACCTATAGCCAGTGACCATGGCGGTTTCGAGATGAAGCAGTTTTTGATTAAAAAATTAGAAGAATCTGGTTATATAGTAAAAGATTTTGGCACTTATAGTTCCGAAAGTGTCGACTATCCTGACATGATTCATCCTTTGGCTTCGTCCATAGAGCATGGAGAATATCCTTTAGGCATTATCCTTTGCGGTAGTGGCAATGGCGCTCAGATGACGGCCAATCATCACCATAATGTTCGTGCTGCTTTGTGTTGGAATGTGGAGTTGGCCAAATTGGCCCGCCAACACAACGATGCTAACATTCTTGCCTTGCCTGGGCGTTTCATTCCCAACGAACTGGCATGGGAGATGGTGCAGGCTTTCCTCCATACAAATTTTGAGGGAGGTCGGCATGCAAGAAGAGTAGAAAAAATTGAACCCATTGAAGACCATGACAATGAGTGAACCAAAGACTGCATTCAACGAAGGATGCTCAATGGCTTTCGATGAAGAGCATTGGCAGAAAATCAACTACAGTACGGGTTGTTTTGAGCAAAGTTTTTCAAAAGGAAAAGAAAACTATCGCAACCTCGAGCTAGAAAAACAGCGTGCCTATACCTTGCGAAACAAGTCGTTGTTGAGTCTGGAAAAACTGTTGGTTGATTTTGAGACCCATTTCGTAGAAAACGGGGGCAAAGTACTATGGGCACGCAACGCCGATGATGCCTTGACTATGATTTTCGATCTAATTGTCAAAGAAAAAGCCAATGCCATCACACGTTCCAACTCTAATGTGCTTGATGAGATTGAACTCAATGGTTTTTTGGAGCGAAAGAATATACAGGTAATTGAAACACAGGTTGCTCGTTTTGTGGAGCATACAGCAGGAAAACGGTCTTATCATCCAGTATCGCCCTCCATTCATCTCTCGGAAGAGGAAAACAATGCCATACTTACCGAAAACTACAAGTTGAAACCAAACAGCACGGCCAAGCAGATGGTCAACTTTGTGCGGCATCGTGTGGGTATGGAGAGCAAAGATGTGCCGATTTGCATCACTGGAGCCAATTTTCTGCTTTCCGATGTGGGCGGTGTAGTGCTTACAGAGAATGAAGGAAATATTTTGAAAGCCAGTTCTCAAGTTAAGGTTCATATCGTAGTGGCGGGCATTGCGAAAGTCATACCGAACATTGACGATTTGGGTGTGTTGTTGCCTTTGCTTTCGTTGCATGCCACTGGACAAAGCATGGCTGCTTGCAACAGCATCACATTTGGTCCTGTCCAACAAGGTTCGGGTCCCGAGCAGATGTATGTCATTCTTTTGGACAATAATCGTTCGGAGTTGCTTAAGCACGAGGACCAGCGCAAAGTAATGTCGTGCATACATTGCGGGGCCTGTGTGAGTGTGTGTCCCATTTACAAGCACATTGGAGGTTATGCCTATGGCACCAAGCATGTGGGTCCTGTGGGCACAGTGATGACTCCCCTGATGGAAGGTCTGGAGGACTACAATCATCTCAATTCTGCTTGTTCGCTTTGTGGCAAATGCACAGACATCTGTCCTGTGAAGATCCCGTTGGACGACTTAATAATCGCTAATCGCCATCTTGCCATTGTGAAAAAGACAGGCAATGGAAAATACGATGCGCTGTTGAAAGCCATGATTTGGCATTGCAAGTCGCGCAAGAAGATGGATAGTCCGCTGTTCTTGAAAAAGCTGGAGGCCAAACGCCTGATGGCTTCTTTGGGTAGTCAAGTAGCGATGCCTGAATTCGCCGCCAAGTCGTTCAGCCAGCAGTGGAGGGAAAGAAATTTATAATTGTTTATTGAGTTTTTTAAAATCTAGGGATTCATTTTTTAAATGGACTATGACCATCAACTATGACCATGACTGCTTTCACTTCTGTTGAAACAGTCATGGTCATGGTCAGTGGTCATAGTCAAAAAAGACTGGTTAGTAGGGATCTTTAAGCCAAAAGATTTCCTAGTTTCTCACCTATGTCGTTTTTGGCCTCTTGATGGCCTGCGAGGTCAAGTTCGGTGGAGTATTTTTCAATGGCGTTATTGAAAGCCTCTTCGTTAGGTGTTCCTTCGTCATAAAGAGCGAAGATATCGCCAAACTTGATTTGATAGTCGTGATCCATGAGTAGGGCATCGCTCACATCCTGCATCTTATCGAACATCTTGATGTATTCTTCCACAAAGGTTCGTGCGTCTTTATCAGGGTCGCCGGTTGGTTGGATAGGTTCTATGGTTTCCGTTCCATCTTCACGTTTCATGATTCTTGTCATATAAAGCATAGAGGCTTTGATATTCTCTTTCTCGTCTTCTGTCATTTGGTCGAAAACCTTGTTGAATTCGTCGAGTTTACCATTGGCAGTATAGTGGTCGAAATACATTTTCTTGATGCGTTCGATTTCGCGGTTGGCGGTATTGACATCATCGATGTTTTCAACAGACATGCAATACATGATGGTCGATTTGATCAAGTCTCTTGCATCTTGGGTCATGTCGTCTGTAGGGCTCAGGGAGTCCACAATTGATTGATAGAAGTAGTCTGTGTTCATAGTGTTGGTATTTTTATGGGTTAGTTTTGTTATTGTTTCTTATAGTTATAGTATTCGTTGACCAAACTCTTGTAGCCTAATGCTTTAAGTCTTTCATAATCTACTCTAAAATTTGTCTTGTTGTGTTTTCCTGTGTTGAGGAAACGGATGTACTGTTGCAGGTAATGGTCAATTTCCTTTAGGCCGTCGGTTTGGTTGATGACGGGAAAGAACCACCGCGACCAGGTGAGTGTTTCGGGGTCGTCGCTTTCGAAGAACTTGCGGTTGAAATAGTTGATGAGGGCTTTCATGGCCTTTTCTGGGTCGATATGGTTCTTTTGGTTCCAACGCAGCAATGCCCGTGCTTTGCGGGATATTTTTCCTTTCATCTTCTGTTTGGTGGCTTCCGAGATGTCGATGTCGTGGCCATGGCATTTGAATCCCAGAAACTCGTAGGCTTCGTCAGGAGAATATACTTTCTCCTTGTCAGGGTTGACTTCCAAATGGTATTGTGCCAGAAACCGTGCCATTTGGTTTTTATATTGCATCAGTTGCTCATAGTCGGGAGCAAACATGATAATGTCGTCGGAATAGCGGGCATAGACCACACCTTGTTTATAAAAGTATAGGTCCACTTCTTTCAGAAACACATCTGCCAGAAAAGGTGCGGTGGGGGTGCCGGCCATCACGCCATGTTTTTCCTCAATGACTTGGCTATTGCTAATGGCAAGGTTGGTCGTCAATAGTTTTTCGAAGAAATGGTAAAGCGGCAGATCGTCGGTTAACATCTCGGCCAACATAGGCAACAAAATGTCGATGTCGATGGAGTTGAAATAGTCGTGGATGTCGAGTTTGTAGGCCCACATCTTTTGTCCGCGGATGGCCTTGTTGATTTTGAAGACGGCATCGGAGGCTTTCAGGCCACGGCGGAAGGCATAGCAGTTAGGAGCAAATTGGTCGTCGTATTTGTAGAGCAGGAAGGCGATGAGTTTGAGGACAAGCATCTCATCGGGTGCGAAGCTGTAGACCACGCGTTTCTTGCCCGAGCCCATTTTGTTGACCAGTTTCTTGGTGGGGATACCTATTCCTTCGCCTTGTGCGATTTTTGTGACCAAAGGGAGATAGTCTTCCCTTTCCACAAAGGCATCGGCCTCATCGAACTCATGCCAGTTGAAGCGACCTTTCAGCAATCGATAGGCGAGAAACTCTTCCCAAGTCTCCTGAAGGGTCAGTTGAGAGATGAGACTTTGGACTGCGAGACTAATGGACTGCGAGACTGCGAGTGAGGTCCCTGAGCTCTCGGTTCCTGAGCCTGTCGAATGAGTCGAAGGGCCGACTCGTTGTCCCGTAGTTTCGAAGTCTCGCGTCAAAGACATACTAAAGATAGATGTTGAGATTAATGAAAAAGAAAAAGGGGAAAGATTTTGAATCCGCAAAATTGCGGATCACGAGAGGGTACCTTGTCGGGTTGCCTGCAAAACCGAGAAATGAACGACAAGGCTGCCTCTTTCGGCAGGCGCAGCGGTGCTGCATCCCCTTTTTCTTGTGTTTTTAGTTTAAGAACTTGCGGATGCGGCCGATGACATAGTCGCGTTCGTTGGGCATCTGGGTGTAGAAGTTGATGTAAGGAATGCCCAGTTTCTTGGCATACATGCGGGCGATGAGGTACTTCACATTGCTGTCGTGGCTATGGCCTTTGCCGAGCATGACAACGCCTTTGATTCTGCCTGCCTGTTCGAGCACGAAGGTGTAGGATTGACCCCATTCGGCCTTATAGGCTTGGGTGGGACGGCTCTTGTAGAGTTTGAACTCGTCGGTGGCGAAGCCGGCCACTTCGGTGACGGCGATGTTTTCCTTGATGCTATATTGCGGGAATTCCGTCGCGAGTATCTCTCTGAAATAGGACACCCATTCCGAGTCGGTTCTTTCCTTTTCTTCGTAGTGTGTTGTGGCGGCAGGTTGTGGCGTAGGCTTGGGCTGCGCCGTGGTGGATTGTCTTTGTTCGGCCTCGAGGCTGTCCTTGACGGTTTTCACCACTTTTGAGAAGAGTTTTCCGAAGTCCATGATATTAAAGTTTTTATGTTATTCGAGGCAAAGATAAATCTTTTTGTTGAAAACTTATTTTTCTTTTTCAATTATTTTCCTCATCTCGGCCGGTGTTACCATAAAATCCACTTTTGGATTATGTTTCATGTTGCCTGTAATTAGGCTCGCATTACAAATGCTGATATTTGATGCTGGGGGATGGCAAATCTGCCAGAACTGGGTTGTGGTGGCGGCCCCAAGCGTCGTAGCTCATCCGTTCCATAGTGTTGCCATGGATAGTGGCCGTCTGGTTGCCTTGGTGGTCTTTCAGGGTATAGTGCATGGTACTTGAAGATAATTGAGGTGCTATTTATATTCCTGAAAACACCATGAAATCATCATCATAAACACTTCCAAGTATCTCCAAGTAATCCTGATTGTATGCTTCAGTTTGTTTAAGGGAATTTAAAATAGAGTCTGTCTCTTGTTTTCCTTTCAACATTGTTAGATAATAAAAGGTAATTATATACTTGTTGGCACAAAGTCAGTCAGGAATGGCTGACTTGTTTGTTTGTTTTCAGCACTATTTATTAGTGTTATATAACGAAGAAATAAAATAGAAATATGAACAAGAAACAAGTAATTAGAATTAACGAAAGCCAATTAAGACAAATCGTTACTGAATCTGTAAAAAGGATACTGAAAGAAGAACATATTTTAAGTGTAGAATATGATGAATCATTATCAAAAAGTAGGGGCCGTAAGTATTTTTACTGTAAAGATAACGGCAGATATTACACTAAAGTAGACGGTGAGTGGGTTATTTGTACAGACAATTATTTGTTAGAGCCAGACTGTCATTTAGAGGACGGAGTAAAAGTTGTGATAGTTTAATACGCCATCAAGCAAGGCGTGTTCCATAAGGGCAGCGAATCTTTCGCCGCCCTATTTTTGTGCCATCAAGTATATAGTTTCCTAATAAAAATACTGTTTTATAGGAAAATCAATATAACTGTTTTCTATAGAAGCATCGTTTTCATTACAAAGCAAGGAATCTATCAAACTCTTGTGACCATCTAAATAGGTGCCCAACTCTATTACAACCCGTTTTAAACAACTGTCTTGCGAGAACACGTCTCCAACTTCATGGTACTGCATTGCCAAAATCCTATTACGGTAAACGGTTTGAAGATATGGATATTGTGGCATTATCTCGTTTAAACTAATAGAATCCAGACATAACAGCATTTGACTAAATTCTCGTTTCTGTGACAGAAGACTCAGTTTTCGCATATTAAGAAGAAAATGAATATCTGATTTCGGGCATTTTTGAAGAGCTTTGTTTATTATAAGCAAAGAAGAGTCCAAATATGAGGAATCATTTGAATAATAAAACTGCTCATACATCATAGCTGATTGTGCATTACATGAATCGCAAAAAGAGTCGTTGCCACTCACACTATTATCAAAACCACTTACACAAGAAGACAAGCTTATAATACAAACAAACACAGGTAAATAAGGTTTTTCATAGTTCAAAATGAATTTAAAGTAACACGTTTTCTTAGATTCCATTTCATGTCAACAATTGTAGGATTACCCGTCCCAGCGGATTTGCAATTCGCGGGTCTTGAATATGGGGATTTGCAATCCCCGAAATATGTATCACGTCTTCCCATAACATACTTGTTTTGCGGACAAAAATAACAAAAAAACCCCGCCACGGCAACCGCAGCGGGGAAAAAATGCAATACTTATGAAAAAATACTCTTGTTTCTTTTTTATTCTTCTTCCTTCTGGCTTTCTTCGTACTCCTTGAGGAGGCGGTTCTGCACATCGGTGGGTACTTGCTGGTATTCAGCATACTTCATGGTGAAGGTGCCACGGCCCGAAGTCAGCGAGCTCAGTGAGGTAGAATAGCGGTCCATCTCGGCCAACGGAACCTTGGCGTGGATGGTCTGGTAATTATGGTCGCTGTCCATACCCATGACGATGGCGCGACGGCCTTGCAAATCGGTCATGACGGCACCCATGAGGTCGGCGGGCATGCGCACGTCGAGGTCGTAGATGGGTTCCATGATTTTCGGGCCAGCGTTCTTAAAGGCGGCGCTGAAGGCCATACGACCAGCGATCTTAAAGGCCATTTCGTTGGAGTCGACCGGGTGCATCTTACCATCGTAGATGTAGACGATGATGTCGCGGGCGTAGGAACCCGTCAGCGGGCCTTGCTCAAGGCGCTCGTTGACACCCTTCAGGATGGCGGGCATGAAGCGGGCATCGATGGCACCACCGACGACACAGTTGGCGAAGATGAGCTTACCGCCCCAAGGCAGTTCGTACTCTTGCTTGTCACGCACCTGCAGTTCGCTCGGGTCGGTGTAACCCTCGAAGTAAGGAGCCAGTTGCATGTGCACCTCACCGAACTGACCGCTACCACCGGATTGTTTCTTGTGACGGTAGCTGGCGCTGGCGCTCTTGGTGATGGTCTCACGATACGGGATCTTCGGCGAAGCCGTCTCGATAGCGATCTTATAGACATTGTCGAAGTACCACTTCAGGGTGTTGAAGTGATATTCGCCCTGGCATTGCAGGATGTTCTGGCGCAGTTCACGCGACATACCGGCGATGACGGTCGGGTCGGTCTTGTGGATGTCGTTGAGGATGCTGCCGAGTTTTTCATCTTCCTGTGAGTTGACGGCCTTGACGGCGATCGAGAAGATCGGGGTCGGGAACGGGATTTCGGGGAAGGTGGCTTCGGCAGCCTTGGCGTCGACGAGCGAATCGCCAATGCGGCCGTCCTTCAACTTGATAGTGCAGATGATGTCGCCAGCGTTGACCTTTTCGACCTCTTCACGGTTCTTACCACGGAAAGCGAGCAGCTGTGAGAGACGCTCCTTGTTGCCCGTACGCGGGTTGATGAGGTCTTGGCTCTTCACGACTGTGCCGCCGTAGACGCGCATCCAGGCCACATCGCCGAGGTTTTGCTCGGTGGTCACCTTGAAGATGAACAGGGCGGTCGGATCGTCGACGCTGTTGTGGAACTCTTGGCCGTTGTTGGCTTTGATGGCCGGCATGTCGGCAGGTGAGGGGCAGGCGTTGATGAGGAAGTCCATCAGACGGGTGACACCCACGCCACGCTTGGCAGCGCCGCAGATGACGGGGAACATCTCACGGTTGACGATACCCAGGTGGATACCGCGTTCCATATCCTCTTCGCTCAGGGTCATCTCTTCGAAGAACTTCTCCATCAGGGCTTCTTCACCTTCGGCGGCGTGCTCGATGAGGTTGTTGTGCAGTTCTTCGGCCTTGGCCATCTCGGCGGCGGGGATGTCCTGGATTTCAGGGGCACCGTTGCCGTCCTTGAAGACCAACATCTTCATCATGATCAGGTCGATGACGGCGTTGAAGTCTTCACCGGTGTTGACGGGGTATTGGATGGGCGTGACTTTGTCGCCGAAATACTCCTTCAGTTCACGGATGGTGTTGTCGAAGTTGGCGTTGCTGTGGTCGAGTTGGTTCATGAAGAACACAACGGGCTTGTTGGTGTTGGCAGCGTGACGCCAGGCGTTCTCGGTGGTGGCTTCCACACCCGACTGGGCGTTCACCATGCACACGGCAATGTCGGCAGCGGCGAGGCAGCTGACGATGTCGCCAGAGAAGTCGCTGAAACCAGGGGTGTCAAGGATGTTGATTTTCTTGTCGTTGTAGAGGGTGTACATCAAGGAGGCGTTCACTGAAATCTGACGTTCCATTTCGATGGGACGGTAGTCGGAAACGGTGTTCTTCTCGTCGGTGCTACCTTTTCTGTTGATGAGCTTGCCTTCGAAAAGCATGTTTTCGGCAAGTGTGGTCTTACCCGACTTTGCTGCACCGATGAGGGCAACATTGCGGATGTCTTTTGTCTGGAATTCCTTCATTTTTATCTAACTAGCTAATTATTAAATATTTACTTTTCGCGAAAAATACTTAAGTGGGCGCAAAGGTACAAAATATAATGATACCTTCAAACAAGAATGTAATAAAATATAAAATAAAGGGGATTCCCGAGGGAGTGGAAGGGTGTTGGTATGTATGTTGCGACTGTAGAACTGTTACACCGTGGCAGTCCTACAGACCGCCTAATTCATAGAAACATAAACTCCGTTCCCGCAGGGAATCTCAAATCATAATGATGCTATGGCTTCATGTATTTTGCCCCATCTTTCATCATCCATCTTGGCGCCCATCACTTCGATGATGTTTTTGGCCACGATGGCGCCCATCATGCCACATTTCTCTAGCGGTTCGCCTTTGACGAGTCCGGCGAGGAAGCCGGCAGCCCATACGTCGCCCGCGCCAGTGGTGTCGATCACATTGGCTTTCATCGGTGGTATCGTGACGACTTCGTTGCCGCGTTGGACATAGGCACCTTTGGCTCCTACCTTCACTACGGCAATTTGGCAACGTTCAGCAATGAAGTGCAGTGCTGCTTCTGGTTCGAGTCCCGTTAAAGCCTTTGCTTCCTGTTCGTTGGCGAAAACTATGTCGAGTCGGTTCTCTAACAGGCGGAGCAACATATCGCGGTTTTTGGCCACTTCATTGTAACTGGCCATGTCCATGGCGATGGTCATGCCTTTGGCATAGGCGGTATCTAGTGCTTTTTCAAACAGTGCAGGATTGGCCACGAGATAGCCTTCAACATAGAAGATGTCCCATCCTTCTAGGAGTTCAGGGGTGATATCGTCGGGACTCATTTCGGCAGCGGCGCCGAGGCAGGTGGCGAAGGTGCGTTCGCCGTCAGGGGTCACCATGGCGATGACGCGGCCCGAGGGAGTATCAGTGGTGAGGAGTTGGGGCTTCACGTTGCAGTCGATCATCTGTTTCTTGAAGAACTCGCCCACTTCGTCCTTGCCGATTTTGCTGAGGAAGCCAGTCTCAACGCCGAGGCGCGACAGGCCGCACATCGTATTGGCCGTGGACCCGCCGCTGGCGCGTTGGCTGCCAAACTGTTGGGCCACTTTTTCTCCGATTTTGACGGCGTCGTCGGCATTCACATAGGTCATGCTTCCTTTGGGAAGATTCAATTCATTGAGGATTTGATCGTTGGGAATCAGTGTCAGGATGTCGACAAGAGCGCTTCCTATTCCGAGTATTTTCTTCATGGTGGATTCAAAGATTTATAATTCAATATTTAAAATTCGTGCAAAGATATAAAAAATTGGTTTCCCTTTGGGATTTTAGAAGTGTTTATTCTTTGCCCCGTGATGCCAAAAGATTCCCCAAGAGGAAACCGAAGATTGGCTCTGCCGAATCGGAGATTTCAACGGAGTTAATGGAGTGAAGCGCATTGTTTTTTGGCGGCGGCAGTTGAAATCTGCGCTATTTTAAGCTTCGTTTGCCGCCGCTGAACGACACAACAATGATACTCCATTCCTGCAAAAGGGAATTTTATGCTATTATTGAATTATTTTTTACTTGATTATCAAATTGATACAAATTTTTTGATATTTTTTTTCAGAAAAAGTTTGTCGGTTATGAAAAATGTCGTATTTTTGCAGCCGCAAACAGAGAGTTAGTTCTGTGACATTGTGCAGCCTCCTTAGCTCAGTTGGTTAGAGCATCTGACTGTTAATCAGGGGGTCTCAGGTTCAAGTCCTGAAGGGGGCGCAATTTTTATGTTTCATGTTATTAATTTTTTGGCCTCGTAGTTTCTCCCCGATTCTACGGGGTTTTTTTATGTGTTCAGCGGTAACGCCGCTGAACACATGCAAAAAGCAGGGACTTACGCCACCTGCTTATTTCCTGTCGCTCCTACGGAGCTGAGCGGTAAGGTTTTATTTATTGCTGTCGCCTTTATAGGGCTAGAATCTAGACGCTTACTTGTTTGTTTATGCCACTATGGCTAGGAAGTTTAGTCTTTGCGACGGTAGATATAAACTTGAAAGACTTGACCGATTTTTGGCTTTTCTAAATATTGTCTATCGTGACTAAACTCGCAGTATAATTCATAATTGGATAGGATAAAAGAAGCATCCTCATTTGTGAAATACCTATCCCATGAAACAAGTATCCATTTAGGTTTTTTTACTTGTTCTTTTGTTTGCTTCCACAGAGAAGGCATATTTATGGTAACATAAGAAACACAAACCCTATTACTTTGCAATAGGCCTTCATGTTGTAACATCCCATATCCATTTCCAAGAAGGTTATAGTTGCATATAGAGTCTCTTTCAATTTCAGGAATGTCTTCTATGCAATGGTGAAAATCTTCATAAATGACGGAGTATTTATCGTTTTTCAAGACCAAGTCATTCACTGCAAATGCCAAAGGAATAGGAAGATAAAAGAACACGGATATGAGCGACAATGCTATTAGTACAGGTTTCCTTTTCTTTTTGTTCTTGGGTTTTGTTGTCATGAGCAAAACTACCACTAAAGGCAATAGTGCCATCAGGTAATGGGTGAAACAACGTGTGCCAAAAGTGATGATGAACAATGCATACGAAATCAGAGTTGGTATCAGTATCGCTTTATCATTACGAGAATTAATGATTTGCTGCAGAATGCACAACGACAGAAAAAGAAAATAGAGAATACAAAGGAATACATTAGATTTGACTTTTGTCCCAATATAATCAAAATTGGAAAGATATGTAGCATAAAACATTTCGTTAACACCTTGCCACCCTGCTTTTAGGTAGAAATAAAGTATGCAAGCAGTAGCAATGATAAGCAGTCCACAGAAAAACACAAATAGGCTTTTGAAAAACTCCTTGAAGGTCTTATTAAATAGAAGCAGAACCCAATAATATGCAATGAAACCCAAGAAAGGTGCTGCGTTGTTGATGCGGATAAAGGCGATGATTCCAAAGCAAATGCCAATGGCAAACATATTAGTTGAACTGATTCTTTTTTCCGATCTCAAAGAACGAAAATACACCAAAATTGGATAAGAAGCATAAGGCAAACACCATTCCTCGGTAAGGTCACCATCTTGGTAGAAGCACAACAGCAAAACCAACACCAAGGCAAGACCCATTAAGCGACTTCGTTCATTTCGATATAGGGCAAGCATTTTATCCCAAATGAGCAAAGTGACGGTCAATGACAAAACCTGCATCAACAAGATAAAGAAATCGCCACCTAACCAAAGACCAAGGGCTTGAATAAAATAGAGGATACTGCCTTTATTGTCGAAATAGTCTACATATAAGACTTTGCCACGTAACAAAGCCAGACCCATTTGCTTGAAAATGGCAGCATCGCCTCCTTCAAATACGTATAAAAATGATGTTGCCCTTGAAAACAATGTCACAAAGACAAACGAAACCAAAAACAGCACCAAAGGATAGAATTTGCTATTGATGAGTGCTGAGATACGATTATGCTCATTCATGCCAATTCAAAAAATAGTCTTGAAAATCAACTTAATATCACCTAAAAAACTCCAATTGTCAAGATAGTCGAGATTGATTTTCACCTTGTCGGGCCAAATGACGGTGTCGTTGTAGGCCTTTGGATCGGCTTGTTGGGCAAGCAGTTCCTCTTCATCGCGGTATTTGATGCTGGCAGGACCCGTAATACCAGGACGGAGTTGTAGGATGCGTCGGTCGTCGCCTTGCAGTTGGTCAGCATAGCCGGGCACATCGGGGCGCGGGCCGACAAAACTCATCTGTCCAATGAATACATTGACCAATTCGGTCAGGCAGTCCACCTTGCTATGGCGCAACCAGTGGCCCATGCGTGTGACGCGCGGGTCGTCGGCCGTGGTGACGGTGTCGCCTTCGGCTTGGTCGTACATGGTGCGGAACTTGCAGATCTTGAAAGGCTTGCCTCCTTTACCGATGCGCCATTGCATGAAAAACATAGGGCCTTTTGAGTCGATTTTGATGAGGATGCCGATGACGAACAGGGGCAAAAAGAGGACAATAAGACCGAGGAGTGCTACGACCCTGTCGAAGCACCATTTGAAGAAGAACCCGATGGTGTGCTTATTTTTCTCCACGCTGCATGGCCTCCATGTTGAGAATTGCCTTAATTCGGGGCAAAGTTATGATTTTTCTGAATGGATACAGCAAATTGACGGCAATCTTCATCCACCAGCGGTAATGCACTTCAAGTTGGCAATAGGCTTTGCGAAAGTTGAAGTTCTGAATAAGATAGTCCTGAATCTGAGAATGCTCAGTGATGGTTCGGGCGCTGTCACTCACATATTTGAATTGCAGTTTTTCAAGATAATGCTGGTTTAGGTACTGATATAAACCATAATAAGGATAGTAGTTTCCTTTCTTGTATTTTGAGAAGATGCCTGTCACACCATATTCGCAACACTGATCCCATAAAGTCACGGTACAGAACCCAACCATTTGTTGTGTTTCCTTGTTGAAGATACCCCAATAGTCAAAGTGCTGTTTTTGACATTGGCTCAAGTATTCCATGAAGACTTTTTGATTCATTTCTCTATCGTGAACGGCATAATCAGCATAGGTCTCTTGAATAATTTGATAACCGTTTTCCTTTAAAGTGTCAAAAGGAATCAGTCGGTATTCAAAACTATTGAAAGCATGGCGAATTTTATTGCGCACTCTTGACGGCAAGGTATCCATGCCTTCAAATTGGTCTTTGATGACATACCAAAAGGATGTTTCTTTCTGACAATCAAAATCGTAGGTGTTCCTTACCAACAAGCCTCCCCTTCGGAGAAGGCTGTCGTAAACTTCTTTATTGAGTTTTTGTTCTTCGTGAGGCGGTCCAGTAAATCGCCAAGCATTCCTATATAATGAGTACTTCCAATCGTTCCACTCGTTTTTCATCAGAGGCGTTTTTTTATGGCATGGAAGGCATAACTGAAGAAACAGCCTAAAGCCTTGAATAAAGGCAGTTTTTCCTGTTTTTGATACACTCTCCATAAGTCGGACGAAGCCTTCAGCTTGTTGGAGCTGGCAGAGTGCTGTCGGATGCGATATGAGGTTAGAGGCTTATCTATTGCGTAGGCCAAGAAGCCTTTTTTCAAGATACTAAGCCAGGTGGCAGTGTCTTCGCTGGTTCGGAAAGCAGGAACGACAACCTCACCGACCACTGCCTTGTTGACCATTACCGTCGAACAACCGATAATCGTGTTGCGCAAGTAGGCTTCATAATTCAAATTGCCAGCCGTCATGACGCTTTTGTCTAAAGGTTGCCCCATTTCATCGATGCAGTCGTAGGCCGAATAGGTGAAACCCACTTTTTTTTCAACCATGAACCCTAATTGCGTCTCTAGTTTTTCCGGATGCCAAACGTCGTCAGCATCGAGGAAAGCCAAATATTGGCCTTGCGCTTGTTTGAGGCATTGGTTTCGTGTGTCAGCGATGCCAGAATGTTCGGGTTTGACTGTAAAATGTATTCTGTTATCTTGTTCGCAATGTTTTTTTACAATGTCAACTGTTGCATCTGTCGAAGCATCATCGACAATAAGCAGTTCCCAGGATGAATAGGTTTGGTTTCGCACCGACATAATGGAATCGGAGATGAATTTTTCCATGTTGTAGCATGGCATGATGACCGAAACCAAAGGCATAATTTCCACGGCAAACTGTGTTATTTCAGTCCTTCAATCCAAACTTTGATTTGTTGCTCGTCATGGAGTTTGCATACCAAGAGTGAATGGTCTCGATAAGCCACAAGATAGTCTTCCAAACCTTCTACCACGGCTTCGGTGCCTTCCTCAATGTTGATAATGGTGTTCTTGTTGTCGACTGACACTGCTTTGCCACGCACAGCGTTGCCTTCATTGTCTTTCTTTGCGTGAGTGAACAGAGAACCCCAGGTACCAATGTCGCTCCAGCCAAAGTCAGCGGGGATGGTGAATGTGTTTGGCGATTTCTCCATCACGCCGTAGTCTATGCTGATGTTGGGACAGTCTACGAAATGGTCGTTGATGAAGTCCTGTTCTTCGGGCGTGCCGAAGTTATAGATGCCTTTCTTAAAGACTTCAACCATCTCAGGCAGGTATTGTTTAAATGCCTTCATGATGCCATCCAAGGTCCAGAGGAAGATGCCGCTATTCCAGAAGTAGTTGCCTTCACTGACAAACTTCACTGCGGTGTCGTAGTCAGGTTTCTCCTTGAACATTTCCACTTTCACCACATTAGAAAATGCTGAATTATTCCCATTGGCAGCAATTCCGCATTCCACATTCATTTTGGGTACTTGGATGTAACCGTATCCTGTTTCTGGTCGGCTGGGTTTGATGCCGATGGTCATTAGTGCGTTGTGGTTTTTTGCCAAGAAGTCGAAACCTAAACGAATGATGCGCTGGAATTCGGTTTCGTTGGTCACCAAATGGTCTGCAGGGGTGACGACGATGTTGGCATCCGCGCAACGGCTTTGGATATGATAGGCGGCATAGGCGATGCAAGGCGCAGTATTGCGCCGCGCAGGTTCGCACAGCACTTGGTCCGGACGAAGCATGGGAAGATGTTCCAACACGAGATGCTTATAGGCTTTGTTTGTCACCACAAGGAAATTCTCGTCAGGGATGACGGGACTGAAACGTTCGTAGGTGCTGCGAATAAAGCTCTTTCCGGTACCTAATATGTCTAAAAACTGTTTGGGGTAGTTGTCTTTGCTGAGGGGCCAAAATCGGCTTCCAATGCCGCCGGCCATAATGATGCAGTAGTTGTTCATTTTCAATTGTTTAATAAACTTTTGCCTTTTTCGCTTAGGTATGGTTTCAAGTCGGTGAGTGCGATTTTGCATAAAGGCATTCCTTCGGCGAAAGAGGCAACCTCGTAGGGTTGATAGTAAAACACCACACTGTCGGTCTCTATCCAAGGTTCGGTAGTGGGCAAGGTGTTGATCTCTTCATATTCGGTGACGAAGTCTTCGTCAGGGTTTTTTGCAAAATATTGTTTTTCAATATTTTCTGCAATAATGCTGATAAGTTGCTCAGGGTCTTCAAACAAGTCGTAACCTACAATGCTGCCATCGATTTTGCTGAAAGTGGTGCCGTTATACTTAGGCATTTCATGGGCGCCGCCTGTGAATATGTAGCCTTCGTTGGTGTAGGTCACGTATTTGTCGGTTTGTTCCGTCAGTGTGTAGTTTTCGACATATTCCGATAGAGGTTCGCTGCCTTCGGAGGCAAAGAAGGTGTCCCTTACCATTTCATAGTATTTTGCGGGGTCTGTCGTCTCATCGGAGAGCATCCAATGCAGGATGCTTTGGCGCAGGGTATTATTATTGGTGGTGGGCAGTTCAAGACTTACATTGAAGTATGAATAGCCTTCACCGTATTCAGTTTCTATGAAAACACTGTCGTTCAAGGTATAAGATTTGATTCCGACTTCGTTTCGGCAGGAAGCCAGGACCAAAAGAAGCATTGCAATGGGGAAGAATAGTTTTTTCATGATATTGCGTGTAATAAGTTCAATGTGGCAAAGATAATGCTTTTTAATAGAACGGCAATACTTGTCTTTTATTTCACCCAACGGTAAAGGATTTCGATAGGATGCACGGCATGGATGCCTGTGCCGTCGAGAATCTGCTGTCGGCATGAGGTGCCAGGTGCCGCAACGAGGCATGGGGTGATGCCATCGGTCGTCGCAATGGCCTTGCGAATGGAGGGAAACAAAACCATCTCACCGATGGCCAAAGAGGTCTGATAGTGTTCTTTTTCATAGCCAAATGAACCCGCCATGCCGCAGCAGCCGCTTGGGATGACATGCACTTTGGCGCCTGCAAGCAATTTGAATGCTTCAACAGTTTTTTCCGTGCCCACCAATGCTTTCTGGTGGCAATGGCCGTGGAGCCAGATTTCTACCGCATCGGTTTTGAAGTCGTCTGGTTTGATGCGTCCTGCGGCTATTTCGCGTACGATGAACTCATCGAAAAGGAGCGCGTTGCACCCCAAATGTTGGGCTTGCGAACGTATTTCAGCAGGCACTAAGTCGGGATATTCATCGCGGAAACTGAGGATGCATGAGGGCTCGATGCCTACCAAAGGAGTGAGTTCTGATACCTTGTCTTTCAGTTGGTTGACATTCTTCAAGGCGAATTTCTTTGCCAATTTGAGGTTGCCTTTTGAGATGGCAGCGCGCCCGCTTTCAGCGTGTTTTGGAATTTCAACTTTGTAACCTAGGTGAAGGAGCAATTTGGCGAAGTTCAAGCCAAGCTCTGCTTCTTGGAAATTGGTAAACTCGTCGGCGAAGAGATATACCTTGCCCTTGTTTGTCATGCTATGGTGTTTGCGGCATTCGCGCTTCACTGCTTTGCGCATCGTTACGCGACTTAGGGTTGGGATATCTCTTTCAGTTGAGAATTTGATGATTTTTTTGATGAGATTGGACGTCGGATTCCACGATGCAAAGCCGTTGTAGATGGGCCAAACGATATGTCCAAATCGTTCTACTGTGGCCATCCATGACACAGCAAAAGAGCGCAAGGGCATTCCACTGACATCATATTTGTGCTGTAGGATTTCTGAACGCAGGCGGGTCATGTCAACGTTGGAGGGACATTCACTGCGACAACCTTTGCAAGCGAGACAACTGTCTAAAACATCGGCAAGTTCTTCCGATTGCAAGATGCTTTTCTTTGTCGCTATTTTTGTCGCGAACTGCGTCTCGCATTTTGCGACAGTGAAGGCCTCGCTCCCCCACCCTCTTGTCAGGATTTCACGCAATACGTTAGTGCGGGCACGCGTAGCATGGGTCTCGTCGCCACTCACCTTAAAAGCAGGGCAAAGCGTTCCACCGATGAGATTTGATTTTCGGCAGTCGCCAGCACCATAGCATTGCTCGATGCTGCACATTAATGCGTGGAGTTGGTTTTTGGCGCCTGTGGCACCTTCTATCTTGCATTCGTCGAAAGCGGCTTTCCAGTTATAATAGGTTTTTCCCTCACTGAGTTCTTTTTCTATGGCATATCGTTGGTTGACATCGAAGCGCAACATGCTGTCCATGGGCAGTGTGTCGACGATTTTGTGCATGTTGAATACATGCAACGGGTCCCAGCAGCGTTTCAAGTCTTTCATAAGGGCATATACTTCGTTGCCGTACATCAATTGGATAAACTCGCCGCGTAGTCGTCCGTCACCATGTTCGCCGCTGAGCGAACCTTTGTACTTCTTGACTAACAAAGCGGTTTGGCGTGCCACCTCGCGGAATTTTCGTTTGCCTTCCGCTTCTTTAATGTTGATGATAGGTCGCAGGTGCAGTTCTCCAGTGCTGATATGGGCATGATACACGCAGTTCAAGCCAAGGTTGTCAAGCATCTTGGCAAAGTCGGCCATGTAGGCAGGCAGTTTTTCTGGTATCACAGCCGTATCTTCGATGACACCGATGGGTTTTGCGTCACCCTTCATGCTCGTTAGGAGGCCTAGTCCCGCCTTGCGCAGACTCCATACTTTGACGATATCGGAACCATAGACGCGCGAACAGGCGTAGACCAAATGTTCGTCGTTTTCTATTAATGCTTTTTCTAGTTGTTCGGCCACAGCGTCTATCGCTTCGCGGGTTTCGCCTTGCAATTCGATGATGAGGATAGCGGCAGGATTGCCTTGCACAAAGAACCGATTTTTCTGCTGTTCAACATTTTGTTTACTGAGTTCCAATATATTTCGGTCCATCAGTTCGACTGCTGAGGGATGGAATTTCAAGGCAACCAAGTTGCCCAAGAAACTCTTCTGCAATGTGTCGCAATGGGCACATATTACCATCTTTTCCTTGGGTGGCAATGGATTAAGGTCGACTTTGATTTCGGTGATGAAAGCCAAGGTGCCTTCGCTTCCTGCCAATACTTTGCATAAGTTGATGGTGCGTTCTTCTAAGGGTTTTGAGGCATTGTGGAGATCCTCTATGGTTTCATCGATGGCATACCCGCATGAACGGCGACGCAGATTTTTGTCTGGATAATTGTCCTCAATCAAACGAACTGTTTCTTCATCCAATGCCCAACGAATGAGTTGGGTATATATGAGTTGTATGATGGAATTGGATTCGGCTTCCCAAAAACGATGGCCAAATCTGTCTTCAAGTTCTTTGATGGTGTATGTCTTAAACACTTCAATACTGCCATCACAGAGTATGCCACGGCATTCCAACACATGATCTCTGGTGCTTCCGTAGACTAACGAGTGCAAACCGCAGGAGTTGTTGCCAAACATGCCGCCGATGCAGCAACGATTGCTGGTTGAGGTCTCGGGACTAAAGAAGAGGCCGTAGGGTTTCAATGCCAGGTTGAGTTCATCTAGGACAACTCCTGGTTGCGCTCTTGCCCAGCGTTCTTCCTTGTTGATTTCCAGTATCTTATTGAAGTGTTTGCTGATGTCGACGACAATGCCGCTGCCCACTACCTGTCCCGCTATGGAAGTGCCGCCTGCCCTAGGGATGAGATGTGTGTTTCGTTGTCGGGACTCTTGGATGAGATAGATGATGTCTTGCTCGTTTTCAGGGTAGGCAACGCCAAGAGGCACCTCGCGGTAGGCCGACGCATCGGTGGCGTAAGCGATGCGATGGAGCGGGTCGGTGTGGAGGGTGTACATCGCGGATTATTTGTCCAACTGGCTGAAAACGCTGTTGTTGCTCTTGAACTCAGGCACGATGACTTTCATTTGGGCCACAATCTTCATCGGGTCGCAAGTTTCAAGTTTGGTATGCAATGTTTCGATCATGCTGTCCACCTCTGTAGTTTCATATTTCCTTACGATGGCATGCATAATCTTCTCATTGTTAGTCTTGATGGTGTTTTCTTCGTTGGCCAGCACTTCTTCATATAGTTTTTCGCCTGGACGCAATCCTGTCTCGATGATTTCGATTTCAGGATGGTGAGCTAGTTGGCGCATCTTCTCGGCGAGGTCCCATATCTTGATCTTTTCGCCCATGTCGAAGACAAAAATGTCGCCGCCTTCGCCAATGGACCCGGCTTCAAGCACGAGGCTGCATGCCTCAGGGATAGTCATGAAAAAGCGAGTGATGCGGCGGTCGGTGACAGTGATAGGGCCGCCCTTTTCGATTTGCTTGCGGAACAAAGGCACCACTGAACCATTTGAACCCAATACGTTGCCGAATCTAGTGGTGATGAACTTCGTATTGCCTTGCCGACTTTGCGTGTAAATCTCTGCGATGCGTTTGGTGGCCCCCATCACATTGGTCGGATTAACTGCCTTATCTGTGGAAATCATCACGAATTTTTCAACACCAAATTCCATGGAAAGGTCGGCAACGAGTTTGGTGCCAAACACATTGACATAGACGGCCTCATAAGCGTTCTCCTCCATAAAGGGAACATGCTTGTAGGCGGCGGCGTGGAACACCACTTGAGGATGGTACATCTCGAAGACTTTCCTCATGCGCATAGGATCTTTCACGTTGGTGATGACGAAAGACATACGGTCTTTCATCTCTTTGAAGTCAGGCGTGTTGTTCATCTCGAATTGGAAGTCGTACATCGGCGACTCGGCTTGGTCGAGCATGACGAGTCTAGAAGGATTGTAGTGCATCACCTGGCGGCAAATCTCGCTACCGATGGAGCCAGCCGCACCAGTAACGAGCACCACTTTGTCCTTGACTTCACGTGCTACGTTTTCTTTGCCTAAGGTGATGGGGGTACGACCCAAGAGGTCTTCAATTTTGATGTCTTGGATTTGATTCGTCTTGATTTCGCCATCGACCCATTGTGTGAATGGAGGGATGGTTTTTACGATAAGGTTGAGTCCAAGACCTTGTTCCATAATTTCTCGTGAACGCTTTTCGTCCAAGCTTGGGATGGCCAAAACCATGACTTCCACCCTGTTTTTCTTGATGAAATCTTCTGTCATGGCCATGGCAGGCGAAAATATTTTTATGGTGTTGATCTGGGTTCCAACTCGTTTAGGGTTGTCATCAACAAAAGCCACTACTTTCAGTTTCGACGAAGTGTCTTGTGTCAGCGTTCTGAGAAGCATTGTTCCGCCATCTCCTGCACCATAGATGATGGCATTTTGTTTGATGTTTTGTTTCTTGTAGGTTTCATTATACAAGCGCCGAATGACCAAACGCAGGATAATCATCATTACCATGATAATGAGATAATGGTAGAAGATGATAACAAATGGAGGATAGATATTGACAGCAACTTCGCGCCAAAACTTTATGAACAAGAATTTGCTGACTACGTAGAATACTAATGTCAAAGTGCAGGAAGACAATATTTTACGAATGTCGTTAAAACCTGAATAGCGCAACATTCCATCGTAGGTCCTGCTAATCAAAAAGGCGATAAGATAAGGCAGAGGATAGATCCAGATATATTTCCAGTTGACTTGCAGATTAACAATGTCCTTGGAAAAATACATCAACACCGCGATGAAATAGGCGAAAACAACAATGCCCATGTCCACTGCCAAAATCCAAATACGGGGCAGATTGTTGTTTCGGTGTTTTCCGAATATAAAATCACAAAAATGACGGATCATTTTTCGCATTTTGACCAGTTTTTAAACGAGCAAAGCTACAACTTTTTTTTTAATGTTTAGAAAATTCTTTCCATTCTAGGCCATTTTCCCTTCGAAGGTAGTCTTAAACCTGGATCTTGGACGGAAAAGCAAAAGAATCTAAATCACTTGCACTTCTGCCAAGGCCGATACGAAATACCATCTTCCATTGCTTTCGCAATAGCATTTGTAGCGGGTGCGTTGCTTCTCCCCTTTTTGGAATACGAGACCGTTTTTAGTGGCGAAACGGGTACCTTCGGCGAGACTTTCTACTGTTGTCACCGAGGTAGTGTGTTTGTCGTATTGGTGCAGCACGCGTTGCAGGTTTTGGTCTGCGGTGCTGCTTGCTTTGATGTGTTGGATATGCTTTGTAAGGGCAGCAAGCACGTCTTGAGGAAATACGCTTTCGGCCATAAAAGGTTGCAGGAGTGTGGCAAACTGTTTTTGCCATTCGGGCCCGTGAGGCTTCACCTTTCTTGAACCATATTGTTGATGCACATCGTAATGCGCCACCTCATGCACATAGGTGATGAGCATTTGGTAAGGGTTGAGATCCATGTTTAAGGTGATGCAGCAGATGCCGTTTTTCGTGCGTGGGGGACGGAAGTCGCCCAACTTGGAACTGCGTGGCCGTTTGAAATGCAATTTGAAGCGGCGTTGCGCGAACATCTCGCCTACCTTCGTGACCGTTGCTTCTGGAAAATAGCGTTGCAGCAGTTCGAGTTCTTCAGGTTTCATCGTTCAGCAAATGTCAAATCGATGGTTTTTGTCTGCATGGGCGGAAAGGCAAGCGTATCAATGCCTTCGATTTGAGGGGCATAGCTCCATTTGGTGCAGGTGTTGCAGTGGCGGGGCGTACGGCGGCGTCCTGGCACCTCCTTGCTTTTACAGGAAGATACGAAAACAGTGGTAAGAATAAATGCTAGGATTAGGATTGTTTTTACTCCCCCTTGCCCCCTCACAGAGGGGGACAGTCCCCCTTTAAAGGGGGGCAGGGGGAAGTAAAAACACGCTCTTCTATTTATGTTACTTTTCATTGCGATAACCAATTTGCTGGGTTTTGCCGGTCTTGTTCTTTCAATAGTTCGAAGTGAAGTTCGGTCTTGCCTTCATTCTTGTTGGTGTGCACTGTGCCAATGTTTTGTTTGGTCTTCACGTTGTCGCCTCGTTTCACGGTGACGTTTTCAAGGTTAGAGTAAACGGTAAAGTATTCTCCGTGGCGAATAATAACCACCGTGTTGGCTCCAGTCAGTTTGGTGACGCTGGTCACTTCGCCGTCAAAAACGGCACGGGCTTGGGCACCTTCTGTGGTGGCAATGTCAATGCCATTGTTGGTCACGGTTACTTTGCTAGAGACCACAGAAGCATGTTTTCCATAGGAAGAGGAAATCACGCCACGCTCAACGGGCCAAGGCAGTTTGCCTTTGTTGTTGACGAAATTGGTAGACAAGGTTTTCTCAGCAGGTGTCAGGGCCATGCCTTTTTCTTTGGGTGCAGTTGTTGTTGTTGTGGCCTTGCCTTTGTCGGCATTCTTTTTTTCTTCTTCCTTACGCTTTCTTTCCGCTTCCTCGTTGGCTTTGCGGATTTCTTCGGCAATGATGTCGTCGATGGCTTTTTGCAGTTTTTGTGCCTGCTGCTGCTTGTTCTTTATGTCTTGCTGGATGCTTCCTTCCTTTTTCTTTAGGTTGGCCACTTGTTTGTTGAGGTCTTCTTTCTCGGATTGCATAGCCTCTTGTTGTGCTTTTTCGTCTTTCAGCAGTGAGGCTTGTTCTTCCCGGGCTTGTTGCGTGGCTTCCACAGCGTTGCTGATTTGCTTTTGAGTTGAACTGATTTGTTCCATCTTCAACTTACGGGCATCGCTGAACTCGCGGATATAGCGCATCCTACTAAAAGCCTGGTTGAAGTCTTTGGAGGCGAAGATGAAGCCAAGACGATCGTAATGGCTGCGGTTTTTGTTGGCAAAGACAATCATCTTGGAGTATTCCTTTTGCAGTTTGCTGAGGTCGGAATTCAGGGTTTTGATGTTGCTTTGCCCAGCGTTGATTTCTTCGTCAAGAATGGCGATTTGTTCGTTGTAGGCCTTGATAAGTTGCTCGCGTTGCTTGATTTTTTTGTCCAAGAGGTTTACTTCATTCAAGGTCATCTCTTTGTCCTTGGTGGTCTTTTTCAGCAATTGGTTGGCGGTCGAAATCTCGTTTTGCAAATTCGTGATTTCGTTTTGCAGTTGCTGTTTCGACTTGCCTTTGGTTTTTTGGCTGTAGACCGGATTAGAGATGAATAAAACAAACAGGAGAGCGAAGAACGAGACAATCCCTCCCTTTCTAGCATGTCGAGATTGAGATTTGAACTTGCAATGTCGACTCCTGTGTAGTTTTTCTATGTTCCTTTTATTATTCAAGTCTTGGTTTGTTTTTCAGTTGTATACGCTCCATTTTTTTCGTAATCTTCAGCGGGAAACTAGTTTCCTCGTCAAGTCTGACGTTGTTGAATTTGACCTTGGCGCTCATGTTGCCCATGACGAAGGTCTTGAGCAGCACCATTTGATTCTCAACGGGCGGAATGCCTTCGTTATTGTCCAAGAGCAAAGTTTGTAAAAGCGGTAGGTTGAGTGGTATGCCGAATTGCATAGCAAGTGAGTCTAATGGTTCTGCCAGGTATGTCTTTTCAAG
>JAEEGI010006027.1_pt1 | contig 27526 bp, 18 predicted proteins | sample 8958751 | NCBI WGS metagenome assembly JAEEGI01 (sample SAMN16246545, study PRJNA631951) | gut metagenome | biome: gut microbiome; feature: rumen; material: KS-attached | host: Bos | place: Iran: Karaj | collected 2018-10 | reverse complement strand
GAAAGAGGTTGAAGATTGGTTGAGGCAAAACCGGGCCAATACAGAGCAAGAGGCCCAAAGCGGGGCGGCGGCATTTCTGGCAAAGGAGGGCCTTTGATATGTACCTTACCGATTATTACCGATTTGAACACCTTGCCGGGACTGCAAAAACCCGCCTTGATTGTACCACCTCAACGGGCGGTTACGATGAGTTTGAAATAAGGCGTTGCCGGAAAGGGACAAAGAGCACCAAACCGGGTGACCTCGTTATCTATTGTACCGATGTGCAAAGAAACGAGAATTTCAATGCTGATGCAAAGAGAAAGGCCGATAAAAGCCTTACTCTTGGGAGCAAGAATATAACGAGTATCTACACCTTTGAGCCAGACCCAAAGACGGGTTTTGGAGATTTCAAAGATACCCAAGATGCACTGTTATTTGTGTTCAAGGGTTTCTCAATTCTTGGTGTTGCCGATGTGGCCGGGGCGGTTATTGAGATATACGTTGCACGGGGATTAAGAAACAATGCCCGGTTACTGTACAACTTGCTTGAAGATGGAGGGCTTGAAGATGAAATGAGGGAATTACAGGAAAGAGCACGGCCGGATAAGCCGGAGGGCCTGTTTTAGTACTTGCCTATATTAAGTTGTTACGGGTTACTGTTTTTGTAACCCTGTTACCAAGAGCGGGTATGTATGATACAGTTAATTTGAGGTTGAGGGGGTACGATGTGCCCGGCGTTTCTTTCCTTGAAGAAACGGCCCTCTATCTTGATGAGATAACAGGCCAATTTGAGCACCGGAACGGGTTGCACGTTGTTATTGGCAAGTTGGGGTGTTTGACTGTTTCAATAGATGAGGCGGCGGTAAGAGTGAAACAGGGGAGTTTGTGCAAGTGGTTTTTGGGGGATAACGTGCAAGAAATGGGGCGGGGAGATACAAGGCGGGCAATTGAGCAACTTTCCGATACTTTGCATTTGCCGATGGAGCGGGCGGCGGTTACCCGGATAGATGTTGCACACAATCTCTTGATGAGATACCCGCCGGGGGTTTATTGCAACCACTTGGGCGGGTTAAGGTATGCAACCCGGCTACAAGAGCCGGAGGGGATTTACTACAAACAGGGAGCGGGGCGGCTTGCTTTCTATGATAAGACAAGGGAAACCCAGAGGGGCGGCGGCTCAATACCGGAGATTTGCACGGGTAACAACATTTTGAGGTATGAAAGGCGATTTGATAAGCGGTTAACCCACTACCTACAAGAGCCGGAGATAACGGCGGCAACCCTGTATAATGAGGCCTTTTATATCAAGGTTGTAAAGATGTGGCTACGGGCATACAGGGATATTGACAAGATAAACGATATAACGATAAACCCAGATGTTATGAAAAGCAAGAAAGACTTTGACCGGGCGGCCCGGCTTGCTCTTGTTGAAAAGTATGGAGGGGAGGCGGCAACAATGGAGGCAATAAAGGAAATGCAACAAAGGGGAGATATCACCAAGAAACAGGCCTTTGATATGAGAAAGACCGTTAAAGAGGCCTGTTTATCCGGCGTTGGTCTGTTTGTCCAAAGTGAGGTTATAACAGAGTTAGACCGGAAAGTAACAGAGGCGGCGGCCTATTACCGATAAAGGGCATTGAAAACAACAATCATTAACAATCAATTTGCAATCAAGATGGGACAGCCAAAAGGTAAGACCGGAAACCCCAAAGGGCGGCCAAAAGGCACACCTAACAAGGTTACAAGCACCTTGAAAGAATGGATAACAAAACTAATCAACGGCAACCGGAAACAGATTGAACGGGATTTCAAACAACTGTCAGCACGGGATAGGCTTTTGATAGTTGAACGCCTTTTGCCCTATGTTATCCCCAAGCAACAAGCAATTACCGGGGATTTCCAAAACGAGGTAAAAGTAAGCACCCAGAGCAAGCAACCGGATTTGAGTGCAATTCCAGATGATGAGTTAGAAACAATCCTTGATATACTGACAAGGCACAATATCGGATAGCCCGGCCGGGCAAGTGTCCCCACCTCAACGGGGCAACTTGAAAGGGTGTTTGTTGAAAATCTGGAAAGATTTGCTACCTTTGTTGTTAGAAAGCCCGCCAAACGGCTTGATTTTGTCCGTTTTGTTACTGATTTGTTACCCGCTTTCAATAACGAGCGGGCTTTTTTATTGAATATGAGCAAGTTACAAGGAGCAATAAGGAATTTTTGCATCATCGCGCATATCGACCATGGGAAGAGCACCCTGGCGGACCGGCTGCTGGAACTCACGCGCACGCTGAGCGACCGGGAGATGGAGAACCAGGTGCTGGACGACATGGACCTGGAGCGGGAGAAGGGCATCACGATCAAGAGCCACGCGATCCAGATGGAGTACACGCGGGGCGGGGAGACGTACCGGTTGAACCTGATCGACACGCCCGGCCACGTGGACTTCAGTTACGAGGTGTCGCGGTCCATCGCCTCATGCGAGGGCGCGCTCCTGGTGGTGGATGCCTCGCAGGGAATCCAGGCCCAGACGATTTCCAACCTGTACCAGGCCATCGACCATGGGCTCGAGATTATACCCGTGCTGAACAAGATCGACATGGATTCCGCGCAGCCGGAGGTCGTGACGGACCAGGTGTGCGACCTGCTGGGTTGCGATCCGGAAGAGGTGTACCGGGTTTCGGCCCGTACGGGCGAAGGCGTGCCGGCGGTGCTGGACGCCATCGTGGACAAGATTCCTGCGCCGAAGGGCGATCCCGACGCGCCGCTGCAGGCCCTCATCTTCGACTCGGTGTTCAATTCCTTCCGCGGCATCATCGCCTATTTCAAGGTCGTGAATGGCTGCATCCGCAAGGGTGACAAGGTGAAGTTCTTCAATACCGGCAAGGAATACGAGGCCGAGGAAATCGGCAATCTCAAACTCAAGTTGAATCCCACAGGCGAGGTCCGCACCGGCGATGTGGGCTATATCATCTCCGGCATCAAGGCCGCGGTGGAGGTGAAGGTGGGCGACACCATCACGCACGTGGACAACCCCTGTTCCCAGGCCATCGCCGGATTCGAGGAGGTGAAGCCGATGGTCTTCGCGGGCCTGTATCCCGTCGATGCGTCCAAGTTCGAGGAACTCCGTGCCACGCTGGAGAAATTCCAGTTGAACGACGCATCCTTCGTGTACGAACCGGAGAGTTCGCTGGCCCTGGGCTTTGGCTTCCGCTGCGGCTTCCTGGGCCTGCTGCACCTGGAGATTGTCCAGGAGCGGCTGTTCCGGGAGTTCAACATGGACGTGATCACCACCGTCCCGAACGTGTCGTACAAGGTCTTCACTACCAAGGGGGAAGTCATCGACGTGCACAACCCGTCCGGCCTCCCGCCGCAGACGCTCATCGACCATATCGAGGAACCCTACATCCGCGCCCAGATCATCTCCAAGTCCGATTTCTACGGGCCCATCATGAAACTGTGCATGGACAAGCGCGGCACCCTCATCGGTCAGCACTACATCACGACCGACCGGGTGGAACTGAACTACGACCTGCCGCTGTCCGAGGTGGTCTTCGACTTCTACGACAAACTCAAATCCATCTCCAAGGGCTACGCATCCTTCGACTACCACGTGACGGATTTCAGGCCTGCCCGCCTGGTGAAACTGGACATCCTGCTGAACGGCGATCCGGCCGACGCGCTCTCCACGCTCATCCACGAGGACCATGCCTACGACTTCGGCCGGAAGATCTGCCTGAAACTCAAGGAACTCATCCCGCGTCAGCAGTTCGACATCGCCGTCCAGGCGGCCATCGGCGCGAAGATCATCGCCCGCGAGACGGTGCGCCAGGTCCGCAAGGACGTGACCGCGAAGTGCTACGGCGGCGACGTCACGCGTAAGCGCAAACTGCTCGAGAAGCAGAAGGAAGGCAAGAAGCGGATGCGCCAGATCGGCACCGTCCAGGTGCCCCAGAGTGCGTTCATGGCCGTTTTGAAACTCGACTGATGAAAACGGTTGCCCTCCTCGTCTATGCCGAGCATACGGAAGAGACGCTCGCGGAATGCCGGCGGCAGATCGCACAGATCCCTTCCGACGAATACGGATTCGAAATGTTCGTGGATCCCGACCTGGACGCCGCCTGGCGTGCGGCCGGCGAGCGGGATTTCTACATCTGGCTCCACGGCCTCGTGACCCCGGTCGAGGGTGCCATCTACAGCCTGCTGGACAACTCGTCCTTCCTCGGCGACCGGGCCCTCCTTGTGGGGACGGTCCTGGACGGGGAAGAGAACATCGTCAGCGGCGGTTTCGGCCGGAACCGCCGTCTGATGCAGCCCGATCCTGTAATCCCTGTGGCCTGCCGGATGTTCGACGGCCTGTTCGCCCTCGTGCCGCAGGTCGTGTACAAGCGCATCGGCGTGTTGGGCGGGCGGTACCGCGGTCAACTCGCGGGCTTCGACTACTGCATGCGGGCCCGGAAGGTCGGCTATCCCAGCGTCATCGCCCCGGGCATCACCTGCACCTGTCCCGTGCGTCCGAACCCGGACCGCACGCTGGCGGCGGACTTCGTGCTGGACTTCCGCACCAAGGGCATCTTCACGGCCATCTGGTACTTCCTCCGCTCGGCCTTCCGGCGGTTCGTCATCCACAACCTGTCTGTCTATGAATAAGTTCCGTGCCGCCGTCGCGTCGATGCGGCTCCGTACCCTGCCCCTGTCCACGGGGGGCGTGCTGCTGGGCATCCTCCTGGCTACCGCCGATTTCCGGGTAAACCTGTGGGTGGCCGTCCTCATCGTCCTCACCACCGTTTGCCTGCAGATCCTGTCCAACCTCTCGAACGAACTCGGCGATGTCCTCCACGGCACCGACACCGCGGACCGCAAGGGCCCGCAGTACGGCCTGAACGGCGGCGTCCTGACCATCCGGGAAATGAAGTGGCTCATCGGCCTGTTCGTGGTCCTCTGCATCGTCTCCGGAACGGCGATGACCCTGCTCTCCTTCGGAACGCTGTGGGACCTGACTCCCATCCTGGTACTCCTGATGGGCGCCGGCGCGATCATGGGTGCGATGAAATACACCCTCGGCCGTAACCCTTACGGGTATCGCGGACTCGGGGACGTGTATGTGTTCCTGTTCTTCGGCCTCGTGGCCGTGCTGGGCGGCTATTTCGTCGCCTCCCACACCCTCTTCTGGAGGCTCCTCCTCCCCGGCGCGGCCATCGGCTGCTTCTCCGTGGGCGTCCTGAATGTCAATAACATCCGCGACATGGAAACCGACGCGCCGAACCGCGTCACCATGGCCATCCGCCTGGGCGAGAAGAATGCAAAGATCTACCAGACTATCCTGATCGTCCTGGGCTGGATCCTGATGCTGGCTTATTGTCAACTGCGGATGTTCTCCTGGTGGCACTACCTCTTCGTGGTCACCCTTCCGCTGTACGTCCTGCACCTCCGCGGCGTCTGGCAGCGTACGGGCAAAGCCCTGGACCCGATGCTGCCGCTCCTGGTGATCAGCACCTTCCTCCTCTGCCTCCTCGCCGGCCTCGGCTTCTGCGCGCACCTGTTCTAGCCGGGGACCCGGTAGCAAAATCGGCATTGTACGTGCCCAAATGCAACATGCCCCACCTTTTGATGGGGCATATGTTGCGCTACAGCGCGTAGGAGGCCGTTTTTGCTACCCTGGATTCGGGAACACCAGGGCGTTGTACCTACAACCGCGGCTTCTTGACGACTCTGACGATCAGGGAGACCAGGTAGATGATGACGCCGTAGATGAAGCAGTTCATCGTGACTTTGAGCCCGGCGAAGATCACGCCAAGGGGTACCTTTTGAAAAAAGGCGGCAACTCCTTCCTGTTCGAAACCCACATCACGCAACACGCACAGTACCTGGTACACACCCAGCAGTTGTCCCAGGAATCCGAATGCGAGGGCGAACAGGCCGATTTCCTTGACCCAGCGGGGGGCCTTCCAGGCGGCGAAGAAAATAGCGACCAGCAGGATGGTGAGGACGGACATGAATCCGATACCTCCTTCTACAAAGAATGTGAAAAACTTAGGCATAAGGCAGATGGTTTTGTGATTGTACTTTCTGCCGCAAAAGTAGCGGATCGCCGCTTTCCGCCCAAGCCGAATCCCCGAACGGGCCGGTTAAATCCCCAAATTGGGGTTTCGACGAAACGGGGATACCGTTTTTATGCTATTTTTGTATCGGCAATGAAACGGCTGCTCGTCATATCCTACTGGGTCCTCTCCATCCTGCTGGTGGCAATCATCCTCACCAGCCTGGGCTACCGGTTCATGGAAGCCGTGTTCATCGGCACGGTGTTCCTTCCCGGCGCCCTGGCGGCCAAATACTTTTTTCCGAAGGTCGATTTCCGGAACCGGCGGACGGGTGTCAAGGATACCGTCTTCATCGTCCTCGGCATCCTGGTCGCGGAGATTTTCCTTTTCCTGGTGACCCACTTTTACATCCTGCGCTATCGGGAAAACATCGCCGATTGGATCGGCCTTCCCGAAATCCTGACGAATCCCGTCTTCATCGCCCTCATCCTGACCGCCCTCGCGGCCGGCAGTTATTTCTTCGAACGGTGGCTGGACCGGCTCCGCCCCACCGCTCCCGCTCCCATCACCTTCACATCGGACCGGAAGCCCGTCACCCTTCCCCTCGAGGAAATCCTGTACGTGGAATCCAACGACGCGACAACCACCGTCGTCGCGACCGGCGACCGGCGTTTCAAGAATATCACCCCCATCTCCCAGTGGGAAGCCATCCTCCGCCCACACTTCCTCCGGATCCATCGGTCCTACCTCGTCAACAAAGAAGCAATCACGCGGGTCGATGGAGACCTTCTCTACGTCCAAGACATCGAACTCCCCATTTCCCGCAAGTACAAGGATGCGGTCGTGAACAGTCTTTAGTTTCTACCCTTCCAGCCACTCGAGGAAGGCGTCGGCGCGGGCGCGGGAGACGGTGAGGTCCGTGGCGGAGGGGATGCCGGGGGCGAGGGAGAGGCGGAGACGGCCGCCGAGGAGTTTGGAGGCGCTGTCGATGACGTTCTCGGCGATGATGGCGCCGCGGGAGATGCGGAAGAAGGCCTTCGGGTCCAGGCCGGACTCGATGGCGTCCAGCGAATCGTCCAGCACATAGTTTTTACCGTCGCGGGTGACGATGTAGGTGTTCTTCGCTTCCGAATAGAAATAGGCTATGTCGCGCACGTTCACCGGGACGATGCGGTCGTTCAGCCGGATGAGGAACTTCTCGCGGGGCCGGATGGCTTCCCGGACGGCGTCGAAGTCGATGCGGGGGCCGCCTGCGCCCATCCGCTGCGACACGCGGGTGACGGCCCGCTTCAGTTCCTCCACGTCCACCGGCTTGAGCAGATAGTCCACGGAATTGACCTCGAAGGCCTTGACGGCGTAGTTGTCGTAGGCCGTGGTCATCACGACCTGGGCATCGACGCTCGTCTGGGCGAAGATGTCGAAGCAGGTGCCGTCGGCGAGTTCCACGTCCATGAAGATGACGTCGGGCCGGCCTCCGGCGAGCCAGTCGACGGTTTCCTTCACCGAGGCGGTGCGGCCGACGACTTCCACTTCCGGGAAATTCGCCTTCAGGAGGTTTTCGAGGGCCCGTTGGGCACGGGGTTCGTCTTCTACGATCAGGGCTTTCATATACGTTCGGGTCTAAAGGCGTTACAGGAGGGGGATGCGGACCCGGAAGGAGTCCTCCGTCTGCTCGACGAGGATCTCCTTGCCGGAAATATCCATGTATTGTTTCCGGAGATAGGGGAGGCCGAGGCCCGTGGAAACGGGTGCCGACGCCCGCGGGATGCGGTCGTTTTCCATCGTAAGGTACTCGCCGTCCGTACTGACACCGATGCGGAGGGGCTTTTCGGCGGAGATGGCGTTGTGTTTGGTCACATTCTCCAGGAGGAGTTGCAGGGTGCACGGGACGACCTTCCGGGAGAGGTCTTCATCGCGGATCAGTTGATACACGTTGAAGCCCTCGGGGAAGCGTACCCGGAGCAGGTCCGCATACATCGACACGAAGGTGACCTCCTCGCCCAGGGTGACGAGTTTCTGGTTGTCGTGCTGGAGCATGTAGCGGTAGATGCCGGCAAGTTTGTGGATGTACAGACTGGCCTCCTCCTTCTCTCCGTCCTGTACGATGGCGTCCAGGATGTTCAGCGAGTTGAACAGGAAATGCGGGTTCACCTGGTTCTTGAGGGCCATGTAGCGGTATTCCGCCAGGTGCCGGCGCTCCCGCTGGGTGCCCAGTTCCCGCCGGATGTTCATGGCGTATTCGACCAGGTAGGTGAGTCCGAAGAGGGTCATCTCCACGAGCAGGGCGACGACGATGTTCCGCGAAAGGGCGGCCGGGTCGAGGGGGAAAGTCCAGTGGAAAGGGAGGCCGAAAGAGTGCAGCAGCGCTCCCAGGATGGCGGTCAGGCCGATGAAAAGCGTCGTGCCGATGGTGGCAACGTCCAGGCTGTAGTGCTTGTCATGCCCGGTCCGGATAAAGATGAACGTGCCGACGAGCATCGCCAGGAGTACCAGCGAGTTGTCGAAGAAAGACCGGAAGGCGCCCACGATGTCCACGCCTTTGAAAGGGGCGCCGCGGAAAATGAACAGTTCGATGAACAGGCGGAGGGCGAACACGACGATGACGGCGAACACCAGCCAGCCGAGGTTCTCCTTCCAGGAGCCCCGGACCCCGGGCGGTACGTACAGGGTGCGGGCGTACAGGTCCAGCGCCCATCCAATGAGTTCGGTGGTGAGGAAGGTGGCGAGGATGTGGTTGAGGATGTCGGGCGTGAAGTTGAACACTTCCGCGCCCAGATGGCCCAGCAGGTAGCCCAGGATGTTCACGAGGACGACGCACACGGCGGTGAACTCCACCGTGAGGTTCCGCCGCAGGCACACCACCACGGTGAGGAACATCGTCAGGGCGGTGAGGATGAGCGAATCCGGCCACCCGGCCAGGGCGCACACGAGGACCACGGCGATGTGCAGCGCCGCGAATCCGTGAATGAGCCAGCCGGTCCCGATCCGTTTCATAAGCACCGCAAATTACGAAAAAAGGCCGGATAAACCAAAAACGTCCCTCCGTTCGTCCCCAAAAACGCGCCGCCCGTCCTACAAAAACGGGGGGTCGGTTTATTCCCGTAGGGAATTGACCGGAAAAGATTTTATTTTTGCCTTGCACTAAACCGCAACATTAGTAACATGGCAACTCAACGTGACTTGACTTTCCGCCAGATGGTGGACCTGAGTTTCGGCTTTCTGGGCGTCCAGATCGCCTACGCGCTGCAGAGCGCGAACATCAGCCGCATCTTCGCCACCCTCGGCGCCGATCCCCACCAACTTTCCTGGTTCTGGATCCTCCCCCCGCTGATGGGCATGATCGTCCAGCCCCTCATCGGCAAGTATTCCGACCGGACCTGGACCCGCATGGGCCGCCGCAAGCCGTACCTCATCGTGGGTGCGGTCGTCGCCGTCCTGGTGATGCTCTTCCTCCCGAACGCGGGTTCCCTGCATTTCTCCACCCGGCTGTTCCTGGGCCTGAACATGGCCATGTGGTTCGGACTGTTCTCGCTGATCTTCCTGGACACCTCCATCAACGTGGCGATGCAGCCCTTCAAGATGATGGTGGGTGACATGGTCAATGAGAAGCAGAAGACCACCGCCTATTCCATCCAGAGTTTCCTGTGCAATGCGGGTTCCCTCCTGGGGTACCTCTTCCCGATCTTCTTCACCTGGATCGGCATCGCCAACGAGGCGCCGGAAGGCGTTGTCCCGGACAGCGTGGTCTATTCCTTCTACGTGGGCGCCGCCATCCTCATCCTGTGCGTCCTCTATACCTTCCTGCGCGTGAAGGAAATGCCGCCGGCAGAATACGCCGAATTCCACGGCATCGACCTGCAGAACCAGCAGGAGAAGAAGGACAAGGGCCTGGTGAAACTGCTCGTGGAGGCTCCCAGGACCTTCTGGACCGTGGGTCTCGTGCAGTTCTTCTGCTGGGCCGCTTTCCTGTACATGTGGACCTATACGAACGGGGCCGTGGCCGTGAACTGCTGGGGCGTTGACATGGGCGCCGAGAACGCCGCCGCTTCCGCTGGCTATCAGGCCGCGGGCAACTGGGTGGGCGTGCTGTTCGCCGTCCAGGCCGTCGGTTCCATCCTCTGGGCCTCGGTGCTGCCCCGCTTCAAGAACATCAAAATGGGGTATGTGGTGAGCCTCCTCATCGGTGCCCTGGGCTTCATCTCCGCGATGTTCCTGCACAACCAGTACGCACTGTTCGTGAGTTTCTTCCTTATCGGATTTGCCTGGGCCGCGATGCTCGCCCTGCCGTTCACCCTGCTGACGAACGCCCTGGAGGGCAGCCCGTACATGGGCTCGTACCTGGGCCTGTTCAACTGCACCATCTGCTTGCCGCAGATCGTCGCGGCGGCCACGGGCGGCCTCGTCCTCAACCTCGTCGGCGACAGCCAGCCGGCGATGCTCCTGATGGCGGGCATCTACCTGGCGGTGGGCGCCGTGTGCGTGCGCTTCATCAAGAAATAGAATCAATCCAAATACAAAACTAACTACACTCTAAATGAAAAGGATTCTAACTGCCGTGTTTGTCTTGCTGGCCAGCCTGACAAGCACCACTGTACTCGCCCAAGGCGGGTATCAGGTCAAAGGAGTCGTAGTCGACGCCCTGGGACCCGTGATCGGGGCCGCCGTCGTGCAGCAAGGCACGACGAACGGCACCTCCACGGGCATGGACGGCGAATACGTGCTCAACGTCCCGAGCGGCGATGCCCTGATCGAGATCAGTTGCATCGGCTACGCGACGCAGGTATTCAAGGCCTCGGAAGTCCCCGCCACGGTCACCCTCGCGGAGGACACCCATTTCCTGGACGAGGTCGTGGTCATCGGTTACGGTACCGTCAAGAAGAGCGACCTCACCGGCTCCGTCTCCACGGTCAAGGCCGATGAAATCAACAAGGGCGTCATTACGTCCCCGGCTGACATGCTCCGTGGCAAGAGCGCGGGCGTGGTCGTCACCGCCGGTTCGGGTATGCCGGGCTCCGGCGCGACGGTCCGTATCCGTGGCGGCGCTTCCCTGAGCGCGGACTGCAACCCGTTGTACATCATCGACGGCCTGCCGGTAGCCAATGACGGCATCGCCGGTATGCCCGATCCGCTCGCTTCCATCAACCCGGAGGACATCGAGAGTTTCACCGTCCTCAAGGATGCGTCCGCGACCGCCATCTACGGTTCCCGCGCTTCCAACGGCGTCATCGTGATCACGACCAAGAAGGGTTCCAAGACGGCGACCGGTTTCCCGAAAGTCGCTGCTGATTTCACCGCTTCCGTGAATACGATCGCCAAGTACAACAGCCTGCTGGATGCGGACGGGATCGTCAAACTCATCCGGGATTTCTACGGACCGGATTCCGCCGCCGAGCAGCACCTGGGCGTCGCGGGCAAACTGTACAACACGGACTGGCAGAAGGAAATCTACCAGATCGCCCCGACCTACGACGGCAACCTGAGCCTGAACGGAAAGATCGGCTCCTTCCTTCCGTACCGCGTTTCCGGCGGCTACATGAGCCAGACCGGTACCCTGAAGGGTTCCAAGATGAATCTCGGTACGCTCGCCCTCAACCTTTCCCCGACCTTCTTCGACAATCACTTGACGGTCAACCTGAACGGAAAGGGAACCTATTCCAAGAACTGGTATGCGAACCAGGGCGCGATCGGCGCCGCCAATCATTACGATCCCACCAAGCCGGTCCATTCGAACGAGCCCGGCTATTCCCTCAATGGATATACCGCCTGGTATGACGCTTCCGGGAACATCAACGGCATGGCATCGCAGAACCCGGTGGCCCTCCTGAATGCCCAGGAGGATACCGCTGACGCGTACCGTTTCATCGGCAATGCCCAGTTCGACTACAAGGTCCATGGTTTCGAAGACCTGCGCCTGAACCTCAACCTGGGTATGGACTGGGCCAAGTCCAAGGGATTGACGGAAGTCGCCCAGGGCTCCGAGGCTTCCTGGCACAACACGAACCAGTCCGGCGGCGGTTCCCATACCGATTATGACTACAGCCGCATGAACACGACCCTCGAGTTCTATGCCGACTACAACAAGACCTTCGCGGAGAAACACAATGTGGATCTGATGGCCGGTTATTCATGGCAGCATTTCTACAGCGAGAACAACAGCAAGTCCTTCCGCATCTCCGACAAGGTTTCCCTTGGGAATTCCGTGGGCAAGGGCGAACTGTTCCTGATCTCCTTCTTCGGCCGTGCCAACTACAGTTTTGCGGACAAGTACCTCATCACCGCGACCCTCCGTGCCGACGGTACCTCCCGTTTCCAGAACCACAAGTGGGGTATCTTCCCGTCCGTGGCCCTCGGTTGGAACATCAAGAAAGAGAACTTCATGGCCAATCTCGACAAGTTGAGCACCCTCAAACTTCGCCTCTCCTGGGGTGAGACCGGCCAGCAGGCGGTGGGTGGCTATTATGACACCTTCGCCCAGTTCCTGACCACCCAGCAGGGTTCCTGGTACTTCCAGGACGGCAGTCAATATACGAATCCGATCGTCGCCCTCGGCTACAGCGCCGACCTCCGCTGGGAGACTACGACGACCTACAATGCCGGTATCGACCTCGGCTTCTGGAACGACCGTTTCACCGCCGCCTTCGACGTGTACCAGCGTGACACCCGGGATATCCTCAACTTCATCCCGGTTCCTGCCCTTTCGAACTTGACGAACTACCTGAACACCAACATCGGTTCCATGACCAACCGAGGCGTGGAGGCGGACCTGAACGCTATCCTCGTGGAGACGCGCGATGCTAGTTGGACGCTGGGTATCAATGCCGCTTACAACCGGAACCGGGTCACCAAACTGACCGCATCCGACGAGAATGCCACGGGTGTGGAAGACGGTGACATTTCCGGTGGAACCGGCAACAAGGTGCGGATGTTCCAGGTGGGCTATCCAATCTACACCTTCAACCTGTACCAGCAAGTGTACGACCGGGACGGGAATCCCGTCAACGGCGTGTATGTGGACCGCAACAACGACGGCCAGATCAATTCCGATGACAAGTACCTCGGTCACCATGCCGATGCGGACTGGACCTTCGGCTTCAACACCAGTTTATCCTGGAAGAACTGGACGGCGGCTCTCTCCGGCCATGCCTCCATCGGCAACTGGGTCTATAACAACGTCGCATCCGACACCGAGATGCTCGCCGATCTGTGGACGAACCAGTTCGTCTCCAACCGCGTCGCCAGCGCGCCCAAGTCCATGTTCTCCCAGGCCCAGTACCTGTCCGACTATTATCTGCAGGACGGATCCTTCCTGAAACTGGACAACTTTACCCTGGGCTACACGTTCCCGAAACTGTTCAACGTCACCGCCGAGCGTCCGCTCTCCCTGAACATCTTCGGTACGGTGCAGAACATCTGGTGCCTGACCCGTTACACGGGCATCGACCCGGAAATCTACGGCGGTATCGACGGTACGGTCTATCCCCGTCCGAGAACCTTCATCCTCGGTGTGAAACTCAACTTCTAAAAGGGAAAGGATTATGAAAAAGATTTATGATATCCTCGGCGTCCTCGCGCTCTCCGCGACGGTCCTGACCTCCTGCGTGGGCGACCTGAACGTGACCCCGATCGACCCGAACGCCAATACGGCCGACAAGGCCCTCGTAAACGAGGCCGCCTACGAGCAGTTCCTCGCGGGCGTCTATCTGGGCTTCGCCACTTCCGGTTATTACGGAAAGGATGGCGGCCCCTCCATCTCCGGCCTGGACGGCGGTGCCTCCCAGTACATCCGCGGCCTGTACCACCACAGCGAACTCACGACCGACGAGAGCGTCTGTGGCTGGAACGACCAGACCATCAAGAACTTCCACTGGATGAACTGGACCACGGACGATACCTTCATCTATGCCTTCTACTCCCGCATCTTCATGCAGGTGTCGATGGCCAACGAGTTCATCCGCGAGGCGAAGGCTTCCAGCGTGGAGTTCGCCAAGAAGCAGCAGTACATCGACGAGGCCCGTGTCCTCCGCGCCCTCGCCTACTACCATGCCATCGACAACTTCGGCAATGTCCCGTTCGCTGACGAGACCGCCGTCGTGGGCGTGAATCCTGACCAGATCGCCCGTGCCGACCTGTACAAGTGGATGGAGGAGGAACTGACTGACCTTGTCAACAACAGTGCCCTTCCCGAGCGCAGTTCGACCGTGTACGGCCATGTGAACAAGAGTGTCGCCAAGTTCCTGCTCGCCAAACTCTACCTGAACGCCGAAGTGTTCTCCGGGAGCCCCGCCTATGACAAGTGCGCCAAGGTGCTCGCCGACCTGATGGACGACGGCTATTCCCTGCACACCCGGTCCCTGGGCGATGTGTACGGCCCTTACCAGGAACTGTTCCTCGCCGACAACCAGAAGTGCACGGACGAAATCCTCTTCGCCATCGAGCAGAACGGTTCCGTCACCAACAGTTACGGCGCCACGAACTACCTGATCTTCGCCTCCACGGGCGGACAGATGGATCCGGCCGAGATGGGCATCTCTTCCGGTTGGGGCGGCCTCCGCATGACTCCGGAGTTCTACAGCAAGTTTACGGCGGACGATGCGCGCGCCCTCTTCTACACCGCTACCCAGCAGGCCGACATCGACGATATCGGCGAGTTCTCCCACGGTTACGCCTTCATGAAGTTCCGCAACAAGAACAATGACGGTTCCGACGGCTCCGAGCCCGGCAGCGTGGACACCGACTTCCCGATGATGCGCTATGCCGACGTCCTCCTGATGGCGGCCGAGTGCCAGGTCCGCGGTGCGTCCGTCGCCGGCGCCATCGACGGCTTCAATGCCGTCCGCGCCCGTGCAGGCCTCGCCCCCATTGCGAATCCGACCCTCCAGGACATCCTGGACGAGCGCGCCCGCGAACTCTATCAGGAGTGCTGGCGCCGCAACGACCTGATCCGTTTCGGCCTGTTTACTTCCAGCCAGTATGTGTGGCAGTGGAAGGGCAATGTCAAGGATGGAGCCGGCGTGGATGACTACCGTGCCCTGTTCCCGATTCCGGACAGCGACCGCCTCGCCAACACCAAGCTTCAGCAGAACCCCGGTTACGCCGGCAAATAACAGATGACGACCATGAAAAGAATAGTATCCATCATAACTGCGGGAGCCCTGGCCCTTCTGGCCTTCTCCTGCGCCCGGGAGGAAATGGCCGTGTTCGATGCTTCCAAAGCCACGGCTCCGGTACTCTCGGAATACCTGGTGACCGACGACGGTGTCACGGCAACGTTCACCCCCGCGGTCCTCAACCACTCCTTCAACAAGCAGATGCCCCTGAACCACTGGCTGCTGCTGACCTCCGTCAACGGGCAGTCCGTGAGTAAGGCCCTGACTACGTCCGTCAAGGACAATACCATCTCCGTCACGCAGACGAACCTGTGCAAGGCCCTCATGGCCATGGGTTATGAGGAGGGAGCCAAGGTGTCCCTGGAAATGGTCATCCGCGCTTCCATGCAGGAACAGTCCAAGGACAATGGCCGCAACGGCTATGTCGATTCCGACGGCAAGATCGTAATCTCCGAGTTCGAGATCTTCCTCCCGAGCGGCGACCCGTACGCCCGCTACACCGAAAAGAGTGAATGGGGTCTGGTGGGTTCCTTCAACTCCTGGGGCGAACAGCCCGATGTGGAGATGTGGACCAACGGTACCCTGCACGTGGCGAAGGGTGTCACCCTCGCCGCCGGCGATGAGGTGAAATTCCGCAAGAACGCCAGTTGGGACGAGAACTTCGGTTATGCCGAGGGCGTGAGTTCCTATACGCTCGGAGAGGATTTCTCCGTGGCTGCGAACGGTGGCAACATCGTCATCGCCGAGAGCGGCCGGTACGACCTGTTCCTCGATCCGGTCGCCGGCACGGCGAAGATCATCGTTTCCGTGGCCGGACAGGAAGACCCGTATGCGGCTTATACCGAGACGAGCCCCTGGAGCGTCATCGGTTCCTTTAACAGTTGGGGCGGCGACGTGGAGATGGTCACCAACGGCACTCTCCACGTATGCAAGAACATCACCCTCGCGGCCGGTGACGAATTCAAGTTCCGCAAGGACGCCGGCTGGGACGTGAACTTCGGTTATGCCGAGGGCGTCGAGTCCTATGTGCTGGGCGAGGACTTTTCCGTGGCCCAGGGCGGCGGTAATATCATTATCGCCGAGGACGGCGCTTACGACCTGTTCCTGGATCCGGAGAATGCGACGGCGAAGATCATCAAGACGCAGGCCGTCGTCATCGATCCGTATGCCGCTTATACGGAGACGAGCCCCTGGAGCGTGATCGGTTCCTTCAACAGTTGGGGCGGTGATGTGGAGATGGTGTCCAACGGTACCCTCCATGTGTGCAAGGCCATTCCTTTCAATGCCGGTGACGAGTGGAAGTTCCGCAAGGATGCCGGATGGGATGTGAACTTCGGTTATGCCGAGGGCGTGAGTTCCTACACCCTGGGCGAGGAATTCGCCGTGGCGCAGGATGGCGGCAACATCGTGGTTGCCGAGGACGGCGTCTATGACCTGATCCTGGATCCGGAAAATGCGACGGCGAAGGTCATCAAGTCCATCGCCCCGGATGCCGGCGGTGTCCCTGAACCGAAGCCGAAACCGAAGGCCTGGTCCGTGATCGGTACGCTGGAGGACAGTGGATGGGCCAAGGATTATGACCTGGAGAACGTCTCCGGCGACGTGTGGACCATCAAGAACCTCTTCGTGCGCGAACAGGACGAGTTCAAGATCCGTGCTGACCACGATTGGGCAAAGAGTTTCGGCGGTCCCGAGGAGAACGCCCAGAGCACCTATGAAGCCGGGAACGAGTACGGGGTCTATCAGCCGGTCCTTGGCCAAGCCTTTGCCGGCGGCGGAGTAAACATCCGCATCGGCGTGGAAGGAAACTACAACATCACCTTCACCTATGGTGACGAGCCCACCATCCTCATCGAGGAGTACCGGGAATTCCCCGAACACCTGTACATGACCGGTACCGATTTCGGCAACTGGAGTTGGGGCGAAGGGACCGTGGAACTCTGGCCGGTGATCAACAAACCGGATTGGGACAATGGAAACTCGGCGGACGGTCAGTTCTACACGATCCGTTACTTCACCACCAATGGCTTCAAGTTCAACGGCGCTAAGGATTGGGACGGCGGCCAGTTCGGGAAGCTTGAGACCAACAAGGGCTTCACCAACGATGGCGACGGAAACGTCATCGTCCCCGAGGAAGGCTTCTACCTGGTCCATATCGACCTGAAGAATAGTATCCTGAATGTCGAACCCGCCCGGGTCTATGGTATCGGCGAAGCGTTCGGTGGTTGGGATGCGGCCGTGGAGGACAACCGCTTCACCGCAGATGGACGGACCATGAAAGTGACGGCCCCGAAGGGTGGCAAACTCCGCATGTATGTCGAGTCGGAGATCGCCACGACGTCGTGGTGGACCCGTGAGTTCAACCTCATCGACGGACAGATCGTCCCGCGTGTGCTGGACGAACTGGCTGCGCCGGACATCCTGGCCGGCCAGGTGGTGACCCTCAACTTCAACGAGGGTACCGGCACCATCACCGGCGAGGGCGAGGCTCCGGCCTACAAGACCGAGATCAGTGTCCCTGGCGCCTACTCCGGCAGCGAGTGGAATCTGGATACGGCTCCGAAACTCCTGGGCAAGGGTGACGGTGAATTCAAGGGCGCCCTGGCCATGTACAAGCAGGGCGATGCGGCCGTGGAGTTCAAGTTCGGACATGACGGTTCCTGGATCGGCGGCACGGCCGACGGGCTGAATTTCACCCTGGGTGCCGATGACAACATGACCCTCGAGGAAGGTACGTATTTCTGGACGGTGGACCTCGCCGCCAAGACGGCGACCGCCCTCAAGGTCGAGAAGGTGGGCCTGATCGGCAGTTTCAACGATTGGTCGGACGACGTCGTCCTGACCTTCGACGCGGAGGACTATACCTATAACGGGACGGTCACCCTCGGAGAGAATGCCGAACTGAAGGTCCGTTTCAACGGCAACTGGGACTATTCCCTGGGCGGTGACCTCAACCGTCTCCAGGCCGTGAACGACAACTGCAAGGTCGCTGAGGCCGGGACCTACACGGCCAAACTCGACCTGAACAAGGGTACGCTGACCCTCTCCAAGTAATTCTTTCGGGCCGGGGCCCCTGACCGGACCCCGGCCTGCCAATCCAAAACTCTTGCACCATGATCCGGAAGTTCATCCCCATTCTGCCCCTTGTTGCAGCGCTGTTTGTCACTTTTTCCTGTGGTCCGAAAGAGGAACCGCCCGTGCAGGACACCCTGACCGTAAGTCCCGCTTCCCTTGAATTCGAGGCGGAGGACACATCGGTCAAATTGGTCAATATCGTCACGAACGGCGAATGGAAGGCGACGCCCTCCGAACCGTGGGTTCACATGGAGAAGACCAGCGGCACCGGAAAAGCCTCCCTTGCCGTGAAGGTGGACGCAAACCAGAAAGAGGAGGCCCGGACAGGGTCCATCTCCATCACCGGGGCCCAGAATGCCACGGTGGCCGTTTCCCAGAAAGGCGCAGCCCCCGCCCCCGTTCCGCATTCCCATGATGATTTCACGGGTTCCAGCGACTGGACGCTGATCGGGACGATCGGCGGAGACAACTGGACGAAGGATATTACCATGAAATCCAACGGGGACTGGCACGGAGCGTTCGATATCGTGATCGCTGCCGGAGAGGAGTTCAAGTTCCGGCGGAATAAATCATGGGACACGAACTACGGTTATGGCACTGCTGCCGTGGGAGCCAGGCTCGATGTCAAGCAGGGCGGCGATAACATCAAAGTCGCGGCCGGCACGTATGACATCTACCTGGCTCCGGAGAACGGCATCGCCTATATCCTCAAAGCCGGCGACGAGTTCACCCATGACGATGAAGGCAAGCCGGTTGTGGGGGGTACTTTGGGCGGCCCCTATAACCCTTCCCTGGACCCGTCCAGGAAACTTTCGGGCATCACCTATCAGATCAATGTCTATTCATTCGCCGATTCCGACGGCGACGGCTGGGGTGACTTCAAGGGCATCGAGAACCACCTGGATTACCTGGACCGGATGGGCGCCACGGCTCTCTGGCTGTCTCCGGCGCATCCGGCCGATTCCTACCACGGATACGATGTCCGGGATTATAACGCCTTGAATCCGCAGTTCGGAACGGAGCAGGACTTCAAGGACCTCATCGAAGCGGCCCATGCGAAGGGAATCAAGATTTACATGGACTATGTCCTGAACCACACCGGCAAGGGCCATCCCTGGTTCAGGGAAGCGCTCATGAATCCATCCAGCCCGTATCGCAACTATTATTTCTTCAGCAACAACCCATCTGCCGACTATTCGAAGTTCCCGATGCTCAAAGGAACGTCTTACAAATCCGGAGAATGGAAGCAGGCAACCACCGGTTCGCCCAGGTTGACCATTACCAAGACCGATGAGGCCGTGACGACCGGCAGTTCGGACTGGAACCTCTTCTTCTGGCAGGGGAACTCGTCCAAGGAAATCCGGTTCAAGGACCGGGGTGACGGCACGATGTATCTCGTCATGGAAATCAATGGCGAATGCGGATTGCTGCTCCGCCGGTTCATGGACTGGTCATCCGGCTCCAAGTTCGGTGCGAACGGTGCCGCCACGTTGACTGAAGGCTCGCCGATGGACCTCATCTGGAATGGTGAAGACATCACGTTCAAAGGATCGGGGCGATACAAGGTCGAAATATCCAACCTGACCGTGGGGTCGATTTCTTTCATGGGTGCCTTCGGCGAATACATGCCTGACCTGAATTACGGCGATCTCTCCCAGGTGGACACGAATCCTGCTTTCATGGACCTCGCCGCTTCGGCCGACAAGTGGATCAACCTGGGCGTGGACGGTTTCCGTCTGGATGCGGTCAGGCACATCTGCGGCGGCATCGATTCTTTCAACGACACGTCCAACCAGATCCTGCTGGGGAAATGGTATTCGCACTGCAACGACACCTACAAGGCGGCCGGTCACTCGGACGACATCTACATGGTCGGCGAGGTGTTCACGAGTTATGATGCGGCGGCATCCTATTACCGCGGACTTCCTTCCGTGTTCGGCTTCAGTTACTGGTGGACGCTCAGGGACCGTATCGCCAGCGGGAAGGGCTCTGATTTCGCTTCTACGATATCCGGTTTCCAGAAGGCTTACAAGTCCTACCGGGCGGATTTTATCGACGCCATCAAACTTTCCAATCACGATGAGGACCGCGCGGCTTCCGATTTCGGCAACAACGACCAGAAGAAGCGCCTGGCCGCGGCCGTCCTGCTGACGTCTCCCGGCAAGCCTTACATTTACCAGGGAGAGGAATTGGGCTATTGGGGAACCAAGGCTGGCGGTGACGAGTATGTCCGTACCCCTATTCTGTGGACACAGGGGGGCAGCGTTCCTTCCGGCTGGTCCTCCAAGATCGACATGGACATGCTCAAGACCGAAGGGATTTCCGTAGCGGCCCAGTCCGCCGATGAACGGTCTCTCCTCCAACTCTATTATCATTTCGCCTACGCGCGGAACACGAATGAAGCGTTGGCGGACGGCTCCCTGGAGGAGACCGCTTCCGGGAACGATTCCGTGGCTGCCTGGTATATGAATTCCACGACGACGTCGAAGCGGTGCCTGGTCCTGCATAATTTCTCCAACGGACCGGTCACCGTGACGCGTAGCCAGGATAATCTGACCGATATCCTGGTGTCGAATGCCGGAGGAGAATCCACCATCACCGTTTCCGGCAACAGCGTCACGCTTCCCGGCTACTCCTCCGTCGTGTTCAAACTGTAGGGGAGCATTTCCGGCGTGTTTTTTGCGGGGAAGGAATCATGCGCAGATTCCTTCCCTTTCTTCTTTTCCTGACCGTGGCCTGCCTGTCGGCTTCCGCCCAGACGGTCCAGGATGCCGGATACCGGGTCGTCGCCCACATCAAGTCCGACGGGACCGTCCAGGACGCCTCCTACCGGGTCATCGGCCACATCCAGCCGAATGGAAACATCCAGGATGCCACTTACAAGGTTGTCGGACACTTGAAGCGGGATGGGGCGGTGGAAGACGCCTCCTACCGGACCGTCGGCCATATCGAGGCCAACGGCGTCATCAAGGACGCTTCCTACCGCATCCTCGGCTATGTGAAGAAAGACGGGACGGTCCAGGACGCCTCTTACCGCGTCATCGGACACGTGAAGGGCGTTCCCATGGAGTGGGCCGCCCTCTACTTCTTTTTCCGGTGACCGCTTTTCACGCGCTACCGCTCGAACAGCCGTAACAGTTTCATCTTGGTCTCTCCTGCCTTCCCGCCATAGGGATGCTCCCGGAGGGACAGGTTGAAGCGTGTGCGGCCCTTGAGCACGGTCTGGGGGTGGGTGAACTCCCGGAAGCCCCACTCGCCGTGGTAGGCGCCCATGCCGGAATGGCCGGTGCCGTTGAACGGAACCCCCTTCACCATCATGTGGACGCACACCTCGTTGATGCAGCCGCCACCGTACTGCTGCGTCTGCATGACGCGGGTCGCCCACCGCATGTCCTTGGTGAACAGGTACATGGCCAGGGGATGCTCGCGGTCCGCGACGGTTTCCATCAGCGCGTCCACCTCGGCATCCCGGAACGGGACGACGGGCAGCAGGGGACAGAAGAGTTCCTGCTGGACGATGGGCTCATCGGCACGCACGGGATAGATCAATGTGGGCGCGTAGCGGCAGGTTTCCCGGATGCCGGTCCCGCCGAAAACGATGCGGTCGCGGTATTCGTCGGCCATGCGGGCGCATTTGTCGTAGGCGCCTGTGGTGATGAGCCGGGGATACTCGGGATTCTGCTCGGCGTGTTCCCCGATCTGGGAGACGAACGCCTTCTTCAGTTCCTCGATGAACGGCTCCGCCACCTCTTCGGCGACGGCGACCTGGTTGATGTTGATGCAGACCTGGCCGGCGTTGGTGATCTTGAAGAAGGCGATCTTACGGGCGGCGTCCTTCAGGTCGGCATCCTTGCGGACCACGCACCAGTTGCCCGTTTCGCCGCCGAGTTCCAGGGCGACGGGAGTCAGGTTTTTGGCCGCTTCGGCGAGGACGTGCTTGCCCACGGCCGGCGAGCCGGTGTAGAAGATCTTGTCGAAGCGCTCCGCCAGGCACAGGTCGGCCACGTCGTGCCCGCCGTCGATGAGGGTGACGTATTCCGGCGGGAATACCTCGGCGAAGAACTTCCGGAGGGCCGCCGTCGAGGCCGCCGACTTGCTGCTGGACTTGATGACCACGGTGTTTCCGCCCGCCATCGCGGCCGCCACCACGCCGATGGTCAGGAGGATGGGGAAGTTGAAGGGGCTCATGACGAGCGAAACGCCGTAAGGCATCTTATAGACCTTGGTGACCAGGCTGGGGAAGCACATGAAACCGCTGAAATGGCACTCCGGGCGCGCCCATCGGCGCAGACCGCGCAGCATTTCGTTGATCTCGACGATGATGGGGCCGATGTCGCAGAGGTAGGCCTCCACCCGGCTGCGGCCGAGGTCCCGGGCCAGGGCCTCCTCGAACTCCCGCTCATGGGCGATGACCGCGGCCTTCAGCCGCTTGAGTTGTTCGATGCGCCAGCGGAGGGGGAGCGTCACCCCGGAGCGGAAGAACCGCCGCTGCGCCGCTACGATTTCACGGATTTTGCTTTCGGTGAATGGTTGGGTATCCAAGGTTGTCGTAATTGTGTTCAGCAATACAAAGATACGACAATTTTGGTTTTTTTGCTGAATATCACTATCTTGCAGAATATGCTGCTCAGATGCCTGCATATCGTGCTGCTGTGCTGCCTGGGAATCCTGCCCCTGCGGGCCCAGGACGTGAAATCATGCCTGAAAGAACTGGACAGGGAACTGGAGATGAAGGCGCAGTACGATGCCCGGAAGGAGACGCGGATCGGACAACTCAGGGGCGTGCTGCGCGGTGCCCTGGACGACAATGGCCGGTACGAGGCCACGCGGAACCTTTTCGAGGAATACAAGAGTTACAAGTACGATTCCGCCTTCGTGTATGCGCAGCGGCTGGAGGAACTGGCGGCCCGGCTGGACCAGCCGGACCGGAAGATGGAGGCCGGATGTGCGACGGTGTTCTGCCTGATTTCCGGCGGCCTGTACAAGGAAGCCTTCGACATGCTGGAAGGCCTTTCTACGGAGGGCGTCTCGCCTCCGGGCCTTCTGGCGTACTACCAGATGCAGGTCCGGTTGAACTACTCCGCGCGGGGCTATGTCCAATCCGGTCCCTACTATGAGCGCTACAGCCGGGACGGCGCGGAATACAGCCGGAAGATCCTGGGGCTTCTCCCGGAGGATTCCCCGCTCTGGCATGAGTACAATGCCAATTTCCTGATGGAAAACTACCGCTACGAGGAGGGAATCGCGGAATTCTCCCGCCTCCTCGCGGACCCGGACCTGGATACGCATATGCGGGCCATCTTCGCTTCCTCCGTCGGCTACATGCTGCACTGCCTGGGCCGGGAGGACGAGGCGATCCGGTCGCTGAGCGAGTCGGCCATCTGCGACGTGCGTTCATCGACCAAGGAGACCACGGCCCTGCGGATGCTGGCCGAATACCTGTCCGGCCGGGGCGAGGTGGAGCGCACCTCCCGCTATGTGCACGAATCCTTCGAGGATGCGAATTTCTACAACGCCCGGCTCCGGAAACTGGAGGTGGGGGCAGTCCTGCCGCTGGTGGAGAAGAACCATTACGACAATTTGCAGCGGGAGCGGAACTTCCTGCTGACCGGAATTCTCCTGGCCATCCTGCTGGTCGTCGCCGCCGCCATCACCATCTGGTTCATCCGCCGCCAGAACCGCCGGCTGAACGAGGCGCAGGCAACCATCGAGGAGCGGAACGCGCAGTTGGAAGCGGCCAACGCCCTGCTCGCGGAAGCGAATGAGATCAAGTCGGAATACATCGGCAATTCCTTCTACATCAACGCCGAGTTCCTGGACAAGATGTCCCAGTTGTACAAGATGGTGGACCGGATGATCGTGACGCGGCAGTACGACGAACTGCGCCGGTCGCTGAAGGAATCCACCATCGACAAGGAGCGGGACGAGATGTACGAGTCGTTCGACCACACCTTCCTCAAGATCTTCCCGACCTTCGTCAACGACTACAACGCCCTTTTCCCCGATACGGAGCAGCGGTTCCCCGCGGAAGGCCTTACGCCCGAGATGCGCATCTTCGCCCTGATCCGCCTCGGGATCTCCGAGACGGACCGCATCGCGAAGTTCCTGGACTATTCGGTGCACACGATCAATACCTACAAGACCCGGGTGAAGAACAAGTCCTGGGTGGAGAACGAGCAGTTCGAGGCCGAAATCATGAAGATCGGGGCCCGTTAAGGCCTATACAACCGTTATATTTTTCTCCCGGGGCTGAGGTGTCAATAGGCTGATATCCAGCGTATTAAAATGTTTTATAATTATATTTTCCCTATTTAATTCGGACGCGCGGGAAGGACCTGGTAATTTTGCGGTACACTGACAACAGTAACCCAAAATAACCAACTACCAACCCAATGAAAAGGATTCTTTCCGCATTGACCCTCCTGTTTGTCGCAGCGGGTCTGGTGTCCGCCCAGAGCGGATACCTGGTGAAAGGTGTGGTCGTTGACGACCAGGGTCCTGTCATCGGAGCCACCGTCCTCGAACAGGGGACGCAGAACGGCGCCGTGACCGGCCTGGACGGAGACTACACCCTCCGCGTGTCGAATGCCGACGCACTGGTCGAGATCAGTTGCATCGGCTACGCCACGCTAGTATTCAAGGCCTCCGAGGTGCCCGGGACGGTGGTCCTCACCGAGGACACCGAGTTCCTGGACGAAGTCGTGGTCATCGGTTACGGTACCCTGTCCAAGAAGGAAGTCTCCGCCTCCATCGTCCAGGTGGACAGCAAGGATTTCTTCCGCGGCACGACCAACAACCCGATGACGATGCTGACCGGTAAGGTCGCCGGCCTGAACGTCGTGACGAGCCAGGGTTCCAACCCGAACTCCGGTTCCGACTACCAGATCCGCGGCGCCACCTCCCTGCAGGCCGGCAACGGCCCGCTCGTGGTGATCGACGGTGTCCCGGGCGGCGACATCCGCTCCCTGGCCCCGCAGGACATCGAGTCCATGACCGTCCTGAAGGATGCGGCCTCCGCTTCCATCTACGGTACGGCCGGTGCGAACGGCGTCATCCTCGTCACCACCAAGAAGGGCTCCAAGGACGAAGCCGGCACGGCCCATGTCACCTATGACGGCGCGTTCAACGTGAACTTCGTGAAGGCCCCGATCGCGGTCCTGACTCCGGAAGAGTGGGTCCGCTCCCGCCGAGGCACCGATTATGGTTACCGCACGGACTGGTACAACGCGCTCCTGCGTGATTTCTCCTACGGTCACTCGCACTATGTGGGCGTGGACGGCAGCACCGCCAAGGGCTCCTACAACGCCTCCGTTTCCTACAAGAATTCCCTCGGTGTGGACCTCGTGGACGCCCGTGAGGAATTCGGCGCCCGCGCCGCCGTGGAGCAGCGCCTCATCAAGGACATCCTCCAACTGAACATCAGCCTGAACGCCCGCCGCGTGAACGAGGAGTACGGCAACGACGGTTCCTTCGGCACCGCCCTCACCATCAACCCGACGTTCCCGATCTACAACGAGGACGGCTCCTTCTATCAGCCGACGGCTCCGACCGGCGCCACGAACCCGGTGGAGGCCATGCTCAACAAGACGGCGAACGGCCAGCGCCTCTACACCACCGGCGCCGTGTCCCTGAAGGCCAACTTCATCCGGACCGACGTCCACAGTTTCAGTTCCACGGTCACCTACTCGCTGGACTACAACGACTACAAGTCCAACAACTACACCCCCATCGAGTCCCACGACAAGTATTGGAACGGCTACGAGGGCACCGCTTCCCTGAGTTATTCCAAGAACTGGCGCAACCAGTTGGAGTGGCTGTTCAACTACTCCTTCCACCAGGGCGCCCACCACATCAACGCGGTGGCCGGCTATTCCTACCAGGACCACAACTCCGAGAGCATGAACATGACCAACCGGGGCTTCACCTATGATTCCCTCCTGTGGAACGACATCGGCGCCGGTACCGCCCGGACCGAGAATCCCGCCCAGACGGGCATGGGTTCCGGCAAGTCCCTCTCCAAGGTCATCGCCCTCCTGGGCCGTGTGAACTACAACTGGAACAACACCATCTTCGCTTCCCTGTCCCTCCGTCATGAAGGTGCCACCAACTTCGGTGCGAACCACAAGTGGGGTAACTTCCCCGCCGCCTCCATCGCCTGGGAAATGGCGAACATGGAGTTCATGCAGGGCGCCCGCTGGATCAACAGCCTCAAGCCCCGTGTCTCCTACGGTGTCACCGGCCGCCGCGGCGGTTCCAACGTGGCCCGTCCGACCTACGGCAGCCATGGCCAGTATTTCATGGACGGTGAGTGGGTGAAGGGCTACCGCCCGGCCTCCAATGCGAATCCGGACCTGCGCTGGGAGAAACTCGTGGCCGTGAACGCCGGTATCGACTTCGTCTTCTTCGACAACCGCCTGCGCGGAAGTCTGGACCTGTACGACCGCCGCAGCCCGGACCTGCTGTACAACTACACCGCTCCGCAGCCGCCGTTCATCCACAGTTCCATCCTCGTGAACGTGGGTGAGACCCAGAACCTCGGTGCCGAACTTTCCCTGGATGCCGACATCATCCGGAAGAAGAACTTCACCTGGACCTCCGGCATCAACGCGTCCGTCGGCTACTCCAAGATCAAGACCCTGTCCAACCAGATCTACGGCGCCTCCTACATCGACATGCTGGGCACCGGCGGACTGGGACAGACTTCCTACTACTATCGGTACACCGAGGGCAGCCGCATCGGCACCCTGTACGGCTACGAGGCTGCCGGCGTGAACGAGTTCGGTGACATGATGGTGTACGACGACAAGGGCAACGTCATCACCGCCGCTTCCGCCAATGCCGCCTACAAGCGCTACATCGGCAACACCATCCCGAAACTCTTCCTGTCCTGGAACAACACCTTCCGGTACAAGCACTGGGATCTGAACGTGTTCATGAACGGCGCTTTCGGCCACATGATCTACAACAACCGCCGCGCCGGCAACCTCCAGAGTTCTGGTAACGCCAACGTCTTCCGTACCGCTTACACCCGCGACAAGGATGTCCGCGAATACGGCGGCGTCGTCACCTCCTATTTCCTGGAGCACGGCGACTTCATGAAGATCCAGAATGTCTCCCTGGGCTACACGCTGAATCCCAACAATGACATCATCCGGAGCCTCCGCATCTTCCTGACCGCGACCGACCTGTACACCATTACCGGCTACACCGGCACCGATCCGGCCCTGCTTTCCACCAACGGACTGACTCCGGGCGTGGACAACGGCGTCGGCTATCCCGAGACCCGCGTTGTCACCCTGGGTGCGACCGTCACCTTCTAATCCG
>JAEEGI010006024.1_pt1 | contig 27538 bp, 20 predicted proteins | sample 8958751 | NCBI WGS metagenome assembly JAEEGI01 (sample SAMN16246545, study PRJNA631951) | gut metagenome | biome: gut microbiome; feature: rumen; material: KS-attached | host: Bos | place: Iran: Karaj | collected 2018-10 | reverse complement strand
GGGCAAGAATATCCTGGTCGGCTATATGAACTGGGAAGGCTACAACTACGAGGACGCCATCCTGCTCAACGAGCGGCTGGTGATGGAGGACGTGTTCACCTCCATCCACGTGGAAGAGTACGAGTGCGACGCCCGCGACACCAAGCTGGGACCCGAGGAGATCACCCGGGATATCCCCGGCGTGGGCGACGACGCGCTGAAGTATCTGGACGAGCGCGGCATCATCATGGTGGGCGCGGAAGTCACCGCCGGCGACATCCTGGTGGGCAAGGTCACTCCCAAGGGCGAGACCGATCTCACCGCTGAGGAGCGTCTGCTGCGCGCCATCTTCGGCGAAAAGGCCCGCGAGGTTCGCGACACCTCTCTGAAGGTGCCCCACGGCGAGAGCGGCATCATCGTGGACGTGAAGGTATTCACCCGCGAGAACGGCGACGAGATGAACCCCGGCGTGAACCAGGTCGTCCGCGTCTATATCGCCCAGAAGCGCAAGATCTCCGTGGGCGACAAGATGGCCGGCCGTCACGGCAACAAGGGCGTTGTCTCCCGCATCCTGCCCCGTGAGGATATGCCTTACCTGCCCGACGGCACCCCGCTGGACATCGTGCTGAATCCTCTGGGCGTTCCCTCCCGTATGAACATCGGTCAGGTGCTGGAGGTCCACCTGGGCTACGCGGCTCAGGCTCTGGGCTGGAAGGTGGCCACCCCCACCTTCAACGGCGCCAACGAGACCACCATTCGCGAGACCCTGAAGCTGGCCGGCCTCCGCGAGGACGGCAAGAGCGAGATGTACGACGGCCGCACCGGTGAGAAGTTCGACAACGACGTCACCGTGGGCTGGGTGTACTTCCTGAAGCTGCACCACCTGGTCGACGATAAGATCCACGCCCGTTCCACCGGCCCCTACAGCCTGGTCACCCAGCAGCCTCTGGGCGGCAAGGCCCAGTTCGGCGGCCAGCGCTTCGGCGAAATGGAAGTCTGGGCCCTGGAGGCCTACGGCGCGGCCTACACCCTGCAGGAGATCCTGACGGTGAAGTCCGACGATGTGACCGGCCGTGTGAAGACCTACGAGGCCATCGTGAAGGGCAACAACATCCCGCAGCCCGGCGTGCCGGAATCCTTCAAGGTTCTGGTCAAGGAGCTGCAGAGCCTGTGCCTGAACGTGCGCGTGCTGGACGAGCAGGGCGACGAGATCGAGCTCAAGGACGACGATGAGGACGATTTCATCCCCGATATGAAGGATGAGCTGTATGCGGCCGACGACAGTGAGATCGAAGCCGGCGGCTTCAGCATCGAGGACGTGCCCGAGGACGAATTCGGCGCGGACTTTGGCATGGACAACGACTATGATGAGGAGGATCTGTGATGAGCTATACACCCTTTGACGCCATTCAAATTGGCATTGCCTCTCCGGAAATGATCCTCAGCTGGTCCTACGGCGAAGTGAAGAAGCCGGAGACCATCAACTACCGCACCCTCAAGCCCGAGCGGGACGGCCTGTTCTGCGAGCGCATTTTCGGACCCACCAAGGACTGGGAGTGCCACTGCGGTAAATATAAGAAGATCCGCTACAAGGGCAAGATCTGCGACCGCTGCGGCGTTGAGGTCACCAAGGCAAAGGTGCGCCGTGAGCGCATGGGCCACATCGAGCTGGCAGCCCCCGTGAGCCATATCTGGTATTTCAAGGGCATCCCCAGCCGTATCGGTCTGATGCTGGATCTGACCCCCCGCACCCTGGAGAAGGTGCTGTACTTTGCCAACTATATCGTCATCGACCCCGGCTTTACCCCGCTGCAGAAGTGCCAGATCCTCACCGAGCGGGAATATCGGGAGATGCGCGAGAAGTATGAGGACGATTTCAAGGCCGGCATTGGCGCCGAGGCCATCAAGGAGCTGCTGCAGCAGATCGACTGCGAGCAGCTGGCCGCCCAGCTTCGCGAGGAGCTGAAAAACGCCTCCGGTCAGAAGAAGGCCAAGATCGTCAAGCGCCTGGAGGCCGTGGAGGCCTTCCGCATCAGCGGCAACCGTCCCGAGTGGATGATCATCGACATTCTGCCGGTGATCCCGCCCGAGATCCGCCCCATGGTGCAGCTGGACGGCGGCCGCTTCGCAACCTCCGACCTGAACGACCTGTACCGCCGCGTCATCAACCGCAACAACCGTCTGAAGAGACTGCAGCAGCTCAACGCTCCGGACATCATCGTCCGCAACGAGAAGCGCATGCTGCAGGAGGCGGTGGACGCCCTGATCGACAACGGTCGCCGCGGCCGTGCCGTCACCGGCGCAAACTCCCGCGCCCTCAAGTCTCTGAGCGACATGCTCAAGGGCAAGCAGGGCCGCTTCCGTCAGAACCTGCTGGGCAAGCGCGTGGACTACTCCGGCCGTTCTGTTATCGTGGTCGGCCCGGATCTGAAGATCTACCAGTGCGGCGTGCCCAAGGAGATGGCCATTGAGCTCTTCCGCCCCTTCGTCATGAAGAAGCTGGTGGAGGACGGCGTTGCCAACAACATCAAGTCCGCCAAGAAGATGGTCGACAAGCAGCGCACCGAGGTTTGGGACGCGCTGGAGGACGTGATCAAGGAGCATCCTGTCCTGCTCAACCGCGCGCCTACCCTGCACCGTCTGGGCATTCAGGCCTTCGAGCCCATCCTGGTGGAAGGCCGCGCCCTGCGGCTGCACCCCCTGGTCTGCACCGCCTACAACGCCGACTTCGACGGCGACCAGATGGCCATTCACGTGCCCCTGTCCGCCGAGGCCCAGGCGGAAGCTCGCATCCTGATGCTCTCCGCCAATAACCTGCTCCGTCCCCAGGACGGTCACCCCGTAACCGTGCCGACTCAGGATATGATCCTCGGTTCCTACTACCTGACCATGATCCGCATCGGCAAGGCCGAGAAGGGCGCCGAGCGCCTGATCGTGGACGATCCGGGCGATACCGGGCTGGAAGCCGGCGCCATCGTAGACGGCGACGAGCTCTACCAAAAGAACCTGGAAGCGAAGAACAGCGGCAAGAAGCCCGCAAGCTACAAGCCCACCCGTATGTACCGCGACTCCAACGAGGCCATCATGGCCTACAACGAGGGGAGCCTGGGACTGCACGCCCCCATCCGTCTCCGTGTCACCAAGACCATCGACGGCGTGGAGGTCAAGAAGACCATCGTGACCACCGTGGGCCGCATCATCTTCAACGAGCCCATCCCCCAGGATCTGGGCTATGTGGATCGCAGCGACCCCGAGCACATGTTCGATCACGAGATCGGCTTCCAGGTGGGCAAGAAGCAGCTGGGCGACATCATCGACCGCTGCATCCAGAAGTACGGCTTCACCATCTCCGCCGAGGTGCTGGACAGCATCAAGGCGCTGGGCTACAAGTACTCCACCAAGGGCGCCATCACCATCTCCGTTGCGGATATGACCGTGCCCAGCGCGAAGTACGACATGATCCACAAGACCGAGCAGGAAGTGGTTCGCATCGAGCGGCAGTTCAAGCGCGGCTTCATCACTGAGGACGAGCGCTACCGCCTGGTCGTCTCCGAGTGGGAAAAGACCACCAAGGAAGTCACCGACGCCCTGACCAATGTGCTGGATGAGTACAACCCCATCTACATGATGGCAAACTCCGGCGCCCGTGGCTCCATGAACCAGATCCGTCAGCTGGCCGGTATGCGCGGCCTGATGGCGAACACCTCCGGTAAGACCATCGAGATCCCCATCAAGTCCAACTTCCGCGAAGGCCTGAGCGTCCTGGAGTACTTCATCTCCACCAGAGGCGCCCGCAAGGGTATGGCCGATACCGCTCTGCGTACCGCCGACTCCGGTTACCTGACCCGCCGTATGGTCGACGTCTGCCAGGACGTCATCATCCGCGAGCCCGACTGCGGCACCACTGAGGGCGTGTGGGCCTCCGCCGTGTACGACAGAGGTCAGATGGTGGAGAGCTTCGGCACCGCCATCCACGGCCGCTTCCCGGCGGTTCCCATCACCGATCCCAAGACCGGTGAGCTGCTCTTCGGCACCGACCACATGCTCATGCCCGAGGACGCGAAGGTTCTGGAAGCCCACGATATCCACAAAGCCTTTATCCGCAGCGTGCTGACCTGCGAGGCCCGCATCGGCGTCTGCGCCCGGTGCTACGGCATCAACCTGGCCATTGGCCGCCCGGTGAACGCCGGCGAGGCGGTGGGCGTCATCGCCGCCCAGTCCATCGGCGAGCCCGGTACCCAGCTTACCATGCGTACCTTCCACACCGGCGGCGTTGCAGGCGACGACATCACCCAGGGTCTGCCCCGTGTCGAAGAGCTGTTCGAGGCGCGCAAGCCCAAGAAGATGGCGATCCTCTCCGAGACCTCCGGCACCGTCAGCATCGAGGAGGCCAAGAAGGGCGTCATGTACGCCATCACCATCACCAACGAGGCGGAGGGCAGCACCAACGTCTACACCGTGCCCCACTCCGCCGGCATCCTGGTGCACAACGGCGACCATGTGGATCGCGGCCAGGAGCTGACCTCCGGCGCGCTGAATCCCCACGACGTGCTCCGCATCCGCGGCGTGAACGACGACGAGTTCGGCCGCCAGGGCGTGCGCAGCTATATCACCAGCGAGGTGCAGAAAGTCTACCGTCAGCAGGGCGTTGACATCAACGACAAGCACATCGAAGTCATCGTGCGCCAGATGATGCGCAAGGTGAAGGTGGAGGACGCCGGCAGCACCGATCTGCTCTCCGGCTCCACCGTGGACATCGGCCTGTTGAAGGACGCCAACCGCAAGATCGACCAGCGCATCGCGGCAGGGGAGGAAGGCCTCAACAAGGCCACCTACACCCAGCTGCTGCTGGGCATCACCAAGGCTTCTCTGGCCACCGACAGCTGGATGTCTGCCGCCTCCTTCCAGGAGACCACCAAGGTGCTCACCGACGCCGCTATCAAGGGCAAGGTGGATCACCTGGTCGGCCTGAAGGAGAACGTCATCATCGGTAAGCTCATCCCCGCCGGCTCCGGCCTGTCCGTGTACCGGGAGTTTGAGGAGCAGACCGACGAGACCATCGAGGCCGAGCCCGAGGAATACGTGGATCTGACCGCTCTGGTGAACAAGACCAACGCGCTCTAAGCCAAAGCAATAGAAAAACCAGCAGGAGAACTTCGGATCTCCTGCTGGTTTTCTCTCTATGAGGTTACAGCTTGATCAATTCCTTTTTCAGAAAGGCCTTCACGGCTGCGTCAATGCCGCCGCTGCAGGTGTAGAGCTCCAGCCCCAGCGCTTTGAGCTTCGCCATGGCCTTGGGGCCAAAGTTGCGGCAGATCACCGCGTCCAGCACCGAATGGGCGAAGGCGTCGATGCGCTCTTCAAAATCCTTGGGATAGAGGCTCATGAGCTGCTTCTTTTTGACTTTTCCGCCTTCCAGGCAATAGATCCACCAGGCGTCGGCCTGCTCGAAATTCATCAGCTCTGCCGCCCCGCCGTAGGCTACGGCCACAAAGGTCAATCCGTCTTTCTTTTGAAGTTTCATATCTCTAACCACCTTTCGGGTTAAGAATAGCACAGACTGGGCAAAATGGCAATCCCGGGTTTTCTCACTGGGAAGGGGAAAGCGTGAAAAACGAAAAGATGGAACAGGGGAGATGGATCGTCAAGACGAAGCCCACCGTCGCCGACGCCGGTTTGCAATGACCCGGCAGCGACGATGGACAGCCGATCTTTCTTCCGGCCTCAATATCTTGCGTTTTGAAAAGATTTTTCAAAATTTTTTCTACAAAAATTCTTGACTTAATTTGGTTATTATGCTAATATTCAATAGTTCGTGGCAATCTGCGCCCAAAGTGCGCCCAGTTGCCCGAAGCAATTGAAAAAAGCCGGGTTTCAACCGGACTTTTTCAAAATTGTATCATCGAAGAAAGGAGGAACACAATGCCCACTTTTAACCAGCTCGTCAGAAAAGGCAGAGAAAAGGTCACCTACAAGTCCACTTCTCCCGCAATGCAGAAGGGCCTGAACACCCTGAAGAACAAGGAGACCAACCTGAGCTCCCCCCAGAAGAGAGGCGTCTGCACCGCAGTCCGTACCTCTACTCCTAAGAAGCCTAACTCCGCTCTGCGTAAGATCGCGCGTGTCCGTCTGACCAATGGTTACGAGGTCACTGCCTACATTCCCGGTATCGGCCACAACCTGCAGGAGCACTCCGTCGTCATGATTCGCGGCGGTCGTGTCAAGGACCTGCCTGGTGTGCGTTACCACATCATCCGCGGCACTCTGGATGCCCAGGGCGTTAACGGTCGTAAGCAGGCTCGCTCCAAGTACGGCGCCAAGAAACCCAAAGCTGCGAAGAAGAAGTAATTTCCGACGGCAGCAAATTCTGCCCTGTCGTTTATCTATATACTTGGATAGACCTCGGGGCGCAACGGACGTTTATGATACGTTCGAGTACCGATGATTCCATTTTATAATGAAGGAGGGAAGCAACGTGCCCAGAAGAGGTAATGTTCCCAAAAGAGAAATCTTGCCGGATCCTATGTATAACAGCGTTCTGGTGACCAAGCTCATCAATGGCGTTATGCTCGACGGCAAAAAGGGTGTTGCTCAGAAGGTCGTCTACGACGCTTTTGAGATCATCAAGGAGAAGACCGGCAAGGAGCCCCTTGATGCATTCACCGAAGCCATGAACAATATCATGCCCGCTCTGGAGGTCAAGGCTCGCCGTGTCGGTGGTGCAACCTATCAGGTTCCTATCGAAGTTCGCCCTGCCCGCCGCCAGACCCTGGCTCTGCGCTGGCTGGTCGACTACAGCCGCAAGCGCAGCGAAAAGACCATGAAAGAGCGCCTGGCCGGCGAAATCATGGATGCATGCAATAACCTCGGTAACTCCGTCAAGAAGCGCGAGGATATGCACAAGAACGCCGAGGCCAACAAGGCCTTCGCGCACTTCCGCTGGTAAGGCAAACAGGAGTAAATCCCAATGCCCAGAAAATATTCACTCGAAAGAACCAGAAATATCGGCATCATGGCCCACATTGACGCGGGCAAGACCACGACCACGGAACGGATCCTGTTCTATACCGGCGTCAACTACAAGCTCGGCGAGACCCATGAGGGTACCGCCACCATGGACTGGATGGAGCAGGAGCAGGAGAGAGGTATCACCATCACCTCCGCCGCCACCACCTGTTTTTGGCGCGACACCCGCATCAACATCATCGACACCCCGGGTCATGTGGACTTCACCGTGGAGGTGGAGCGCTCCCTGCGCGTGCTGGACGGCTGCGTGACCGTGCTGTGCGCTAAGGGCGGCGTGGAGCCCCAGTCTGAAACGGTCTGGAGACAGGCGGACCACTATCATGTGCCCCGGATGATTTATGTGAACAAGATGGACATCATGGGCGCGGACTTCTATCATGTGCTGGACATGGTGCATGACAGGCTCAAGTGCAACGCCGTTCCCATTCAGCTCCCCATCGGCAGCGAAGAGGACTTTGTGGGGATCATCGATCTGGTGGATATGAATGCGCGCATCTATCACGATGATCTTGGCAAGGACATGACCACGGAGGAGATCCCCGCGGACATGATGGATCTTGCCCAGGAATACCGCGATAAGCTCCTGGAAGCTGTTTCCGATTACGACGACGAGATCATGGAATTGTATCTCGACGGCGAGGATGTCCCCTCTGATAAAATCAAGGCGGCCATCCGGAAGGCCACCGTCGCGGTGAAAATGGTTCCCGTGACCTGCGGCACTTCCTATAAAAACAAAGGCGTGCAAAAGCTGCTGGACGCCATCGTGGACTATATGCCCTCCCCGCTGGACGTGCCTCCGGTGGAAGGCAAGCATCCCAAGACCGACGCGGTGGAGCACCGCGCGGCGGACGATGACGCCCCCTTCTCGGCCCTGGCCTTCAAGATCATGACCGACCCCTATGTGGGCAAGCTCGGCTTCTTCCGGGTCTACTCCGGCAATCTGGAGACCGGCAAGACCGTGATGAACTCCACCAAGGGACACAGGGAGCGGCTGGGCCGCATCCTGCAGATGCACGCCAATCACAGAGAGGATATCGAGCACGTATATTCCGGCGATATTGCCGCGGCGGTGGGGCTTAAAAACACCACAACCGGCGATACGCTCTGTGATGAAAAGCACCCCATCATCCTGGAATCCATGGAATTCCCCGAGCCGGTCATTCGCGTGGCCATTGAGCCCAAGACTAAGGCCGGGCAGGAGAAAATGGCCATCGCGCTGCAGAAGCTGGCAGAGGAAGACCCCACCTTCAAGACCTATACGGATGAGGAGACGGGTCAGACCATCATCGCCGGCATGGGTGAGCTCCATCTGGAGATCATCGTGGACAGACTCCTGCGGGAGTTCAAGGTGGAGGCCAACGTGGGCAAGCCCCAGGTTTCCTACAAGGAGACCGTGAAGAAGGCGGCCACGGTGGATACCCGCTATGTCCGGCAGACCGGCGGCAAGGGTCAGTTCGCCCATGTGAAGCTGATGATCGAGCCCAACGAGCCCGGCAAGGGCTATGAGTTCGTGAACAAGGTCACCGGCGGCGCGATCCCCAAGGAATTCATCCCCTGCGTGGATCAGGGCATCCAGGGAGCCATGCTCTCCGGTGTCCTGGCAGGGTACCAGGTTGTGGACGTGAAGGCGACGCTGCTGGATGGGTCCTTCCACGAGGTGGACTCCTCCGAGCTTGCCTTCAAGATCTGCGGCAGCATGGCCTTTAAAGAGGCCTGCCAGAAGGCGGAGCCCACGCTGCTGGAGCCGATCATGAAAGTGGTCGTCACCGCACCGGAGGACTATATGGGAGACGTGATGGGCGATCTGAATGCCCGCCGCGGCCAGATCCAGGGCTCCGACATTCGAAACGGTGCAGCCATCATCGAGAGCCTTGTTCCGCTCTCCACCATGTTCGGCTATGCCACCGACCTGCGCAGCAAGACCCAGGGCCGTGCCACCTATGTGATGGAGCCCAGCCACTTCGTCGAGCTGCCCCGGAATTTGCAGGAATCCCTTGTGAACAGCCGCATGGGTTTCTCAAATTTTAAATGGTAAGTTTCCGCAAAAAAATCAGTTTCTAAAATTATTAGGAGGATATTACAATGGCAAAACAGATGTACAATCGCGCTAAGCCCCATGTCAACATCGGCACCATCGGCCACATCGACCATGGCAAGACCACTCTGACCGCCGCCATCACCAAGTACCTGGCTCTGCAGGGCAAGGCTGAGTACACCGACTACTCCTCTATCGACAAGGCTCCCGAGGAGCGCGAGCGTGGTATCACCATCAACACCGCTCACGTCGAGTATGAGACCGAGAATCGTCACTACGCTCACGTTGACTGCCCGGGTCACGCCGACTATATCAAGAACATGATCACCGGTGCTGCTCAGATGGACGGCGCCATCCTGGTCATCGCTGCTTCCGACGGCCCCATGGCCCAGACCCGCGAGCACCTGCTGCTGGCCCGTCAGGTTAACGTTCCTTCCGTTCTGGTCTTCCTGAACAAGTGCGACCAGGTCGACGATGAGGAGCTGCTGGAGCTGGTCGAGATGGAAGTTCGCGAGCTGCTCGACTTCTACGGCTTCCCTGGCGACGACACCCCCATCATCCGCGGTTCCGCTCTGAACGCTCTGGTTTGCGAGTCCAACGATCCCAACGCCCCCGAGTACGCCTGCATCAAGGAGCTCATGGACGCTGTCGACACCTGGATCCCCACTCCCGAGCGCAAGTCCGATCTGCCCTTCCTGATGCCCATCGAGGACGTCTTCACCATCTCCGGCCGCGGCACTGTCGTTACCGGTCGTGTTGAGCGCGGCCGCGTCAAGGTTGGCGACAAGGTCGAGATCGTTGGCCTGAGCGACGAGAAGAAGAGCACCACCGTCACCGGCACCGAGATGTTCCACAAGACCCTGGAGTACGCCGAGGCTGGCGACAACGTGGGCTGCCTGCTCCGCGGCATCGACAAGAAAGAGGTTGAGCGCGGCCAGGTTCTGTCCGCTCCCAACTCCATCCACCCCCACACCAAGTTCAAGGGCCAGGTTTACGTCCTGACCAAGGAAGAGGGCGGCCGTCACACCCCGTTCTTCAACAACTACCGTCCCCAGTTCTACTTCCGTACCACCGACGTTACCGGCGTCATCTCCCTGCCCGAAGGCACTGAGATGTGCATGCCCGGCGACAACGTCGACATGGACGTGGAGCTGATCACCCCGATCGCCATCGAGAACGGCCTGCGTTTCGCTATCCGTGAGGGTGGCCGTACCGTCGGTTCCGGTGTTGTCATCGCTATCAACGAGTAATTTCATCTTAAACAAAAAAACCATGGCATTTCGGTGCCATGGTTTTTTTGTTGCCCGGAGGGATTTCAATATTGCGTGTATGATAGTGACAGGCAGTGACGGGTTAATCACCCGCCACTACCTGTCACAGATTCTTGCGTATCAGTCCGTAAAGTAGAAACGATCCCGGAAATGCTCCTTGAAGATCTCATACACTGCCCGCAAAGTTTTGGGATCCTCTACGTCAGCGTAGCTCTCCTCGCCCTTTTCGTCCCGCTCCCGCCGAAGGATCAGCGCCTCGTCCACGTAGGGCCCCTCGGCGGGCTGCAGCACCATGTACTCCTGCTCTTCGTGCAAGATCAGGTCGAGAAAACGGAAGCCCATCTCCTGGCCACTCTCATCAGCAAGATAGATGAGCTCCTCTTGCTCACTGTTGTTTCTGAAATCCATGCTGATCCCTCCTTAATTTCCGAAGACCCACAGGTGGGTCACGCCGAAGGCCTCGCGGATGAAGTAGTTGAGCATCACAGGAGTCTGCCCCCAGGGTGCGGCCACGCCTGCCGCATCCACGCCAAGATTCCGCGCCATGCTTTTCGCGCGGTACAGGTGGTAGCAGCTGGAGACGATGGCCACGTTCCCATCGGGCTCGTCCCCCCGCTCCCGAATGATCCGGAAGGAGAACTCCAGATTCTCCTGGGTGGAGGTGGCCTTGTCCTCCAGGAGGATCCGCTCCTCCGGCACCTCGTGGGCGATCAGCCAGTCGTGCATGGCCTGGGCTTCGGTGACGCTCTCACCCGGGCCCATGCCGCCGGAGACGATGGCCACGCTCTCCGGGTACTGCTCCATGTACTCCAGCGCCCCCTGCAGCCGCCGTTCCATGGTGGGGGAGGGCTGCTCACCGTAGACCGCCGCGCCCAGGACGATGACATAGTCCCGCCCTGGCTCCTCGTCGGTGAAAGCGTTCTGGATGATGGGTACCTCCACGGCGCAGAAGTAGGCAAAGCCCAAGCAGACCAGCACCATCAGTCCCCGGAAGAGGGGCTTGGAGAGGAAGCGGTGGGCGACGATCAGCGCAGCGATGAAGGCGGCGAGGTAGCCCCACCAGGCGTAACCCCGCACTGCGAAGCGCAGCACCAGAGCACCTGCCAGGAAGATGCCCGCCAGCACCGCCCAATTCTTGTGAAAGAGGTCGATGAGGATGATCAGCGCCGCGGCGCCCAGTATGTAGGGCAGAATGCCGCTGCCACGCACCGTGAAGCGCAGCACCAGAGCAATGACCAGCAGCGCCGCCGCGATCAGCAGCCAGCGCAGGGTTTTCTTTTTATCCATGCAGTTCCTCCCATTTCTCGTATAGAGCCATCAGCTCCGTGTCCAGCGCGTCCCGCGTCTCGCCGATCTCCAGCAGCTTCTGATAGTCCGCGGCGTAGGTCTCGGCCTCAGCGTCCAGCGCAGCGATCTTCTCCTCCAGGCGGGCGATCTCCCGCTCGGTTTTGGCGATTTGCTTTTCTGCGTTGGGGACGTGGGGCTTTTTCTTTTCTTCTTTCTTTTGGACGGTCTTTTCCGTCTGCTGCAGGGCGCTCTGCCGCTCCCGCCAGGCGCAGAAGTCCCGGTAGCCGCCTCGATAGTCGGTGATGCGTCCGTCCGCGAGCGCCCAGATCCGGGTGGCGAACTTCTCGATAAAATAGCGGTCGTGGGAGACGAAGAGCAGGGTCTGCTCGTAGTCCGAGAGGGCGTCCTCCATCCACTCGCGGCTGGCAATGTCCAGGTGGTTGGTAGGCTCGTCCAGAATGAGGAAATTCACATCCCCGCCCATGAGCATACAGAGCTTGAGGCGGCTCCGCTCTCCGCCGGAGAGGGCGCCCACGGGGGTGAAAACGTCCTCTCCGCGGAAGCCGAAAGCGGCCAGGCGATCCCGTGCCTCCTGGGGCTGGCAATGAGCGTCATAGAGCATGGTGTCCAGCGCCGACCGGGAATCCAGGGAGAATTCCACGATCTGGGGCAGGTAGGCGGTGCGGACGGCAGGGCCGCGGTAGAGCCAGCCTTCCTCTGGCGTCTCCTCGTCCATGATGAGCTTGAGGAGGCTGGTTTTGCCGGTGCCGTTGTCACCGATGAGAGCGATGCGCTCCCCGCCGGTGACGCTGAGGGAGAGATCGGAAAAGAGGGTCTTTTCCCCATAGCGTTTTCGAAGCCCTTCGATCACCAGCACCTCGTCGCCGTTAAACTCCCGCTCCTTGAACTTCACGCTGAGCTTCCGCTGGGTTTTCGGCTTCTCGCTTGTCTGCAGCTTTTCGATGCGCTTTTCCATGGCGAAGGCCCGCTTGTGCAGCTTGTCCGCGCCCATGAAGGCCCAGAGATGCATCTGCTCCGCTGCGCGGGTGAGCTGCTCGATCTTGGCCTGATCCTTTTCATACTGCTTCAGCTTTTCCTCAAAGCGGCGCTGCCGCTCGGTGACATAAAAGCTGTAGTTGCCGCTGTAGAGCTCCGCCTTGCCGTCGGAGATCTCAATACAGCGCTGCACCACCCGGTCAAGGAACCAGCGGTCGTGGCTGATGGTCAGTACCGTGCCCTTAAAGTGCAGAATGTAATCCTCCAGCCACTCCGTGGCGCGCAGATCCAGGTGGTTGGTGGGTTCGTCCAGCAGGAGGATGTCCGTGTCCTCCAGGATGAGGCGCCCCAGGTTCACCCGGGTCTTCTCCCCGCCGGAGAGGGAGGAAAAGAGCTGCTCCCGCTGGGCTGCGGGGATCTGCAGGCCGTTTGCGACCCGGTTGCGGTCGATCTCCATGCTGTAACCGCCAAGGCGCCGATAGTCGTCGGAGAGCTTGTCGTACTCCCGCAGCAGGGCGGGAGAGGCGTCGTGCTCCATGAGCTCGGTGAGCTCGTCCATGCGGCGGCTCATGTCGGTGAGGCGCGCCTGGGCGGAGCACAGCACGTCCTCTACCGTCCAGTCCGCGGGGAACACCGGGATCTGGGAGATGAGGCCGATGCGCCGCCCCGGGGTGATGCTGATCTGCCCCTCGTCATAGTTTAGCGCGCCGGTGAGGATGCGGAAGAGCGTGGTCTTGCCGCAGCCGTTGGGGCCAAGAATGCCCACCCGCTCCCCGGGATTCACGGTAAAGGAGAGCCCGTCCAGAATGTTATTGCCGATCTCAAAGGACTTTACGAGACCGGATACGGTGATTTCAGCCATATTCGTTACCTGTTATGAAATAATGTCTTTCGTTTATCGGCCCACGGCGTACTGCAGGATCTCATTCGCGGCGCCGCCCGCGGCCTGCAGTCCGCCGCCGCCCTGCTCGATCAGAACGACGAATGCGTAAGGGTGCGCCTCGTCCAGGAGAAAGCCCGCAAACCAGGCGTTGCTGGTGCCGTCGCCCCGCTCGGCGGTGCCGGTTTTCGCGCAGAGCGCAAGCCCGGGAAAGCGATTGGCGCCGTCATAGTGGTGCACCACATTGTAGTTCATCATCTCCCGCAGGCGCTCCGCGGTGTCGGCCTTCATGAAGCGCGTGCCGGTGGGGCTGCTTCCCGTGCTGATCAGGCTCGGCTCAAAAAGCACCCCGTCGTTTGCCACAGCGCAGACAAAGCGCAGCAGGGAATAGGGACAGACCAGCACAGTAGACTGACCGATGCCCGCCCAGCCCAGCTCCGGATCGCCCACAAATTCCTCCGGGAAGCTGCCGGCGGCGGTGGGGATCCCGTCCAGCTCGTGCCCGTCCAGAAAGCCGTAGGCGCGCACATAGCGCAGCATAGTGCTCTGCCCAAGGCGGATGGAGAGCTGGGCGAAGGCCACATTGCAGGAGTTGGAGAGGGCCTGCTCGAAGGTCTGTTCCCCGTGGGTACCGGAGCAGACGATCTCGACTCCGGCTACATTGTAGGATCCTTCACAGGTGAAGCTCAAGCGTTCCAACTCCGGGATGCACTCGATGGCTGCGGCTGCGGTAATGAGCTTGAAGACCGAGCCGGGTACAAAGCTCGCGGAGAGGCAGCGGTTGATATAGGCCCCATCCCCGGGCACCGGGTCGGGATCCGCGGGGTCAACAGCGGGGGAGGAGACCATGCACAAAAGCTCCCCAGTGCGGTAGTTGCAGACCAGAACGGCGCCCTTGCGTCCGCTCAATACGGCGTAGGCTTTGTTGTTCAGCGCTGCGTCCACGTTGAGATGCAGCACCGTATCCTTGGCCACCGTGACCCCGGTGAGGGGCGAATAGCCCTTCAGCATGGCGTCGTATCGGGTCAGGAGCCCGGTAGAGCTGCGACCCCAGTAGTCGCCGGTGACGTGGTAATTTGCGATGCGTGTGGCCTCATCCGATGCAAAGGCATTCTCTGTGGCGTTGAAAGAGGCCAGCACCGTGCCGTTTCGGTCCAGGATGGCGCCGGAGGAGCCGGCATTCGCCCGGGAATAGGCCATGGCCCAGTCCTCGCCCTCGTCGGCGTAGCGGATGACATAGAGCAGCATCCCCAGGATGATCAGGACTGCCAGCAGCAGCACCGAGACTGCCCGATTGGTGATTTTTTTCATGCCCTGCCTCCCTCCGGCAGCCGCTCCCCGGGCCGCACGGCAAAGCTCGCGTGCTTCCGGTTATCGGCGCTCTTGATGAAGGCCATCAGCATCCAGCAGGAGAGCAGGGAGGAGCCGCCCCGGGACACGAAGGGGAAGGTCACCCCCGTGAAGGGCAGCAGATCCAGGGAGCCGAACACGTTCAGCGCCATCTGACAGAGCAGCATGCTCATGGCTGCACAGGAGGCGATGGCATAGAAAGCCGAACGGCCGTTGCGGGCGCTGCGCACGGCGAAGAAGGCAAGCGTCAGCACCGCCAGCATCATGCAGAGGGCGATGATGAGCCCAAGCTCCTCACAGATCACCGCGAACACCAGGTCGGTGTCCGCCGCTACCACGCTCTTGAGCCAGCCGGCGCCCCCGCCCTTGCCGAGAAGCCCTCCGGCAGCCGCCGCGCTCAGCGCGCGGGTCTGCTGATAGCCCGCGCCGTAGCGGTCCGCCCAGACATGACCCCAGACGGAGAAGCGTTGGGCGATGTGAGGCTTGACACTGACGGCCAGAAAACCCGCCATACCAGCTCCGGCAACCGCCAGAAACACCGTTGCGATGGAGCCGGAGCGCATGAAGGAGATGACCAGGAAGGTCACAAAGAAGATGAGCGCCGTGCCGAAGTCCCCGATCAGGGCCAGTGCTCCCACGCAGAGGGCGGAGAAGGCGATGAAAGAGAAGAGGTTCCCGCGGCGATAGAGCCTGTCCAGCGTGGCCGCGCCTACATAAACGTAGCAGACCTTTACCAGCTCCGAGGGCTGGAAGGAAAAGCCGCCGATCATGAGCCAGTTTTTGGCGCCGTTCAGCTCCCGGCCGAAGAGAAGGTTCACCGCCAGCAGCGCCAGCGCAGCGAGAGCCAGGGGGATGCGCAGGCTGGAGGCGCGCCTGAGATTGCGCAGCCAGAGTCCGCAGGCGAGGAAAAGCAGCACTGCAGCCGTTTGCAGCAGCGCCAGCTTGAACATCTCCTCCGGTGCCGCCGAGGCGGTGACGGAGAAGCCCAGCGAGCTGAGATAGAAGGCCAGGGTCTCCACCTCAAAGCCGCTGCGATCCATGACCCGCATGGCGTTGAAGCAGCACCACTCCAGCAGAATGAGCAGCGCGAAAGACAGCGCGATGGCGGGCAGATGTCCGTCCGAAGAGGAAAAAGCGTGCTGCATCAGCAGAAAGAGCTGGAAGGTGGTCAGCTCCAACAGCGTAAGGGAAGGGGAGACCCGCCGCCCCACGGCGGTTCTGCTGGCCTCCAGCCGCCTGCGCTTGGCGGAGTTGGTGTCCAGAAAGCGCACCCGGTTCCCCGCAAGGCTGATCACGTCCCCGTCGCTGACGGGCAGACCCTCCCGCCCGATCACGGTGCCGTTCACCAGAATGCCGCCACGGGAGAACACGTCGTAGACCTTCCAGACCCCTTTGTCGTCCCGTCGCAAGACGGCGTGGGTGCGCCGGATGCCGGGCAGCTCCAGCCGCAGATCCGCACTGCGGGAGCGGCCGATCAGATTTTCCCAGTGGGTGACGGGCAAAGTCAGCTTCCCCGCCCGGAGATAGGCCCAGAGCTCCGGGTCATAGCGCTCCCGGAGCATGGAGCGGATACAGCGCAGCATGATCGCAAGAGACAGCAGGATCATGACGATCCTGGACATGGGGATGATCCAGGCGGAACTGTCCAAATCCTGCCGCCTCCTTTCTGAATAATCATAACATAACTATTATAGTATACCACATCTCCCGCCATTTTGACAACGGAAAAGAGAGGGTTTGACAGAACGTGCTTTTTGAGTATAATAGGATCGCAAAAGCAAATAAACCGAAAGGAATGAAAATATGAGCGAATGCACCCATGATTGCTCCACCTGCGGGGAAAAATGCGCCTCCCGCACGGAGCCCCAGAGCTTTTTGAAGAGTCTGAACCCCTATTCCAGCGTGAAAAAGGTAATCGCCGTGGTCTCCGGCAAGGGCGGCGTGGGCAAAAGCCTGGTAACGAGCCTGCTGGCTTCCGAGATGCAGCGCCGCGGCCACCGCTGCGCCGTGCTGGACGCGGACATCACTGGCCCCTCCATCCCCAAGTCCTTCGGCATCACCCAGAAGGCCATGGGCACCGATGAGTTCATCATCCCCGTCACCACCCCCAGCGGCATGCAGATCATGTCCATCAACCTGATCCTGGAGGACGATACCGCCCCCGTGGTCTGGCGCGGCCCCGTTATCGCCGGCGCTGTCACCCAGTTCTGGACGGACGTCCTGTGGCAGGATGTGGACTATATGTTCGTGGATATGCCTCCCGGAACCGGAGACGTGCCCCTGACCGTGTTCCAGTCCCTGCCTATCGACGGCGTTGTGATCGTGACGACCCCCCAGGATCTGGTGGGCATGATCGTGGCCAAGGCCGTGAACATGGCGAACATGATGAACATCCCGGTGCTTGGCATCGTGGAGAACATGAGCTACTTCCAGTGCCCCGACTGCGGCGCGAAGCATGAGATCTTCGGCGACAGCAAGGTGGCCCAGGTGGCGGAGAAGTTTGAGATCAAGCATTTCGTGCGCCTGCCTATCGACCCGGTGATAGCCACGATGGTGGACGCCGGCGAGGTAGAGGACGCTCCCGTGGAAGAGATCAAGCCCATGGCGGACGTGATCGAAGAGGAGGTCAAACTGTGAAGGTTGCGGTAGCCTACGAAAACGGCGAGATCTACGGCCACTTCGGCCACTGCCCCACTTTTGCCGTCTACGAGTACGGCGAGTATGTTTATGACTGCACCAAGACTTTGGTAGATACCTCTGCATTGGCGGGGCATCAGGCCATGGCCGACAAGATGCGGGAGCTTGAGGTGGACGCGGTGCTCTGCGGCAACATGGGCGGCGAGGGCAAGGCCTTGCTCCTCAGCTACGGCATCGTGCCAATCGTTGGCTATACCGGTGACGCTGACACCGCGGCGGATCTGCTGGTGACCGGCCAGCTCCCCCTCAACCCCAGCGAGAGCTCCGGCGGCGGCTGCTCCTGCGGCGGAAGCTGCAGCGGCTGCGGCAGCGATGAGGGCGGCTGCAACTGCGGTTGCGGCGGCGACGAAGGCGGCTGCGGCTGCTCCTGCGGCAGCTACGACGGCGAGGAAGCCTGGTAAAACAAGCGAATAACGAATAATGAATAGTGAATAATTGCGGTATGACGCCAAAGGCGTGATGGATCATGATCCGTCCCGAAGGGACACCTCAACTATTCACTATTTTTTTATGATTCAATTTTCACTGTCGGCAGGGTAAGGCTTGCGGAAAAGCGCTCCGCGTCTTTTTCCACGGTAAAGCGGCCGCCCATGGCCTCCAGGATCTTTTCGCAGGTGCGCAGCCCGATCTTCGTGCTCTCCACCCGGTCGAGAGATCGCGCAACACGGTTGGAGACCGTGACGGAAAGCGCGTCTCCCTCCAACCGGGAGCACATCAACACAGGCGCTGTCCGGTCCGCGTATTTTTTCAGGTTGGATACCAGATTGTCCAGCACCCGTTTCAGATACAGCGGATCGGTGGAGAGGAGGCAGTCTCCCTCAAAATCCTCCCGCTCCACGGTGAAGCCAAGATCCGTCAGCTCAAACTGCGCCTCGCCCAGCAGCTGCTCCAGCAGCAGCCGCCCGTCCAGCTCCTCCCGGTTCAGCTCCAGCTCCGATCGGCCGAAGACCAGGAAATATTTGAACAGCTCGTCCGTCAGATCCTTGAGCTCCATGGCCTTTTCGTAGGCGGAAGCGGCAAATTGGGCGCTGCGCTGGGGATCCTGGAAGCCGTTCTCGTTCAAGAGCCCCAGGTATCCGATCAGTGAGGTCATGGGGGTGCGAATGTCGTGGGAGATGGCGGTGATGAGCTCAGAGTTTGCCTCCCAGGCGCGACGCTCGCCGCTCATGCGGGCGATCACGGAGTGGCGCATGGCGTCCACCTCCTGGGCAAGCTGGGACAGCTCGTCTTCGCCCTGGAGCGTGATGGGCGCTTCCAGATCCCCGTCGCCGATGGCGTCCGCCTCCCGGGAGAGACGAATGACCCGCCGGGTAACGCGGCGGAAAAACCAAAGGATCAGCACAAAGAAGGCCAGCGCTCCCAGCCCCACGGCAATCAGCCGGTTCAACGTATCCTCCCGCATCTGGCTGCTGTCGCCGATGGCGATATGGTAGACCCCGTCGGCAAAGCGCATGGGGTAGAGCCTGCCGTACTCGCTGGCATACTGCAGGCGGTTGGCATTGGAGCCGGCCTGCCCCACAGGAGGTCGTCCTGCGGAATTCGACAGCGCCAGCTCGTCGTCCCGATAGATCAGGATGGTGGTATAGGCGTCGTTTCCCGGCCAGCGGGACACGGCGTCCTCGTCACTGCCTGCAATACCATAAGAGTTTACATACTGGGAAAAATCCGAGTAGATCTTGGCCTGCCGCGCCGCGACGGATTCCGGGCTCATGTAGATCTTGTTCAGCGCCAGGGTGGCCAGGCCGTAGGCGGAGAGGTAGACCCCCACCGCAAACAGCAGGGACAGCAAAACCATATAGAGCATCTTGGCGTCCAGCGAGCGGGGGAGACGCAGGACGCGCCTGAGCTTAGTCAATTTGATAACCCCTTCCCCAGACGGTACGCAGGATCTTCGGCTTGGAGGGATCCTCCTCGATCTTCCGGCGGACGTTCAGCACATGTACCATGACGGTGTTGCCCGAGCCGGAGAGGAATTTAGCGCCCCAAACGGCTTCATAGAGCTCCGCGGCGGTGACGATGGTGCCCCGCTTTTGCAGCAGATACTCCAGAATAGCGTACTCCGTATCCGTCAGTACCACGGGTTTTCCGTTGGACTTGACGGAGCGGGCGGCAAAGTCCACTTCCAGATTGTCGATGGTGAGGACGGTTGCGGGCTTGCCCCGGTACTGCTTGTAGCGGCGCAGCAGGGAACTGATCTTCGCCAGCAGCTCCGCCTGGGAGAAGGGCTTGGACAGAAAGTCGTCGCCCCCGCTCTCATAGGCGCTGACCCGATCCCGCTCAGCGGACTTGGCCGTGAGAAAAAGCACCGGCGCCGTGGAGAATTCCCGGATCTGGGCGCAGGTTTCAATGCCGTCCATGCCGGGCATCATCACGTCCAGCACGATCAGATCCGTGTCCGGGTTCTCCTTGAGATAGGTGACGGCGGCAAGCCCGTCCGGCGCCTCCGCCACAATATATGTTTCGCTCAGCAGCAGACGCAGCACCTTGCGAATATCGGGATCGTCGTCCACCACAAGAATTCGGGAAACCTCTGCCATACGATCAACTCCTTTTCCGCCCTATTGTACCATAATTTTTCACGGATACAAACGATTTTGCAGGATTTAAGAAAACTTAAGAGACAAGGGAGCTTTCGTATGCTATAATGGCTCCCGACAGAGGGGGAAGTGCCCTCTGCCTTTGGAATCCCTTTAAGGAGGACACTATGAGAAAGTTACGTTCTATTTTGGCTCTGCTGCTGACTCTCGCCATGGCGCTGAGCCTGGCCGCCTGCGGCGGCGACAAGACGGAAGACCCCAAGGAGACTGAAAGACCGGACATGGTCTATAAAGCCGATTTCCTGCAGATCAAGTCCGATGAGCTGACGGACGGCATCAGCCCTGTGGTCTATACCGACGAGGGCTTCTACGGACTGAGCTACGGCAAGATCGGCGAGATGCCGCCTCCCGAAGAAAATGCGGAGGACGGCGAGGAGACCGGGGAAGAGGAGTCCGCTGTTTCCACCGGAGAGCTTGATGTTCCAGAACCTGCCTATGCAGATCAGTACGCGATTTACGGGTACAAGATCTTCTTCGTGGGCTTTGACGGCAGCGTGCGCCCTCTGCCCAAGTATGAGTCTCTGCCTGCGCTGGAGAACACGGAGGACAAGCTGGAGTTCTACTCGGGCTCCAATCTCCAGACTCTGCTGGACGACGGTGAGGGCGGCCTGATCGCCGTGGAGAGCCAGTATACCGGCTGGTTTGACGGCACCGAGGCCGAGCTTCGCAGCGGCGGAGACGACATGTGGGAGAAGTATCGTTCTTCCAACATCTACTATCTGCGTCATCTGAACGCCGACGGTTCGGAAAAGGATCGCGTACAGATCGACTTTGACGCCCAGGATATGTGGCTGGACTTCAATTCCTGCGTCCTGGATGAGGAGGGCAACCTGCTTGTGTTCGGAGACCAGGTCATCTACGCCTTCGCCCCCGACGGAAGCCTCAAGTATCAGATCAATTCGGATGTCTGGATGGATCGTCTGATCCCGATGCAGGATGGCAGAGTGGCCGGTGTGGGCTATTCCGAGCGGGGCATGGCGCTCTATCCCATCAATGGAGAGAAAAAGCGTCTGGATGAGCCGATCCAGCTCCCCGACGATGTTGGTAATCTTCTGCCTGGTGACGGAAATTACGATTTCTATTATGTTAATGGCATGTACCTCTACGGCTATAAGCTGGAGAGCCAGGAAAAGACCCGCGTCCTCAATTTTATTGATGTGGACGTGAACGGCTATAACATAGCCGGCCTCCACGTCTTCCCCGACGGACACATGGTGGGTACCGTCAACCAGTGGAAGAACGATACTGTCAAAACCGAGATCGTTACCCTGTCGCTGGTTCCCTCAAATACCCTGCCTCAGAAGCAGACGCTGACGCTGGCGGTGCTGTATGTGGACGATATTTACGACAAGGTCGTGGAGTTCAACCGTCACAGCGATACCGTCCGCATCGAGATCCTGGACTACTCCGAATATAACGACTACGAGAATGAGAACTATGACGCCGGCCGCACCAAGCTTCTGACGGAGATAATGTCCGGTCAGATGCCCGACATCATTTCTCTGAGCCAGCTGCCCTATTCCCAGCTTGCAGCCAAGGGATTGCTGGAGGATCTCTACCCCCTGATCGACAAGGATCCGGAGCTGAAGCGGGAGGATTTCTTCCCCAACGTGCTGAAGGCGCTGGAGGTGAACGGCGGTCTCTACCAGATCACACCCTCCTTTAACGTCCAGACCCTGATCGGCTCTGCCGCGGTGGTGGGCGACAAGCCGGGCTGGAACTACGCCCAGCTTCAGGAGGCGCTTTCCACTATGCCGGAGGGCTGCGACCCCATGGATATGTACGTCACCCGCAAGGATATTCTGACCACGCTTCTGGCGGCGGATCTGGATCACTATGTGGACTGGACGAACGGCACCTGCAATTTTGAGTCTGAGGATTTCATTCAGATGCTGGAGTTCAGCGCGCAGTTCCCCGATTCCATCCCCGAGAACATCGAGTGGGAGTCCTCCGAGACCCGCATCGCCCAGGGACGGCAGATGCTGACCACAGCCTACCTCTACAATGTGGAGGCCATGATGTGGAACGACGTGATGTTCGGCGAGCAGGGCTGCACCTACATCGGCTACCCCACGAATAACGGCGTGGGCAGCTACATGAGCCTGGAGTCCGGCTTTGCCATCAGCTCCACCTGCAAGGACAAGGAAGCGGCCTGGGAGTTTTTGCGCAGCTACCTGCTGCCGGAGGCCCAGGAGAATGTCTCGGGCATCCCCGTGCGGTTGGACGCCTACCAGAAGCAGCTGGACAGAGCCATGGAGATCGAGTATCAGAAGGACGACAAGGGCAATTATGTCCTGGACGATAACGGCCAGCGCATCCAGGTCCCCAGGGGCGGCTATGCCACGGAGGACGGTAAGGAGTACAAGATCTACGCCATGACCCAGGAGCAGGCCGACAAGCTCTGGGAGGCTGTCATCACCTGCGACAAGCTCATGACCTATGACACGGAGATCTTTGACATCGTGACTGCCCAGGCGGAGGCCTACTACGCCGGCGACAAGAGCGCCGAGGAGGTCGCCCGTCTGGTCCAGAGCAAGATGAACCTCTACATCAACGAGCGCCGCTGAGAGATAGAACCGGGTGCCGAGCAGACTTTGTCGGCACCCGGTCGTCAGCCTCACCTGGGTTGCGTGATGTTTTCTTGCGCGTGAATCGCGCTTGATGTATAATATCAAACAGTCTCGCAAAACTACTCTTACTGTTGAAGCGGGTTGAAATATGGAAAAAAACCGGATCAAAAAAAGAGAAAAACGAAAAGATTTGGCACGGAGCCTCTGCTTCCTTTCGCCGAGTCTCCTGGGGGTGGGCGTGTTTTTTGTTCTGCCCTTCTGCGTCGTGCTCTATTATTCCATGATCGACAGCGTGGCGACCCACAATTTCGTTTTTCTGGATAATTTCATCGCACTGTTTCAAAACTCCGCCTTTCTGGAGGCGTCTAAGAACACGCTGCATTTCTCCGTTCTGGCCGTACCTCTGGCGGTGATCTTGTCCCTGGTGCTGGCGCTGATGCTGGAGGCGCGCATCCCCATGAAGTCCCAGTTTCGCACCTTCTTTCTCAGTCCTATGATGGTGCCGGTGGCCTCGGTGGTGCTGATCTGGCAGGTGCTGTTCAGCAACAAGGGCACCGTGAACGAGCTTGTCACCCTCCTGGGCGGGCAGCCTCACGACTGGCTGGTGTCCAACTACGCGGTGTACGTGGTGGTTCTGCTCTTCCTATGGAAGAATCTGGGCTATAACATGATCCTTTTCATGGCAGGGCTCTCCAACATCCCCAAGGAGCTTTTGGAGGTCGCCGATGTGGAAGGCGCCAGCGAGTGGTACAAGTTCTTTGCCATCAAGCTCCGCTATCTCTCGCCTACGGTGCTCTTCGTCACGATCCTGTCGCTGATCAATTCCTTCAAGATCTTCCGGGAAATTTATCTGCTGACGGAGGACTATCCGCCGGAGCTCTATATGCTGCAGCATTTCATGAACGGCACCTTCCGGCATTTGGATTACCAGAAGCTCTCCGCCGCAGCTATCGTCCTGGCTCTGGTCATGGTCATTTTGATCCTTGCCCTCTTTGTCATTGAAAACTGGTTTGGAAAGGACGTGGAGGGATGAAAAAGAAACATTATTTCGGCCGCACGACTATGTTCCTGCTGTGCCTTGTATTTGCGGTTCTCTTCCTCCTGCCCACGGTGCTGACCATCACGAACTCCTTTATGTCCGAGACGGAGCTCAAGGCCAATTACGGCCAGATCTTCAAGGGCCTCAACGGCGGTTATGTTTCCGACAAGGTCAATTTGAAGTTCATTCCGGAGAAGGTCAGCTTTTCCCAGTACGAGACGGGACTGCTCAAGTCTCCGGAGTATCTGGTAAAATACTGGAACAGCATCATTCTGGTGGTCCCCATCGTGGTCTTCCAGCTGGTAGTGGCTTCAGTTGCGGCTTACAGCTTTACCCGCTGGCGGGGGAGAGTGCGCAGCAGCATTTTCTTCTTCTATGTGATCCTGATGCTCATGCCCTACCAGGTAACCCTGGTGCCGAACTTCCTGGTCAGCAAGTGGCTCGGCATCTACAATACCCGCTGGGCCATCATCCTGCCGGGTATCTTTGCCCCCTTCTCGGTGTTTTTGCTGACCAAGTTCATGCGCCGCATCCCGTATTCGCTGATCGAGTCTGCCAAGGTGGACGGGGCGGGGGAGTGGCAGATCTTCACCCGCATCTGCCTGCCCCAATGCCGTTCGGCGCTCTACTCCATTGCGATCCTGGTCTTTATCGACTACTGGAACATGGTGGAGCAGCCGCTTATCCTGTTGGAAGACGCGGAAGCACAGCCTCTGAGCGTGTTTCTGTCCAATATCAACGCCGGGGAGATCGGCCTGGCCTTTGCCATGGCCACCCTGTATATGATCCCGTCGCTGCTGCTCTTCCTCCACGGTGAGGAGTACCTGGTGGAGGGCATCGCCAACGCGGGCAGCGTCAAGGGCTGAGCCGCGGAACATCAACCGGAAACGGAGGATTTGGGAATATGGAAATCAAAGCGAAAAAGAGAGAGTGGGTCAAAAACGTCGCCATCATCCTGCTGGCGGTGCTGCTGGTCTTGACCTTCTTTTCCAATACGATCATGAATCGCAATCTGCCCGAGGTTGCGACCCAGTATGTGTCTGACGGCACCATCAACGCCAAGGTGCGCGGTACCGGCACTGTACAGGCCAACGGCACCCATGTGGTGAAGGCCGAGCAGACCCGGGAGATCCGCGCCGTTATGGTGAAGAGCGGCCAGACCGTGGAGGCCGGAGACGTGCTCTTTGTCCTGGGCAGCGGGGAGAGATCCGAGCTGGAGCAGGCACAGGAGCAGCTCTATCAGCTGCAGATGAGCTATCAGCGCGCAGCCCTGGGCGGCTCCAGCACGGACTACACCGCAGATGAGATCCGCGTGCAGAACGCCCTGGAAGCCTATCAGAAGGCCGACGACGCGGTGAAAGCCATGGATCCCGGCGGGAATACGGACTCCGAAGGCTACCAGTATCTGCAGCGGGAGCTGGAAAAGGCAACTGCCGAGCGGGATGCTGCCAAGGAGGCTTACGACGCTCTGATGGAGGAAGCCCGCAGTGCCCTGTCTTCGGCGGAGAGCGAACGCCTCGCCGCGGAGCAGGCCGTATATCTGGCGGAGGGTTGGAACGCCAACGAGACCGACCCGGAGCAGATCGCCTATCAGCAGCGCTACCTGGACGATCCCCAGGCGCGTATCGACGAGCTCAACGACAGCCTGTCGGAAGAAGATCCCGATCCCGAGCTGGAGCGGAAGCTGGAGAAGTGGACGGAACTGCTGGAGAAGAAAAACGCCGTGAGCGACGCGGAGACCGCCCTGAACGCCGTCTCCACCGCCGCGGTGGACGCCGCCCAGAGCAAGGTGGACGGGATCCAGGCGGAAATGGACGAGTTTAACACCTCACCGGAGTTTGAGCAGGCCGTTGCCGCACGGGACGAGGCCTATCTCAATTATATTGAGATGCAGTCCGCTCTGGACGCGCGAAAGAACGCCGAGGCCAGATCCAACGCGAACCTTGGCATCGAGCTGCGCGATCTGAACCGCCAGATCGAGGAGCAGAAAAAGAAGATCGAGGAGCTCTCCGGCGGTACGGATAACCAGGTAACGGCCAAGGTCTCCGGAACCATCCTCTCCATCGAGTGCACCGCGGGGGACACCGTGACAAAGGACAGCATCCTCTGCACCATCGAGGTGCCCGACATGGGCTACACCATGAGCTTCTCCGTGCCCAATGAACAGGCCGCCCGACTGCGCATCGGGGACAGCGCCACCGTCAACAATTACAATTGGGGCAGCCAGGTCACCGCAACATTGGAGAGCATCCGGGTAGACCCCAAGAATCCCCAGACCAACAAGCTCCTGACCTTTGACTTGAGCGGCGATGTGACCACCGGCGCCCAGCTTACCATCTCCATCGGATCCCGCAGCGCAAATTATGACTATGTGGTACCCAAGAGCGCCCTTCACAGCGATTCCACCGGCTACTATGTCTTCAAGGTCGAGTCCCGCAATTCCCCCCTGGGGAACCGCTATGTTGCCCGTCGTGTGCTGGTGGATGTCCTGGCGGAGGATGACAACAATGTGGCCATCTCCGGCGAATTCGGCTGGGGCGACCATGTGATCACCACCAGCAGCGCCCCCATCAAAAACGGCGACCTGGTCCGCCTGGCGGATTGACGCGCTATGAAGAAACTGACGAAAAAAAGGATCGTTCTGCTGATCCTTTGCGCCTGCCTTGTGCTTGCCTCTGCGGCCTGTTTTCTCACAGAGGCGCACCTGGCCGGGCTGCTCGCCTCTCAGCAGGCTGCAGAGCGCTGGAAGGGCGAGGGGGAGCAGAACTTCGCGCAGATCTCCTGCTATCTGGCGGTGGATGAACCCATTCAGCTCAACGAGATCTACGCCTTCCGCTACGCTATTCTGGATCAGCTCCATGGCGCCGGCTATGAGGCGGACACCGACACCCGGCTTTTCCGGGACGCCTGGTGTACCACCGGCAAGGTAAAGGTGGCCAGTGAGCTGGGACACGGTGAGGCAAGCGCCATCGCGGTAGGCGGCAATTTCTTTGATTTTCACCCCATCCGCCTGCTGAACGGCACCTATCTTGCGGAGAGCGATCTGATGAAGGATCGCGTCCTGCTGGACGAGGATCTGGCCTGGCTGCTCTTCGGCGGAACCGATCTCCAGGGCATGCCCATGGAGATCAACGGCGTTCCCTTCGTGGTGGGCGGCGTTGTGCAGCGTGAACAGGATTTTGCAAGCCGGCGCGCCTATACTGCCGGCATGGGGCTCTATATGTCCTATGACGCCTATGTGCTCTTGAACGAGGACGCCGGCGCCACCTGCTATGAGCTTGTACTGGCGGAGCCTGTGCGGGGCTTTGCCCTTGGCTTTGTGCAGGAAAAGTTCCCCATCGGCCAGGGCGTTATCGTGGAGAACAGCGGCCGCTTTGCCTTTAGCCGCGTGCTGAGCCTGATCGGGGACTTCGGCACACGCTCCATGCAGAACCAGGGGGTGATTTTTCCCTATTGGGAGAACGCCGCCCGGGCGGTGGAGGACTGGTGCGCGCTGCTCTTGCTGCTGGGGCTCATCTTCGCGGCGCTCCCGGTGGTCGTGGCAGTCGTCTGGCTGATCCGCCTGCTGAAACGCGGCAAAGAGAAGCTCGGCGATGAGGTCCTGCCAAAGGCGAAGGACAGGGTAGGCGAGGCGATCCGGAAAAAACAGCGCAAGCACTGGGAGAAAAAGCACCCAGGCGAGAAGTGATACTAATACCTGATAGAAAGCTTTAGAAAGATTTCCGAGGCAGAATTGTGACAGGCGAGGCGCTTCCCGCAGAGCATAATGGAGATATATGGTCAAGGGAAGCAACGAAGCATGGCGCAATTC
>JAEEGI010006023.1_pt1 | contig 27541 bp, 27 predicted proteins | sample 8958751 | NCBI WGS metagenome assembly JAEEGI01 (sample SAMN16246545, study PRJNA631951) | gut metagenome | biome: gut microbiome; feature: rumen; material: KS-attached | host: Bos | place: Iran: Karaj | collected 2018-10 | reverse complement strand
CCCCGGACGCGCAGCCGGACACCCCGACGGAAGATCCGCCGCCCGGGCAGCCGGATCCCCCGACGGCCGGGCAGGACGCGGACCCCGGCGAAAAGGAGGCCGCCGCGGAGGAGGAAGCGATGGAAAAAGGTCTGGCCGCCTTCTTCCGGATGATCTTCCGCGCCGTCCGCACCGCTCTCCGGGCGGTCTTCGGAAGGAAAAAATAAAAAGGATCCCGAAAGCGCAAAAGCGCTTTCGGGAGCGGCTTTGATCGGGAAAGGGGATCAGTCGAGCGTCAGGCCCATCGCTTCGTAGAGGAGGGCGGCGTTCTCGCGGGTCGTAACGGTAAAATCGGCACTGCTGTCCGCGGGGACAAAGTATACGTCCCAATGTTCCGGGGCGGTTTCCTGCAGGATCTCCGTTTTCGGCACATAGACGATTTTTTCGATCAAGTCCAGGTTCAGGACCGTTTCCCCGCCGTTCGTTGTCTTCAATTTGACAAAGCGGCTCTGCGTCTGCGCCGCCGCGCCGCTCTGCGCCTGCTTCCCCGCCGCCGTGGTCTGGGACAGGCCCGCGCTTCCGCCCACGATCGCGCAGGAGGAGAGGATCAGAGCCGCCGAAAGCGCAAGGATAAATACAAGATACCGTTTTTTCATCATCTTCCTCCGTTTTTTCTTTTTTGAACTCTTCACTTTTTCACTCTTTTCTCTTCCTTCTTACCTCCTGAAAATCCCGCGCGGGGAGAGAGATGAGGGACGAGGGACGAGTGAAGAGTGAAAAGTGAATAGTGAATAGTGAATAAGGAAAAATCCCACGCTGCCGCGCGGGATTTTTGGAGCGGGTGACGGGAATCGGACCCGCACGGCCAGCTTGGAAGGCTGGAATTCTGCCATTGAACTACACCCGCGGGCAAAACGCGCTGCTGTTTTGCAAGCAGCGCCGTAAAAGCTTGACCTTTGGGAGTATAAATTACGCCAGGGAATTGAGCATAAGAGCGAACTGGCTTTTTTTGCGCGCGGCGTTGTTGGCGTGAAGGATCCCTTTTGCAACGGATTTATCGACCATGGAAACCGCCTTGGTATAGGCCTGTTCCGCGGCAGCCTTGTCGCCGGCTTCGACTGCGAGTTTGAACTTCTTTATGGAAGTTTTGAGCAGAGATTTATACATTTTGTTCTGCAGGGCCTTGGTCTCGCTGACTTTAACTCTCTTCTTTGCGGATTTGATGTTAGGCATTCGTACTCCTCCTGTTTAGAATTGCGCTATTTACAGGCGCTTTGATATATTATCACATTTTTTTGAGTTTTGCAATAGGGAAACGGCAAAAAAACAAAAATATTTGCGTCCCGCGCGCGGTTTTTTGCCTTTATCCGCCGCGCGGGACGCTATTATGGTGTTATGAGCTGTGTAGGACCGGTCCTGCCGGCGGCAGCGCGCGGCGGCCGGCGAACTGTTTATTGGATATTCGATACGGTTCCCGTGAACAGCGGCACGCCGTTGTTGACGACCATAAATACGAACGGCTTATCGAGCGTAAAATCATAATCCTTATGGTCTTCCGCGTAACCGTTGCTAAGGTGTATTTCGGTAAACGCCGCGCCTTCCACGCCTTCTTTATCGGCTTTGAAGCGCGCCGCGTGGATGATTTGATTGACAAATATGTCGTCGTCTGTCAGTCCCGAAAAATCCGCTTTTGAAGAGATCGTACAATCGGTAACGCCGAGCGCGTACAGTATATCTATGATCGATTCGTTGAAATCGACGTCAAAATCCGGCATCCTTACCGTAACGTCGTACGTTTTACTGGTCTTTTCCGAACCGATGAAAGAAATGAGATCGGACTTAATAACGTCTTCCGTGCTTTTTCCGTAATCGGGCAGGAAGAACCACATACTGTTGCCGTCCGAAAGCGTGTCGTGGAACGCGGTGAACCCGTCGCCGTAATAGATCTCGCTTGTGAACGATTTTTTATTAAAAACGCAGTCTGTTCTGCCGTCCGTACCCTTGAACACGCCCTCTTCGGTTTCTCTGTATTGTATAGCCCATTTAACTTTGTAATAAAGAGTAGACGCGAGCACAGCGCGGGTATCGTCGCTGATATCGAGCGCATTGATGAAACCGTCGAGCAGACCGCAGGTTTGATCCGAAAGCCATTGTTTCAGCGCTTTCTTATATTCATCGCTTGCAAAATTGCCGGTGAAAGTCGAAGCATAGTGATCGTTTTTCAGTATTTCGACGCAGTTTTCCTTGACAGGCATATCGCTTGAAAGCCATACGGAATTACCGAGCAGCGATTTGCCGAATTCGTCGTCGCGGCTGTTATACAGCCATATGATTTTTGATTGCTCGCGGAGTTCTTCTATACTTGACACGCCTATGATATCGAGTATCTGCTTGCGCGACGTTCCGCTCGTGCATTCCGCAAGCATCGAAAGCGCCATATAGATATTGACCGGCGAAACGACCGCGCTTTCGCGGCCTTCGAGCAGTTTTTGCGTCAGCTTGTCAAAGAAGGCTCCAAGCTCTGCCGCGTTTTGCCGGTATGTTTTCTGAACTTTGCGGTATTCGCGTCCGTAAACGTTCGAAGCAGTAAAAGAAACGTCCGCAAGGCACATATAAAGCGCGCCGGAATAATCGCCCGCGGTGCCCTTGAAGGGCTCTACGTTTGGCCTTGTCGTGTGCGGATCCGTCACAGCGGCTTTTTTTATGCTGAAGGTGACCGCAAGCGCCGTTACGACGAGCGTTAACGCCAGGACGGCGGCTATAAGAGATCTTCTGTTTATAAAAGCGCCTTTCCTTCTTCGCTCTGAGACAGCCGGATCTTTTTGCGTTCCGCCGATAATATTGTCGATAAGCGTTTCGGTGATATGAGCCGTGGCGTCGTATAAGTATTTGTTTTTATCGTCCATCGTTTTGCCTCCGTATCATTTTTATCAGTTTTTTTCGCGATTTTGAAAGGCGGCTGCGGATGTGGTTTTCGCGCATGCCTTTCTTTTCCGAAATGGCGGCGATACTCTCGGTCAGGTAGTACCTGCGCACAAATATCTCAGCTTCGTCTATGCCCGCCTTGCTCAAAAATTCGTTCAGCACTTTGGTGAATTCGGATTCAGGCATTTGTATCCCGTCGGGAATGCATTCCGAAAGCTCTTCAAAAACATAAACGTCTTTTTCAATTATCACGTCCGGTTCTACTCCGAAAACTTCAGCGATCCTTTCGATCGCCGAATAGTCCGGACGTCTGACTCCGGTTTCCCATTTTGAAACAAGGTCTTTCGACACAAACAGCATCCCTGCGAGAGTTTCCTGCGTCCATCTGCGTTCATGCCGCAGCTGCGCTATGACGCTCCCAACGTTCACGTCGTTTTCCTCCTCTTGCTTTTCTGATAATATTCTAACAGATAGTTGGCGGTATGTAAAGGGACGATTCGCACCCTTTATTCAGCGCTTTATGCAAAGAAATATGTTCGCCGTTACGTTTTAAGCATAGCATATACGAAATAAAAAGTCAACGCAAAACCTCAGCAAAAGGCGCCGCGCATTACGCGCGGCGCCCTGTTTTGCCGGGTGGTCTTATGTTGCGGCGGGCAGATATCAGCCCGCGCATTTTTTCGCTTTAAGCCTTCAGCCGCCGCAGCAGCAAAGAATGACGATAGCGATGAGTATGACTATCCAACAACTGTTCTGGTTCCCGAAGAACGAATCGAAGCATCCCATCTGTGCATCCTCCTTCCTTCTATTATACTATGAAGGAAAGGGAAATACGGTTACATCGCTTTACGTTCTTTTATGCGTCTTTCACACGTCGATCCATTCGCCGGGGGCTTTGACCGCCTTGTGCATGGTTTCGATTATGCCCATTATGGCGACGGTCTCGTCGTGCTGCGCCTTGATCTCGCCGGTGCGGAAGAAATCGCACATTTCGACTATGAAGTTGGGGAAATAATCCGACATCTGCGGAATGGTGTAGTTTGAGCCGTCCTCGTAGCTGAGGATGAGGTTGAAGTCGGGCGTGTCTTTCCAGCCGAAGTGGGACATCACGGCGCGCCTGCCGCCTTCGAATTCGATTGCGAACGAGGCGTGCTGACCGGCGCCTATCGCCATAACGCGTTTGACCTTGCTGCCCATAAGTATGACGATGGGTTCGAGCTGGTGGATGGCGTAGGTGTCGTATTCGCCGGGCCCGCGCGAAGAAATGAACGCTATGCCGTCTTTCTTAACGCCCTTGAGCTCGTTTGCGAAGCGCAGAGCGGAAGTGGAGAAGAACGGAGTGTTGTGGCTTTCGGCTATGTCCACAAGTCCCTGAGCTATCTTCTTGGAAAGCGAGAAGGTCTTGTCTACGTAAACGCGCTTGCCGCTCCTGAGCGGTATCTGGCACAGATCCCAGTGGCGTTCGGGGTTATCGGGTGAAAGGACGATGATGCAATCGGATTTTTCGACGACTTCTTCAATGCTCATACATCTCTGAACGCCGAACTTTTCGCACCACTGATCGGTGGTGAAACCGGTCTTGGGGCTGTCGATCTCGGCGTAGGCGTACGCGACCTTGAATTCGTTGCCGCAGGCGTTCTTAATGAACTGCGGATAGTTGTTCGCGTGCCATTCGTCAAGATAATATTCAACAAAGCCTATCTTCTTTACGCGCGCCTTTTCGTTCAGAAAATCGGCGGCTTTCTTTATGTCGGCGAACGGGTCGGCGCCGCATTCGCGTTCTATTGTGAGGAACCCGGTGTAGCCGATCTCGTCGAGCGCTTTGAGGTAGGCGTTGAAATCGACTTTGCCTTCGCCCAGAGGAACTTCCTTGAAATAATCTTCCATACGCATATCTTCAATGCCGCCTTCGGCAAAGAAAGTGTAAATGCGTTTGGGGTCGGTCTGCTGCAGCATGATGCCGTCCTTGGCGTGGGTGTGGACGATGAAATCCTTGAGCACTTTGACGCCTTCAACGGGATCGACGCCGGTGACCATTACGAGGTTCGCGGGGTCAAAGTTGACGCCAATGCCTTTTGAATCGACGTCGAGTATGAAATCGCGCAGAGTTTCGGGCTTTTCGGGGCCGGTCTCTATTGCGAAAGTGACGCCTATGGAAGCGCCGTAATCGCCTATCTCCTTGCAGGCGGCTTTCATTCTGGCGTAGTTGCCGCTCTTATCCGCGGGGACGACGCCTATGTGCGTGGTGACGACTTTGCTGCCCAGCGCTTTTGCTATATCCGCCACTTTTTTGGAAGCGGGGATCTTCCATGCGTTTTCTTCTTCGCTTTCAAAGCCGTGGCCGCCGAAATCGCCGCAAACGGCGGAAACGACGAGCCCGCGGTCGGCGAGCAGTTTCTTGGTCTGCTCGATTTTCGCGTCGTCGAACGTGGAATAGAGCATTTCGCCGCCGGTGACGTAAAGCTGAATGCCTTCCGCGCCGACCGCGACCGCTTTATCCAGAGCGACGGCGAACGGAGTCCTGAACGAATCGGTCATTACGCCGATCTTGAATCTTTTTTCCATTGTGGTACACCATCCTTAATTTTTATATTTGAATATTCAGAACAGAGTTATTTGGAACACGAACGAGAGCACCGAAACTATCGCCGCCGCGGTCAGCACGCCCAGCACTATTGCGGGGAACGATTCGCGCAGCTTGAGTTTGAGCGTGAGCGCTATCAGCGCGCCGGTCCAGGCGCCCGTGCCGGGGAGCGGTATCGCCACAAAAAGCCAAAGCCCCACAAAAAGGGTCTTTTTCATTTTGGCGACCTTTTTTTCGCCCAGGCCGAGTATCCACCTGAAAAGCTTGCCGAAGCGGGGGAATTTGGCTAAATATTCCAGCACGCGCCTGCCGTAGACTATGGCAAAAGGTATCGGAAGCAGGTTGCCTATTATCGCGAGCGTAATGGTGAGCGGGTACGAAAGCCCCAGACTCAGCCCCACGGGGATCGCGCCGCGGAGCTCAATTACGGGCACCATGCTTATGAGCAGCACCCAAAGGCAGTTGAGCAGCATAATCCATCCTTAACGGTTTTTATCATTCTCATTATATCCCGTGCCGCGCCGTATGTCAAGTGAAAGACGGCACTTTTGCAAAAACTTATGCCCCGTGCGATACTATGTAATCGCGTATCTTTTCGAGCGCGGTCTTTTCGATGCGCGAAACGTAACTGCGCGATATCCCAAGCAGGTTCGCCGCTTCGCGCTGTGTCAGGCATTTGCCGTCGTCGGTCATCCCGTAGCGCAGCGCCACTATCCTGCGTTCGCGGCCGCAGAGCGCGTCGCGCATGGCGCTTTTTATAAGCGAGGATTTCATTTTCAGGTCGATGGTTTCGGTTATGTCCTCGTCGCTGCAGAGTATATCCATATACGTAAGGGGATTGCCGTCCTTGTCGGTGTCCACGGGATCGTTCAGCGAGCTTTCGAACAGCGTCTTTTTCTGCGCGCGGAAATACATAAGTATCTCGTTCTGCAGGCATTTCCCGGCGTAGGTCGCGAACCGCGTGCCGTTTTCGGGGTCGTACGAATCTATCGCCTTTATAAGCCCCACGCTGCCCACCGAGATCAGGTCTTCCTGATCCTTGCAGGTGGAATAATACTTTTTGACTATGTGCGCCACCAGACGCAGATTGTGCTCGATAAGCTTGCATCTAGCGTCTTTGTCACCGGCTCTCATACGCCGGAATAGTTCTTTTTCTTCCTCCTTGCCCAACGGCGGCGGAAAACTGCCGGCGCTCTGCGTGCGCAAAAGCAGAAAAACGAGTTTTGAAACGAACGAAACAAGTAAAGAAAACATAAACGCCCTCCGCACAAATAATATGCGGAAGGCGTTGGTTTATTGCGCTTTTTCAGGCGTTTGCTTCGAGATAATCCACCACGTCGCGCACGGTGACGAGGGTGGGCAGCACTTCGTCGTCGAATCTGACGTCGAATTTTTCTTCGCAGATGACCACGAGGTCGGCGAGTTCGAGCGAATTGAAGCCGAGATCGGCTATGAATTCCGCGTCGGGAGTGATGTCGCGCTCGTTGATGTTCATTTCTTCTACAAGTATTTGTTTGAGTTTTTCGTACATAAACAGTCACCTTTCAGGAAAATATATTTATATCAGACCTTATAGCGAAGGATCTTTTTGGTCGAAGTCTTTTCGAATTCGGTCTTTTTGATCTCGATATGATGCACCTGCTTGAACGACGGCAGTTCGCGGTTTATATTGGCGATCTCTTTTTTGAACGTCTCTTTGATCTCGTCTTCCGTGCGTCCGGCGAACTTTTCGTAATCCGGGAATATCACCGCGGTGAGCATCTGGTCGCCGTTGACGTCGCGGGCGCAGACCACGCATTCCTTGACTATGTCGAGCCGGTAGATGTATTCTTCTATCTCTTCGGGGTAGACGTTCTTGCCGTTGTCGAATATTATTATGTTCTTCTTGCGGCCGGTGATGTAAAGATACCCGTCTTCGTCGAGCCTGCCGTAGTCGCCGGTCTTGAAGAAACCTTCTTTGTTGAACGCTTCGGCGGTGGCTTCGGGGTTCTTGTAATAGCCCTTCATAACGTGGGGGCCCTTTACGCAGATCTCGCCGATCTCGCCTACCGGGAGATCGTATTCCTCGCCGTTTTCGTCCTCGCCCATTATCTTGACTATACTGCCGGGGATGGGGAGCCCCACGGAATCGTACTTGACCTTTTTCCACGGCGTGACCGAAACGAGCGGAGCGCATTCGGTTATACCGTAGCCCTGGGCTATGGAAATGCCGAACTCCTCAAACCGCTTGACATACCGGGGATCCAGCGCGGCGCCGCCGCAGATTATGGTCCTGAGCTTGCCGCCCAGCGTGGAATGCACCTTGGCGTAGAGCAGACGGCGGAAATCTATGCCCACCTTGCGAGCCTTGTTGCTTACGAACGTGCCGCCTTTGATCAGGGGCGCGAGATGGCTCTTTTCTATGCCCGATTCTATTTTGGAAGCGAGCGTTGAAACGAACATCGGCACCAGCACCATGGCGGTCGGGCGGAAAAGCTGTATGTTCTTGGTAAAATATTTCAAACTGTTGTTTATGCACACCGTGGTGCCTATGCAGATAGGCGTGAGCAGGCCGCAGCACAGCTCGTAGGTGTGATGATAGGGAAGCACCGAAAAGATGGTGTCCTTGTCGTCGATATTGACCATGTTCGAAGCCGCGTGTATGCAGGCGAGGATGTTGTCTTCGGTGAGCATGACGCCCTTGCTGGTGCCGGTGGTGCCGGACGTGAATATTATGGCGCACACGCGCGACGAATCGGTGCGGATGCGGCGCATATCCACTTCGCCTGTGGCAACGGCGATATCGCCCGAGGAAATGCAGCGGCGCAGCGTGGTGAAGCGCGGCCAGCCGTCTATCTCCAGCCCGTCTAAGCATATGAATTTTTTGATGCCGCAGTCGGGCATCGCGGCGATCTTGGCGGCGAACGCCGAAGAATACACCAGCGTGTCGGCTTCGGCGATCTGCATAAAGGCGGACGCCTGGTCGAACGAAAGCTCTTTGTCGAGCGGGATGACGGTCTTGCCCGCCGCCACCGCGGCGACGTAGGTCACCAGCCACTCAAAGCGGTTTTCCGAAAGTATCGCTATGCGGTCGCAGCCGTTTTCGGGCATATAGAAATACGCGCTGAGATCTTCTACCAGCAGCGAAAAACCGTGGAACGAGATCTCGCCGATCGTTTTGTCGGGGCGGAAGAAGCGGAGGTAGGTCTTTTCGCCGTATTTTTCGGCGGAATCGTATACCATTTCGCGCATATTCAGATATAACGGGTATTTATCCTTGATAAGTGATTTCAATTCCTTTTATGCCTTTCGTGGAAAAAAGTGACGAAGTATACGGAGCGCCGTGACGCTACGGCACGAGATAATTATATATTTTTCTTCCGATATGTCAATAGATTTACCCGAATTTTAACAATTTACTCAAAAACGACACGCTGACGGAGATGCGATAAATGGATAAAAACTCTTATGTAAAGCTGGCGACGGAGCGCGAAAAGACCACGCCCTGCCTTAAAAACTGCCTGTTCGCGTTTGTTTCGGGCGGCGCGGTGTGCCTTCTGGGACAAGCGATGAAAGATCTGTTCGCTTTGCTCGGAGCAGAAGAAAAAACGGCATATTCGCTCGTGGCGGTGACGCTCGTGTTCGCCGCGGGGCTGTGCACGGGGCTGGGATTCTACGACAAAGCGGCGCGCGTGTGCGGCGCGGGACTTTTCGTGCCCATAACCGGATTTTCTAACGCGGTAGCTTCGCCCGCCATAGAAGCGTGGTGCGAAGGCGCGGTGAACGGCGTGGGCTCCGAGATATTCAAGATCGCGGGGCCCGTCATAGTTTACGGCAATATCGCGTCGGTCGTTTACGGCGTGATCTACTATATATACCTATGTTTCGCGGGGTGAGGTTATTATTAAAGCGCTCGTGTTCGATAAAGCGTATATAACGTGCTGCGCCGCCGTGGGAGGCGAGCTCGAAAAGCGCGGACCGCTGGGGAGTCTGTTCGACATCACCGCCGAAGACAGCTATTTCGGTATGGATTCGTGGGAACAGGCGGAAAGCGAGATGTCGCGCATATCGGTGAATATGCTGCTCAAAAAGGCGTCGCTCGGCGAAAAAGATGTGGACGTCCTGCTCGGCGGCGACCTGCTCAACCAGTGCACGGCGACAGGGTTTGCGGCGAATTCCTTGCCCGTGCCGTTTCTGGGGCTGTATAACGCCTGCGCCACCGCCGCGGAAGCGCTGCTCTTGGGCGCGTCACTCGTCTCGGGCGGGCACGCCGAAAAAGCGGTCGCCGCGGTATCTTCGCACTTCTGTTCGTCGGAACGGCAGTTCCGCTTTCCGCTGGAATACGGCAGCCAGCGTCCTCCGTATTCGCAGAACACGGTCACCGGCGCGGGCGCGTTCCTGCTCGAGCAAAGCGGCGCCGTCCGCGTCACGCGCGCGCTGATAGGCAAAGTGACCGAAAAAGGGATAACCGACGCCAATAATATGGGCGCGGCGATGGCGCCCGCCGCCGCGCAGACGCTGATATCGTTCTTTGAACTCACCGGCGAACGACCGACGAATTACGACGCCGTAGTCACCGGCGACTTAGGGCGCGAGGGAAGCGCGCTGCTTGCAAAACTGCTCGAAAGCGGCGGGATCGGCGTAAAAGGCGCGCTTTGCGATTGCGGTATGCTCATCTACGACGCAGAACGCCAGGAAGTGAACGCGGGCGGCTCGGGCTGCGGATGCTCCGCCTGCGTTATGGCGACGTATTTCTGGCAAAAGCTTTGCAAAAAAGAAATAAGGCGGATGCTGTTCGTCGGGACCGGCGCGCTGCTTTCGCCGCGCACCGTTATGCAGAAACAGGTCATCCCCTGCATAGCGCATCTGGTGGAACTGGAAAGTTTATGAACTGTCTTTACGCATTTCTGTCGGGCGGGGCGATATGCCTGTTCGCGCAGATACTCGTCGATAAAACCAAACTCACTCCCGCAAAGATACTGGTGCTCTACGTCTGCACGGGCGTTTTTCTGGGCGCGTGCGGCGTTTACGCGCCGTTCGTTCGGTTTGCCGGCGCCGGGGCGACCGTGCCGCTGACCGGATTCGGCTACACGCTGGCTTCGGGCGTGAAAGAAGCCGTGGAAAAGCAGGGGCTTATGGGATGCCTGACGGGCGGTCTCACCGCGTCTTCGGCGGGCATTTCCGCCGCGGTGATATTCGCCGCGCTGTGGGCGCTGCTCTTCAAAAGCAGGGATAAGAATATATAAAAAAATGGCGGTCTTTCACCGCGTTACGCGGCGAAAGACCGTTTCGTATCTTCGCTTATTCTTCGAGCAGCCTGCTCACGCCGAGCAGACCGTCCATTATGTTGGAACAGCACCAGCCGGTATAGACCGAATACATACCGCCCTCGTCTATGCCGTTGTTCTGGTTGGCCCGGCCCTCCCAGCACTTGCGGACCACGCTGTACGCGCCGCGCCAGGCGCCGTCCCACAGCGGACTTTCGCCTTTACACTGTATGGAAACCAGAAAATCCGCCAGCCGGACCGCCGCTTTTTTGAACTTTTCGTCGCCCGTCAGTTTGTACGATTCCACAAAGCCTTCGAGCGCGAACCCTTCGGTGTAGACGAGGTCGCATCTCATCCGGTCGTCCTGCAGCGAAGCCGAAAACCCTTCTTCGTCGGAATTGAGCACGCCGCCGCATTCGTGCTGGATCGAAAGCACGTAGCCGCACACCTTGTCGAACGCCGCTTTGTATTCGGGATCGGGGATATATTTGAGTATGCGCGCCAGGCAGAACATAGCTATGGAAGCCTCGGACGAGGCGGGGCGCCAGTCTTCGCATTTCATAAGCTCGTACGAAGTCCTGAACCTGCCGCTTTCCAGCTGCAGCGAAAGCGCGTAGCGCAGCGCTTTGCGCGCCGAAACGAGATATTTTTCTTCGCCGGTGACGCCGTAGCACATCGCGATCCCGGCGGCCATCCAGAATACGAAGCAGGGCCCCCTGTAAGGCGACTGCGTTATGCCGCGGTCGTATTGGATGAACCAGCCCTCTTCGCGCTGGATCTTCATCCAGTAGGAAGCGAGCTTGAGCGCCGCAGTTTTGAACTTTTCGTCTTTTGTGATATCGTACATATCCAGCAGGGCAATAAGCACTTTGCCGTTGTCGTTCTGCCACCGCGCCTGACCGTTGGGGGCGATGATCTCGCCGTCGTTGAGGAAGAAGGGGAACGAACCGTACCAGCACGAAAGCGGCTCGTTGTCCTGCGTGGAAAGCAGCCAGTCCACTATGTTGCGGCACACGTCGTAGTCGGCCTTGCCGCGCTTCATATATACGCGCGCTATTTCGCTGTTGCAGTCGGGGCGCGTCCAGTTGACGCGGCGGTTCACGTCTATGCGTATGCGTTCGTAAACGCCTACGCTCCCGCGGTTGAACGAAAGCATCTGGCTTTCGATCCAGCCGAGACATCTGTCCACCGATTCAATGTATTTATCCATATAAAAATCCTCCGTACATTTCTTTAAGACCATTATACACCCATAATCCGACTTGTCAACAGCAAATGCTCCGAAACCGCGCGTCATTGCGGCGTCAAAGCAAAAGACCGACGTCGCCGTCGGTCTTTTGCCGGAAAGGATTAACTATGAAAAAACTTTGGAATATTGAAAAATGAAGAAATTGTCGGTAAATGTGCGGTTTACTGCTCGGAAGCGACGTCGAATTTATATCCCACGCCCCAGACGGTCTTGAGCGACCATTTGTCGCTTGCACCGTCTAATTTTTCGCGCAAGCGCTTGATATGCACGTCCACGGTGCGCGAATCGCCCAGGTAGTCGAACCCCCAGACTTTATCCAGAAGCTGGTCGCGGGTGAACACGCGGTTGTAGTTGGCAGCGAGGAAATAGAGCAGCTCGAGTTCCTTGGGAGGGAGGTCGATGGTCTTGCCCTTGATGCGGAGCTCGTATTTCTGCAGCGAAATTTCGATATTGTCGAACTTTATAAGTTCGCCGTCGCCTGTCTCGTGCTTTGCGTAGCGGCGCAGCACGGCTTTGATGCGGGCGAAGACTTCTTTCATATCGAAGGGTTTGACGATAAAATCGTCTGCGCCGAGTTCAAGACCCAGGACTTTGTCGATAGTCTCGCCCTTGGCGGTGAGCATTATGATGGGCTTGGAAGAATGCTCGCGGATCTCGCGGCAGACCTGCCAGCCGTCTTTTTTGGGCATCATTATGTCGAGCAGGACGAGGTCCGGTTCGTACATACGGAAAGTGGTTATGCCTTCCACGCCGTCCGCGGCGGTCTTTACCTCGTAGCCTTCTTTTTCGAGATACATTCTCAAAAGTTCGCTTATGTTAGCGTCGTCGTCGACGACAAGTATTTTGGTCATCATTGCGCAAACCTCCTTGATTCAATTACAGTTTATATTTAAATTTTTAATGTGCGGTTACTCGTTGCATCTGTAATATACCACGTTTTTTGTTGTTTGTCAATAGTTTTGGCAAAATATTTTTTGCGAAATATAAATTTTGGTTAATTTTTGTACGCAGAAAAATATGACATAAAATTTATTATTGAAAAGCGCGAAGGGATGTTGTATAATATATAAGTTATAAGTTATATTTCCGCTGCAAAAGGAGCATCAATAAATGAAATTAGGCATAGTAGGTCTGCCCAACGTGGGCAAATCCACGCTGTTCAACGCGCTCACCAAAGCCGGCGCAGAAGCCGCGAATTACGCGTTCTGCACCATAGACCCCAACGTGGGCGTGGTACCCGTGCCGGACAAACGGCTCGACGTGCTGGCTTCGATATACAATCCGGAAAAATACACACCCGCCACCGTAGAGTTCGTCGATATCGCGGGTCTCGTGCGCGGCGCGTCCAAGGGCGAGGGACTGGGCAATAAATTCCTTTCGCACATACGCGAAGTGGACGCCATAGTCCACGTGGTGCGCTGTTTCGACGGCAGCGACGTCATCCACGTCGAAAACACCGTCGATCCCGTCCGCGACGCCGATACCATCAACACCGAACTTATCCTTGCGGATATCGAAGTCATGGAGCGCCGTGTCGACCGCGTGAAAAAGCAGCTCAAGGGCGATCCCGGCGCAAAGACCGAACTCGAAGTGTGCGAACGCGTCGCAGATGCGCTCAACCGCGGTTCCTCCGCGCGCGACGTCGAGCTCACCGCCGACGAAAAGGCGCTCATAAAAGACGCCGGTCTGCTTTCTTCCAAGCCGGTCATATACGTCGCCAACGTCGACGAAGAAACGCTCAGGCATCCGCTCGAAGAGAATAAGTATTACGCCGCCCTCGCCGAAAAAGCGGCTTCCGAACACGCCGGCATAATCGCCGTCTGCGCCGAGACCGAAGCCGAGCTCGCCGAGCTCGACGACGACGAACGCACGCAGTATCTCGAGGAAGTCTACGGCGGCATGGGGCTCGAAGACACGGGGCTCAACAAGCTCATCCGTTCGTCCTACGAACTGCTCGGGCTGATCTCGTTCCTCACCGCAGGTCCCAAAGAAGTGCGCGCGTGGACCATAGTCAAAGGCACCAAGGCGCCCGGCGCCGCGGGGAAGATACATTCGGATTTCGAACGCGGATTTATCAGAGCCGAGGTCGTGGCTTTCGACGACCTCGTCGCCAAGGGTTCGTTCAACGCCGCCAAGGAAGCCGGACTTGTCCGCAGCGAAGGCAAGGAATACGTTATGAAAGACGGCGACGTGGTCCTGTTCCGTTTCAACGTGTAAAGAATAATGATAAAACTGCTGTTTTTTGACCTCGACGGCACGCTCGCGCCGGTAGGGCTCCCCGTGCCGGAAAAATGCGTCCGCGCGCTGCGCAGGATAAGCCGCAAAGGCGTGCGCATAGCGGTGTGCTCGGGCAAGCCGGTCGCCTACCTCAACGGGTTCGCGCGGCAGCTCGGGATAGAGGATATAATACTCTGCGGCGAAAACGGACTTACATATCAGCTCGGCGTCGGCCTTCCTCCGTCAGAATACGGCGCGCTCGGGATCGACGATGCCGATATCGCGTCGCTCGCCCGCGTTGCGGCGTCGTTCAAAGCCGAATTCGGCGGCAGATGCTGGTATCAGCCCAACGAATACGCGTTCACGCCGTTCCCGCACGACGTGCGCGACTTTCCCGAAATGAGCGCTTTTCTGGAAAATGCGCTCAAAGGAACTCAGCTCGCGCTCTACGATCACCCCGACTGTTTCGATATACTTCCGCGCGGCGCGGACAAAGGCAAGGCGCTCTTAAATATTTGCGCCATGCTTGGCGTAAACGCCGCCGAGACCGTCGCTATAGGCGACCACATAAACGACCACCCTATGTTCGCCGTCGCCGGGCTTTCGGTCGGAGTATCGCTTGCCGAAAAAGACCGCGCCCGCGTCAACGTGCGCACGCTGGGTCAGGCGCTCGACTATTTACAAAAGGAGATAAACAAAAATGTCTGAATGCACACACGACTGTTCCACCTGTTCCGCCAACTGCTCGAGCAGAACGCAGAAACCGGAATCGCTCATAGAAAAACCCAACGAAAATTCCATAATCCGCAACGTCATAGCCGTGGTCTCCGGTAAAGGCGGCGTGGGCAAATCGCTCGTCACGTCGCTGCTCGCGGTCAACACTCAGCGCCGCGACTACCGCACCGCCATACTCGACGCCGACCTGACCGGACCTTCCATACCCAAGGCGTTCGGGCTCAAAGAGCGGCTCGAAGGCAGCGAACAGGGAATACTCCCCGCCGTGACGAAGACCGGCATCCAGGTGGTATCGCTCAACCTGCTGCTCGAAAACGAGACCGACCCCGTCGTGTGGCGCGGTCCCGTCATAGCCGGAACGGTCAAGCAGTTCTGGACCGACGTGGTCTGGAACGACGTCGATTATATGTACGTCGATATGCCTCCGGGAACCGGCGACGTTCCTCTCACCGTTTTCCAGTCTCTCCCCGTAAAAGGCATCGTCATTGTCACGTCTCCGCAGGAGCTCGTCTCGATGATAGTAGAAAAAGCGGTGAATATGGCTAAGCTTATGAATATCCCCGTGCTCGGGATCGTAGAAAACCTTTCGTATTACGAATGCCCAGACTGCCACTCCAGACATTTCCTGTTCGGCGAAAGCCGGCTCGAAGAAACAGCGGCGGAGCACGGTATCCCCGTGATCGCCCGTATCCCCATTGAGCCCAAACTTTCCGCCGCCGCCGACAAAGGCGCCATAGAGCTTTTCGAAGGCGACTGGCTCGACGGACTCACCGACGCCATCGCGGGCAAGTAAGCCGTTTTTTAGAAAGGAGCTTGAAGAATGGACGTTCTTTCGGTCATATTTTCGATACTGCCGCTGTTTCTTATAATGCTGCTCGGCGTGTTCGTGCGCAAGGTCGGCATTTTCGACTGGCAGACCACCAAACGGCTTTCCGCTTTTATAGTGAATATCACCCAGCCGTTCCTCATAATCGCTTCGTTCATAACCGAACGCACCGGCGATAAACTCAAAATAGCGCTCGTCATCATAGCGGCGTCGCTGCTTATGCACGTCAGCTTTTCGGGATTCGCGGCGCTGCTGTTCCGCAAAGCCGACCAGGCCGACCGCTCCACGCTCGAGTTTTCGCTCATCTTCGGCAACTGCGCGTATCTGGGATATCCCGTGCTTATGGCGGTGTTCCCGCCGGAAAGCGGTCTGTTTTACGGCGCGGTGTTCACGCTGGTCTTCAACGTTTACATACGCACCTACGGTGTGTTCCTGCTCAACAAGGGCAAAAAGGGTTCGCACGCGCTGCTCAAAGCGTTCGTCAACCCCGGCACCATCGCTTCGGTAATCGGCATCCTGCTTTTCGTGCTCAACGTCCGGCCGCCGGAATTCCTCACCAAGACTTTCAGCACGGTCGGCAACCTCACGTTCCCGCTTTCTATGCTGTGCGTAGGCAGCCTGCTTTGCAATAAACCGCTCAAGAACCTGTTTTCCGGCAGCGTGTACGTGCTCAGCATAGCGCGTCTGCTCGTGCTGCCCATAGTGACGCTGGTCGTGTGCCTCATCTTCCGCGTCGATACCGGGATGACCTTCCTGTGCGTGATAATGGCTTCTATGCCCACCGCCGCAAACTCCGCCATCTTCTGCGAAATGTACAAGGCAAACTCTACGCTCGCCGCGTCGTGCGTGGGCGTGTCGTCGCTGTTTTCGGTCGTCACCGTACCTGCGATGCTCGCGCTGACTCAGCTTGCGACGTCGGCGCTCAATTCATAAAAAGAATTATGAAAGTCAGATTTGCATCCGCGCTCGCCGTCATCGCCGCCTGCCTGCTGCTTTGCGGCTGCTCCGGCAAAGGGACCGCGCACCTGCGCGTGTTTATCCCGGATTCCGAAACCGGCGCGAGCGGAACGGTGTACGACGGCGATTTCGCCTTTTCGGGCGGGACCGTCACCGTCGATTATATGCTTTACACGCTCGCTTCCAAAGGGAATTTCGAATACGTTTTCGACGGCTCTGCGCTTTCGATAAACGGACTTACGCTGTTTGAAAACCTCGACGAAATGTATATCCGCGGCTGGACCGTAACGGTCAACGGCGAATACGACGAAAACTTTATGTACGCGAAAGTCCGCGACGGCGATTACGTCGAAGTGGTGTACGAGTTTATGGATCTCGCGCCCGAATACGACTGAAATACCGAATATAAAAAAAGAGCCTTTGCGCATATCTTTGCGCAAAAGCTCTTTTTTGTTTTTGTTTTACTCAACGGTGATATTGACGACGCAGGGAGCGGAGTAATCCAGCTGTTCGGAATACCTGTAAGTGAACGAATCTTCGCCGGTGTAGCCTTTGTCGGGGTAGTAAGCGAAACTGCCGTCGAGGTTTATCGTCACGGTGCCGTGTTTGGGAGAACTGTCGACTTCGAACGAAAGCATGCCCGTTTCGTCGTCGGTGAGATTTCCTTTGCAGATCTTGCCCGCTTCGGCTTTGACCGATATGGGATCTTTCGCATCCGGAACTGTCACGAGCGTGCCTTTTATGAACTGATAGGTGTAATCGTACATCGCACGGTTGGGAAGATACGTCGATTTGTAAAGCTCGATAAACGAAGTGGTCTCGAGGTAGTACATATGTATGACGTCCTTCATATATCCCTCGGTCACGCCGTTGCTCAGATATTGCATATATCTGGTGCGGTAGCGCTGGTCGGTCATCGCGTTGGAGCAGAATTCGATCTCCACGCACATACCGTACCGTTTGGCGAGAGACGCGCATTCGTGGATGTTGGAAAACGGCGCTTCGAGCTTGAACATATAGTTGGGCTGCATGCAGGCGGCGTCAAAGCCGTGCTCTTTCCACAGCGAATAGCCGTACGCCTTGAACCAGGGGATCCAGAAGAACTGGCTGCCGTGCGCGTGGATCATATCGGATATCGCGTTAAGCAGCTGCATATCGCCGTTCGCGTCGTCGAGCGATTCGTGATACCAGTAGTATCCGCAGAATTCTATGTTTTCAAACGGATGCTCCGCCATCGCTTTTTCAAAGCGTTTGATGACTTCCTCGGTGAATTTCACGCGGTCGGCGAGCACAGACATATTCTCTTTGACGCCGTCGCCGTCGATATCGCCGGGATCGGTGCTGTTGAGTCCGTACAGCGACACGTAATACTTATACTTGTAATCATCGGGAAGTCCGAGCTTGGATTTCACTATGCCTGCGGCTTCTTCGAGCGCGCAGATGTTCTTGCCGTCTTTGAACAGCGAACTTATGAGCCAGTCGACGTCGGAAACGGTGTATCCCTCGTGTCCCGCGTAGCCCGAAGGCATGGAGCCTGTGAGCAGGAACAGGAATCCGTCGAACATCACGTCCTTTACGTTGCCGTCGACGTCGAGATACGCCACGGCGGGCATAAGGTCTTCGACGGTGCGTTCGACCTTGGTCCCGTGGTAAGCGAGATAAATGTCGCTTGCGCCGCCCAGCAGGTCTTCTGACGGTGCGAGGAAGGAATTGGTGAGCATCCCGGTGCCGGTGCTGTAGCCGGAATCCGCAAGCGATACGGCGCCGTCAAGCTTTTTGTTGCCGAACACTTCCAGTTCGTCGCAGCCGGACCACGTGTTTACCGTAAATTCAAAGCACACGAATCTCGCGGCGACAGGATTGTCGAGGATCAGTTCGCCCTTCACTATCGAAGGATCGTCCTTGACCGGCATTATTATTTCGCCCGCGAGATACCACGTTTTGGCGTCTTCGGAAACGAGTATCTTGACCTTTTCGGGGCATTCCACCGCCCAGGCGGTCTGGTGGGTGAATTCCGCGGTGAACGAGCTTACCGCCGAAAGGTGGCCTAAATCGTAGTAGATGTCGCGCGTGCCGGAGCGGTTGAATTTAAAATAATAGCCGTTGTGGATATCGGTGCCGGAAGCGCGCTTGCCGTCTGTGAGCAGTTTGGAGGTGACGGGAGTATTGTTGGGCCAGGAGGCTCTTTCGGGTTCGGCGTCGCATGCGATCTGCTGACCGAGCCCTTTTATAAGGTCGATCTCTTCGCCGTAGTCAGAGGAATCTGCGGGCCACAGGTCGCTGCCCGTGACTTCGGGGAATTCCAGATCCGGGTAAAGCTGAGGCGCTTTGATGGAATCGGAATAAGCGAGCACGCGTATCTCTTCAAGCAGTATGCGGTCGCATTCGGTCTTTGCGAGCGTGAACCTGACATATCTCGCGCGGACGGTGGAATCGAGCTGCAGGGTATAGACGAACGTTTCGTCGTCGCTGAGCGGCGCGTAGCATCTGCCGATCTCTACCCATTCTTTTTTGTCAGTAGATACCGCAAAGGATATCCTGAGAGGGAAACTGATCTTTACTGTCTTGTTGTTGTAAGTGAAAACCTCAAACGCCGAAACGTCGGTGCGTACCGAACCAAGGTCGACTACCAGTTCCATATCGCCGTCGCCGAACCTGTACCCGACCCATCCGCCGCTCTGGTAGAATCCGGCGGTCATGCCGTCGGTGAGCTTGCCGTTTTCGTCGGGGTACGTTTTGTCGCTTTTGCCGGTGCAGGTATACTTGCTGTTGAGCGCCACGTTGTTCACTTTCTGCATACGGTCGGCGCTGCCGGTGGAAACCTGCGCGAGCGCGTTCGCGTAGGTCTCGGAATCCTGCGTTTCGGTGTCGTAAAGCCCGGTCACGGCTTTTTCCCATTCGACCGCCGTGTCGCCGCTCGCGATATCGGCGATGACCATCACCTCGTCGACGAACAGCCAGTGCGAAGAGCGTTTGATGTCAAAACGCACGTAACGCGCCGAAACGGGATGGTCGAGATGCAGCACGCATCTCTGGATAGTGTCTTCTTCGTATTTAGGGAACCGGCTGGTGCCCGTGCGGGTCCATTCCTTACCGTCTTCGGAAACGTATATCCTTACCGAAGCGGGCGAACCTATGCCGGCCTGAGTAGTCGCAAGAAAGCTCGTTTCGAACTGATATATCCTGTCGTACACTTCGCCCAGGTCTATTTCGACCTGAAAGCTTTCGGCAACGCCGACAAAGTTTTCGTCGGTATACGAAGGCGATTCCGCCACGGCGAAAAGCCCGTCGGTGAGCTCGGTGCCGTAGGTGTCGGGATAGCTCTCGCCCGCAGGCTGCGATTTTTTATAGCTTTTGCCGCTTGAGATCACCGAAGCGTAGGTGTATTCCTCTGGAGGGAGCGATTCTTCGGCCGAACTTTCGGTCTTGGATTCTTCCGCGGAAGAACCTTCCTCGCTCGCGCTTTCGTCGGACGGAGTTTCGCTTTCTATCGATTCCGGTTCCGACTCCGCGCCGTTTCCGTTACAGGCGGAAAGCGCGAAAGTGAACAGCAGCAGAAACGCAAGCAGTAATGCTGTTTTTTTCATTTTGTCTTTATCCTTTCGGTGTATAGTCGGGTGATTTGTTATACTGTGATCGGGCGCGCGGAGTCACGTCAGTTTTCTATTATGTAAAAGAAAGGCGAAGCCGGGGAATTGGTGATCCTAAACAGCGCGCACATATATTTGCGGCGGTCGAGCGACGAAAGGTATTCCTGTATGAGTTTTCCTTCGGCGTCGCCTTCGCTGTGGCCGGGGTAGACCGCCACGAGCAGTATCCCGCCCGGAGCCATACGCTCTATCGCGCCGGCGATGGCAGGCAGCGTCGTTTCGCGGCGGGTGAACACGGAGCGGTCGCTGCCGGGCAGCCAGCCAAGGTTGAACATACCGGCGTTCACTTTTCGGGTTATGTATCTTCCGGCGTTGTGGTGCGAATCGTGTATCAGCACATAATTCTGCGGAGCGTTTTCACGGCATAGGCGGAGCGCGGTGCTTTGAAGCGCGGCGTCCTGAACGTCGAACGCGTAAACTCTGCCGCGCGGACCTACGGTGCGCGAAAGGAAAAGCGTGTCGTGCCCGTTGCCCATTGTGTAATCGGCGGCGACGCCGCCCGGGAAAAGGTGCTTTTTTATGAACTTTTTCTGCAGTTCCAGCAGATCGGTCATTCGCGCGCGCTCCTTTCGCCGTATATTTTAGCATAAAACCCGCCGCATTTCAATGAACAAACTAAAAACAATATCATTTTTCGGTAAAGAACTCTATTTCTTCTCCCGCGGGACCTATGCAGAACGCCACGCGCAGCGGATACGGCTGCTCGGCGTTTATGGTGACGTCGTAAGGCTCGGCTGTAATTTCGTACCCTGCTTTGCGCACGGCGTCTATGCATGCGTCGACGTCGTCGGTAAGGAACGCCACGTGCCTCAGCACGCCCTGCGGCAGACGTTCTTCGCCGGTGTTCATTATTTCCATACGGCTTTCGCCGGTAAGCAGCATTATGCCCGAACCCCAGTCGCGGTAGACCGTCATTCCGAGTATATCGCGGTAGAACGCCACGGTCTTTTCGTATTCCTCTTTTCCGTACGTTTTTATCGCGACGTGATGTATCCCTTTGGTGAGACCCATAAACGGCACCTCTCTTTCATCAAATCAAATATATTATACCTTATTTGCCTCCGCGGGTCAATAGCGAATATCCCCTTCCGCGCGAAGAAGAGAAATAAATAAACAAACTAAAATGCGCAATCCACTTGACAAAACGCCGCGGCGGCGTTATAATCACATCACACGTTTCCGTAGCTCAGCAGGATAGAGCGGCCGCCTCCTAAGCGGCAGGTCGGGTGTTCGAATCACCTCGGGAACGCCAAAAGCGCCCTGCGGGGCGCTTTCTCGTTTATTTGGCGAAAAAAATGACCGAATCACGGATAACTGTCAATAATAATGCAAAATGCATATAATATTTATTGCGGAAAAGCGCGAAATATGCATATATATACTTGCATTTTGCCGCTCATTGTGGTAATATTAAATATTATTAAACATCAACGGAGCTGATCTTTATGGCTGACAGAAGTTTTATAAAAGTCGTCAAATTCGGCGGTTCTTCGCTAGCGGACGCCGAGCATTTCAAAAAAGCGGCCGATATCATCCTTTCGGACCCCACCCGCCGCTACGTGGTGCCTTCGGCGCCCGGCAAATGCGCCGCCGATAACCGCAAGGTCACGGATATGCTCATCCGCTGCTGCGGGCTCGCCGCCGACCGCGCCGATTACAAGCCGCTGCTCGCCGACATCAAGACGCGCTACGACGCGATCATAAACGGGCTGGGTATGGATTATTCACTCGACGCCGAGTTCGAAAAGATCGACGCCGAACTCAGGCGCGGCGCCTCGCTCGATTACGTCGCCAGCCGCGGCGAATATCTCAACGGCCTGGTGCTCGCGCACTATATCGGATATGAATTCGTCGACGCTTCGGAGATAATCTTTTTCGGGCCGGATAAACAGTTCGACGCCGACCGCACCAACCTCTTCGCCTCCGAGCGCCTGCTCGAGCTGAAGAACGCGGTCGTGCCCGGATTCTACGGCGCGCTGCCCTGCGGCGATATAAAGACGTTTTCACGCGGGGGGAGCGACGTCACCGGCGCAATTGTCGCACGCGCGGTGATGGCTGATATCTACGAAAACTGGACCGACGTTTCCGGGTTCCTTATGTGCGACCCGCGCATAGTCGAAAACCCGCGCCCCATCCACAAGATAACCTACCGCGAACTGCGCGAGCTTTCGTATATGGGCGCCACGGTGCTGCACGAGGATTCCATATTCCCGGTCAAGCTCGCCGGAATCCCCATAAACATCCGCAACACCAACGACCCTTCCGACCCCGGCACTATGATAGTTTCGGAAAGCGAAGAATCCGCGCCGGATATCATCACCGGTATCGCGGGGAAGAAAGGCTTTTCGGTAGTCCACCTTGAAAAAGATATGATGAACGTTGAAGTCGGCTTCGGCATGAAAGTGCTCCAGGCGTTCTACGATATGAACATCTGCTTCGAGCATCTGCCTTCGGGCATAGACACCATGTCGGTCATCGTCGAAACTTCGCTCATCAAGGACCGCGAAGGATTTCTGCTTTCCAAACTTTCGCGCATGGTCACGCCCGATCATATCTCCATAACCCAGGATCTCGCGCTCATCGCGGTCGTGGGCCGCGGCATGGTCAACTATCCCGGTACCGCGAGCCGTGTCTTTTCGGCGATCGCCCGCGAGGGGATAAACATCCGCATGATCGACCAGGGCTCTTCCGAGCTCAATATCATCATCGGCGTCGCCGAGCGCGATTTTGAAGCCGCCATCCGCGCGGTCTACAACGAGTTCTGCAAAAATGGAAAATTATCTTAGCGTTTTACGCGCCGCTTCGGCAGAATTCACCGAGCGCAAATCGGTGTTCATTGGCTCTTGCGCACCCGTTTCCACCGAAGAAGAGGCGCTGGAATTCGTCAATTCGCTGCGCAAAAAGTACGCCGACGCCACTCATAACGTCTACGCGTATATCGTGCGCGAAAACAACGCCTGCCGCTTTTCGGACGACGGAGAACCGCACGGCACCGCCGGAATGCCGGTGCTCGACGTGCTGCGTAAGGAAGGTCTTACCGACGTCGCCGTGGTCGTCACGCGATATTTCGGCGGCATACTGCTCGGCACGGGCGGGCTCGTGCGCGCCTACACCGCTTCGGCAAAGCAGGCTATCGACGCCGCCGGGCGCGCCGAATGGGCAAAATGCGCCCGGTTTGCCGTAAAATCGGATTATTCGGATCATCAGAAGCTTTCGTATTATTTCCGCAAGAACGGGATCGTAATCAAAGAGACCGCGTTTTCGGACGCCGTCGTGAACGAATGCGTCGTCGGTTCGGAGCTTATGAAGAACGTCGCCGAAGATATAACTTCGCTGACCAACGGCAGGGCGGAACTCGAATTCCTCACCGACGAATACGTTAAAAGAGAGGTAAAATTATGAAAATAAGCGATCTGCTTGCCCGCGGCGGGATAACCGTCTCGTGCGAACTTTTTCCTCCCAAACAGTTTGAAAAACTCGCCGAAGTTAAAGACGTGGTCGCCCGCACGGCGGCGCTCGGACCCTCGTTCATCTCGTGCACCTACGGCGCAACGGGCGGAACTTCGGAATACACGATAGACATAGCAAAAGAGATCAACGCCCACGGCGTTCCGGCGCTGGCGCACCTCACCTGCGTCTCTTCCACCAGAGAAAAAGTCGCCGAGGTCATAGAAGGCTTTTCGCAGAACGGAATAGAAAACGTGCTCGCCCTTCGCGGCGACATCCCGCCCGGAGGCAGGATCGCGTTCGATTACGCGCACGCGGCGGATCTTGTGGAAGAGCTCAAAGCGCGCGGCGATTTCTGCATCGGCGGCGCATGCTATCCCGAAGGACATCCCGAAAGCGACTGCATGGAAAAAGACCTGTACTATATGCGTGTAAAATACGAAAAAGGCGTTGAATTCTTCACGTCGCAGCTGTTTTTCGATAATTCGGCGTTCCTTTCGTTCTGCGAACGGGCGCGCGGAATCGGCATCGGCGCGCCGCTGATCGCCGGGATAATGCCGGTCACCAACGCAGTCAGTATCGAAAGGATGATACGGCTTTCCAACTGCCGCGTCACGCCCGGTCTCGCCGCGCTGCTCCAGAAATACGGCGGCACGCCCGATATGGGAAAAGCCGGGATAGAATTTTCCACCAAGCAGATCAACGCGCTCATCAAAGAAGGCGTAAAACATATACACATTTACACTATGAACCGGCCCGAGATCGCTCAGGCGATAATGGAGGGCATAGAAAGGTAAGAAAATGCGTTTCAAGGACGTTTTCGGCAAAAAGTTTATGCTGTTCGACGGCTCCACCGGCACCGCGCTCCAAAAAGCGGGGCTCGCGGCGGACGAGCTGCCCGAAGAGTGGAACTTTTCGCACCCCGAACAAATAGCGGCGCTCCACCGCTCATATATCGAAGCGGGCTGCGACGTCATTGCGACCAATACGTTCGGCGCGAATCCTTTTAAGATGAGCGAGCGCGGAATGGACGCCGACGCCGTGATCAAGCGCGCCGTCGCCATAGCGCGCGCCGAGGCCAAAAAAGCGCCAAAGCAGGTGTTCGTCGCGCTTTCTGCGGGGCCTCTGGGCAGATTGCTTTCGCCGCTCGGCGACCTGGAATTCGAAGACGCTGTCGCGGCGTTTGCCGGGATGTGCGTTTCCGCGCGCGACGCGGGCGCAGACCTCATACTTTTCGAGACCATTTCCGATCCGTACGAAATGAAAGCGGCGCTGCTCGCCGCGCGTGAGAATACTGATCTTCCCGTTATAATCACTATGATGCCGGGCAAGGACGACCGCCTTATCTCGGGCGGCGAACCCGCCGCCGCGGCGGTGATGCTGTGCTCGATGGGAGTCGACGGCATAGGGCTCAACTGCGGCGAGGGACCCGAACAGTTCTTACGCGTGCTGCCCGGAATGATGCCGTACGTCGACGTCCCGGTGCTTTGTTCGCCCAACGCGGGGCTCCCGCACGGCGACGAACACGGCTGCGCGAGCTACGACGTTTCGCCCGCTGAATACGCCGCTATGTGCCGCCGCCTTGCGGAATACGGCGCAAGCGCCCTGGGCGGATGCTGCGGCACCGACAGCGACTATATAAAAGCCGTAAACGACGTTATGCAGGATTTCGTCATAAATCCGCCGGCGCGCGCTTCGGTCACCCGGGTGTCGTCGCGCAGCAGAGTGGCGGAATTCGGCGGAAAGCCGCTCATCATCGGCGAGCGCATCAACCCCACCGGGAAATCCGCAATGAAAGCGGCGCTCAAAGAAAACGATATGAGCTATATTATGCGCGAAGCGGTCTCGCAGACCGCCGCCGGCGCCGATATTCTCGACGTAAACGTCGGGCTCCCCGGCATCGACGAACCGGCTATGCTGGTGCGTGCGGTGACTGCGGCGCAGAAAGTGACCGAGCTTCCGCTGCAGATCGACACCGCCGACAAGGCCGCGCTCGAAAAGGCGCTGCGAGTCTACAACGGCAAGCCGCTCATCAATTCGGTCAACGCCTCTCCCGAATCTATGGACAAGGTGTTCCCGCTCGTCAAGAAATACGGCGGCGCGGTGGTGTGCCTCGCTATGGACGAAAAGTCCATTCCCGAAACTCCCGCCGGGCGCGCCGAGGTCATAGGGCGCATCGTGCGCCGCGCTGCCGAATACGGCATTCCGGCGTGCGACCTGATCGCCGACGGCCTTGTTACTACCGCCGCCACCGATCCGGACGCGGCAGTCAAGACGCTCGACACGATCGAGCTCGTAAAAGAAAAATACGGCATCTGTTCCATACTCGGCATTTCCAACATTTCGTTCGGTCTGCCGGAGCGCGAAAAGCTCAATGCGTCTTTCCTCAGCGCGGCGCTGGGGCGCGGGCTTTCGGCTGCGATAATGAACCCGCTTTCCGCACCCGTGGCGGAAGCGTACAGGGAATTCGTGCAGAGCGGCGCTTACGGCGAATTCGCCGTGGGCGATACCGGCGTGCGCAAATTCGACGGCGGCGAGATCACGCTCAAGACCGCCGTGGTGTTCGGGCTCGTCGAACAGGCGGCCAAAGAAGCCGCCGAGCTCGCAAAAACTCTGCCGCCCATGGATATAGTCAACAACGAACTCATCCCCGCGCTGGACGAAGTCGGCGCGGATTACGAAAGCGGCAAGTCGTTCCTGCCGCAGCTGCTTATGTCGGCGGACGCCGCAAAATCGGCGTTCGAAGAAATAAAACGCGCCTACGCCGGTAAAGGCGAAGGCGGCGAAAAGATAGTGATGGCGACCGTTCAGGGCGACATTCACGATATAGGCAAGAACATAGTAAAGGCGCTGCTTGAAAACTACGGCTACGACGTGATAGACTTAGGCAAGGACGTCCCGCCCGAGACCGTGCTCGAAGCCGTCGAACGCACCGGCGCGCGGCTCGTGGGACTTTCGGCGCTTATGACGACTACGGTCGTCAATATGGAAAAGACCATCCGTCTGCTCCACGAAAAAGCGCCGCAGTGCAAAGTGATGGTGGGCGGCGCGGTGCTCAACGAGGAATACGCGCGCGCCATCAACGCCGATTATTACGCGGCCGACGCCGTGGGCGCCGTCAAATGCGCCGGCAGCTTTTTCGGGGTGAAGGAATGAACCCGGGCAGGCGGCTGCTTTCGGCGGCCTCGCTCTGCCGCGGCGGCAATATAATAGATATCGGTTCCGACCACGGCTTTCTGCCGGTATGGCTTTTGCTCAACGCAAAGTGTGAATCCGCTTCCGCGAGCGACATAAATCCTATGCCGCTGGAACGCTGCAGAAAGACCGCCGAAAAATACGGAGTCGCCGAAAAAATGCGGTTTTTCCTTTCCGACGGGTTCGACAATGTCGAAGGCGTTTACGACGCGGCGTTCGTGTGCGGTATGGGCGGGATTATGATAGCCGATATCATCCGCCGCGCGCCCCAAAGGGCGGCGCTCTGGGTGCTTCAGCCGATGACCAACGCCGAGATATTGCGCGCTTTTCTGTGGGATAACGGCTACGCCGTAACCGACGAAGTCTACACGGTCGAAAAGCGCAAGCCCTACGCGGTCATCGCCGCGGAATACGTCGGTATCAAAACGCCGTATTCGTACTCCGACACGTATCTCGGCAAAGTCCGTCCAAAGAGCGCGGAATACGCGCAGTACGTCCGCAAGGCGCTCGCTTCGGCGCAGAAACGCCTGA
>JAEEGI010006021.1_pt1 | contig 27543 bp, 19 predicted proteins | sample 8958751 | NCBI WGS metagenome assembly JAEEGI01 (sample SAMN16246545, study PRJNA631951) | gut metagenome | biome: gut microbiome; feature: rumen; material: KS-attached | host: Bos | place: Iran: Karaj | collected 2018-10 | reverse complement strand
TGCGCGAGCTCGCCGGTCTCCTCGCCCACGCTCACCATGTCGGTGAGTATGTCGGGCATCACGTTCTGCTCGCGCATGCTCTTGCCCAGGGATCGTCCTGCCTCCAGCTCGCCGCTGAGCTTGCCGCACTCCGCGGAAAGGAAATAATTGCTCATGGTCCGCGCCGTGATGGACAGCGCCCTCGGCAGAGGCAGGCCCGCGTTCATCAGCGCCGCCATGGAGTTGGCAAATTCGCTGGCGCCGGTGAGCACGGCGATATTGCCGAGCACTGGCAGCTTAAGCTTTAGCTTTGCGAAAGCGAGGCGCCCTTTCTCCGTGTTTCCGTAGACCTTCGCGCAGACGATCGCGGCGGCGATCAGGGCTATCATCACGAGTATGTATTTTCTGAAAAAGTCCGAAACGACTATCAGGGAGTTCATCATGAAGGGTATCTTGCCGCCGTTCATATAGAACATCGGCGTCAGCTTCGGGATGACGAAGATCATCACCACCGCCACGACGATGATCGCTATCGCGATGACGAACAGCGGATAGGCCATTGCGGACTTGACCTTGGCCCTGGTCTTTACCTGCTTGTCGAAATGCGCCTGCATGGTCTCGAACGCGCGCTCGATCGAGCCGGAGGCCTCTCCCGCGCGTATGGTCTCAATAAAGGTCGTCGGCAGGAGCTTCGCGCCGTGGTCCTCGAAGGCCGCCGAAAGAGCGCGGCCGCTTTCCACGTCCTCCGCCACCTGCCCCAGCAGGCGCTTGAGGGGCTTGTCGGCGGTCTTGTCGGCGATAAGATGCACCGCCCGCGCCAGCGGCACGCCCGCGCGCAGGATAATGGCGAATTGGCTGCACATTACCGTGAACGCCTTTGCGTTGAGCTTGTTCCCGCCTATCTCCATAGCCAGCAGATTGGTTTTTTCGCCGCTGACCTCAGTGAGCTTCAGTATTACGTCGCAGGTCTGCCGGATGCGTCCTGCCGCGTCGAGCTCGTTGAAAGCGTCCACTACGCCGTTTACCTTCTCGCCGCTTTTGGTCACGGCGGAGTATTTGAACTGTGCCATAGCAAAACACCTGCTTTATCGGGAATATGCCCCGGCCGGGGAAAACTCGCTTCAGATCGCGTTTTTCTTCACATAGTCCGCGTCGTGGGCGTAATGCAGAGCGGTATCGCGCGTGATGCGTCCGGCGCGGACGAGGCGGACCAGCGCCTGATCCATGGTCTGTCCGCCGATGGAGGCGCTCGTCGCCACGGCGTTGGCTATCTGCGGAGTGTTCCCGCTGCGGATAAGATTGCGTATCGCGTCGGTCACTATCATCAGCTCCGCGGCAAGCACCCGTCCTCCGTCCTTTTTCGGGACGAGCTGCTGCGTCAGCACCGCCTGCAGCGTCATGGACAGCTGCAGCCGTATCTGCGTCTGCGCGCCCTCCGGGAACACCTGCACGATGCGGTCCACCGCGTCGCTGGCGGAGCCGGTGTGAAGCGTGCCGAAGACGAGATGCCCCGTCTCGGCGGCGGTGATGGCCGTCTCAATGGTCTCGCGGTCGCGCATCTCGCCGATGAGTATCACGTCCGGGTCCTCCCGCAGTGACGCGCGCAGGCCGGAGGCGAAGCTCTCGGTATCCTTGCCTACCTCGCGCTGGTTTACGGCGCATTTGTCCGGCTTGTAGACGTATTCCACGGGGTCCTCCAGCGTGACGATGTGGCGGTAATAGCGGTGATTTATGGAGTCCAGCAGCGCCGCAAGCGTGGTGGATTTCCCGCTGCCCGTCTCGCCGGTAACGAGCACTATGCCCTTGTGCAGCTCCGTCAGCCCGGCGACGGCCGGAGGAAGCTCGAGCTGCTCCAGCACCGGTATCTCTTCTCTGAGCAGCCGAAGGGCCAGCGAGGGAACGCCCTGCTGCATAAACAGGTGGATGCGGCAGCGGCTGCCGGAAAAGGTATCGGCCCCGTCGAATTCTCCGACGCGCTCGAAGCGCTCGTACCCGCTGCCCGCGAGGCGGCGGGCAGCGGCGAAGCAGTCCTCCGCCGTCAGCGGCTCCCCGCTCATGCTGCGTATCTCGCCGTCCCTGCGGTACTTCGGAGGCAGTCCGCATATCAGATGTACGTCCGAAGCGCCGTCGCGCCCGGCGGTCTCCACAAGCTGTTCTATCGTGATCATATCTGTCTCACCTTATGTCGGGATCAGTCGTCCTCGTTTATTACCCTGCGCACCTCTTCCGCGCTCGTGACGCCCTCGCGCATGAGGCGCAGGGCGTTCTGATGCATCGAGACGAAGCCGTTCTCCGGGCGGCGCAGCTCCTCCTCTACGGCGGTACGGTCCGCCTGTGCGTAAATGAGCGTCCGCAGGCGGCGGTCGATCGGCAGCATTTCGAATACTGCCGTGCGTCCGCGATATCCGCGGTTATAGCAGTTCGGGCAGCCTGTGCCGCGGTACCAGGTCTCGTCGGAGTCCTCCGGCAGGCCGAACTCGCGCAGCTCATCCGCCGAGGGCTTGTAGCTCTGCCTGCAGTCCGGGCAGATGCGGCGGACAAGTCTCTGGGAGATAACGCCCCGCAGAGCGCCGGCTATAAGATACGGCTCGCAGCCGATATCGCGCAGGCGGTCGATGGTGCCGACGGCGTCGTTGGTATGTATGGTGCTCAGCACGATGTGGCCCGTTATGGCGGCGCGCATGGCTATGTCCGCCGTCTCGCCGTCGCGTATCTCGCCCACGGCGATTATGTCCGGGTCCTGGCGCAGGATCGCCCGCAGGCCCCCGGCAAAGGTCATGCCGACCTTGTCGTTTATCTGCACCTGATTGATGCCGTCTATGTTGTATTCCACGGGGTCCTCCAGCGTGACCAGGTTGACGTCCTCGGTATTGAGCTGGTTGATCATCGCGTACATGGTCGTGGTCTTGCCGCTGCCCGTGGGGCCCACGAGGAGTATCACGCCGCTGTGAAGCTTGAGCATTTCGTCGTATTTTTCAAGATCGGCGCCGGTCAGCCCGACCGCCTCCTTGGTCACGCGCCCGTTGGACTTGTCAAGGAGACGCAGCACTATCTTTTCGCCGAAGACCGTCGGCAGCGTGGAAACGCGCATGTCTATGTCCTTGTCCTTGACGCTCACGTTGAAGCGGCCGTCCTGGGGAACGCGGTGTTCGGCGATGTCCAGGCCCGCCATGATCTTCACGCGCGATATCACGCTGCTCTGCACGTCCTTGGGCACGTTCATTATCTGCCGCATCACGCCGTCTATGCGCATGCGTACCACGAGCTCCGCCTCGCGGGGCTCCATGTGGATATCGCTGGCGCGTTCGGTTATGGCGCGCTCGAGCATCGAGTTGACCAGGCGTATCGTCGGGGCGCTGTTGGCGGCGTCGTCGCCGAGCTTGTTGGTAACGAAGGCGTAATCCGTCGCGCTCTGGCCGTCGTCGCCGTTGGCCGCGGCTTCCCTCTTCATTTCCTCTATGGCCTTTGCCGCGCCCTCGTTGCTGTACAGCACCTGTATCGAGTGCTCGATGCCGGCGGCGGTGGCCACCATCGGGTGGATGCGGCGGCGCGTGGCGCGCTTGGCTTCCTCGATGGCGTAGAAGTTGAGCGGGTCGCTCATGGCGAGATAAAGCACGTCCTTTACGAGCTTTACCGGAACGATCTGATACTGCGAGGCGATGTTCTTCGGCAGCGCCTGCGCCATCTCCGTAGGTATGGAGACCTTCGTAAGGTCTATGAATTCTATGCCGAGCTGCATCTGCAGAGCTTCTATCAGCTCCTGCTCGGTAATGATATTGTTTTCGATAAGTACGGTCCCGAGGCGTTCCTTGCTGCCCTTCTGCAGCTCCAGGCCGCGTTTGAGCTCCTCGTCGCTGATAACTCCGGCGGCAGTCAGAAGGTCGCCGAGGCGTTTATATGCCATATCTTCCGTCTCCCTTCGAATATCATATCATTATAGCACGGTTTACGTTTTTGTTCAATGCTCAATCCGGCGGCAGCACGTTCACTTCATTCAGGGGCATCACGACAAAGCTGCTTGAAACGCGCTCCTCCCCGTCGGCGGTGCGTATAGACAGCGTCACGTGAAAAAGCTTTTCATCCTCGTCATAGGTCACGTCCGCCTTCGCGCGGAGCCGATATGACGTATAAGCCCCGGAGGGCAGCAGCGGCCGGTCGTCCAGCATGAGCTCGCCGTAGCTGCTTTCCGTTCCGTTGAGCTCGGTGCGCAGCACGCTCAGCTTTTCCGTCTCCGTTCCCGCATCGCCCGCCACACTGTAGTTCTTGCTCGGCCGTATGCTTATCACCTGTCCCGCGCCGTTGACCGAGATCGTTTTTGTCGTGCCGAGTTCGCTGCGCAGGATATTGCTCAGCGTGGAGCACAGCACCTTTGACTCCGATACGGAAACGGAATAATTGTACTGCCGCACCGCAAAGGCGGTCCCGGCGGCGATGCCCGCGCTCAGCAGCGCCACTATCAGCGTCGCCAGCAGCGCCTCGGCGATGGAATATCCGTTTTTCTTTCTCAGGCGGCGCGATATGCCGCGTCCCGCCTCAGTTTGAAGGATCGTATTCATAGTAGTAATACCCGTTTTCGGTCTTATACAGCTTCGCCGTCGTTTCAACGGCGGCGTTTTCGCCGACCCTGACCGACAGGCCGTAAGCCTCATCCGCCGGCTCGGAAGCCGCGTCCGGCGCGTTCGAAGCGTTTTTGACTTTGCTGTTTATGCGGGCGGCGGAGGTCACCGCCGTGGTCAGCATGAGGAAGACCAGCGCCATTATCAGCACCGCCACCAGCGTTTCGGCGATGCTCTCTCCCGCCCTTGTGTTTTTTCCTTTTCTTTTCATGGCTCACCCCGCCGCGCTCAGCTCCAGGCTGTCGCAGGTCCATACGACCGTCGTTTCGAGAGTGTTCACTTCCGCGCCGCCTTCCGTTTCGATCCGGTCGTGAACGCTCTGCTCCGAGCGGTGCATCATTCCGTCAACGGAAACGACCTGGGAAGAGCCCGTGCCGTTTTTCGCGCGGATCGTCCCGTTTACGGTGAAAAAATCGTGCTCCGAGGAAGCGCTGCTATCCGGGTCGCGCGCTATTTTGAAGGAAAACTCGATCTCTCCGGGAAGCTCCGCGTCCTCCACCGGCGCCGGCCGGAGCCTTACGGTGTAGCTGTGGCCCGCGTCGCCGCAATGGGCTTCCGCCTCGGAGAATACTTCATGCAGCAGGCCCTCCGTAACGGGCGGCGGGTCCTCGGGCGCCGGTTCGTCCACGGGATTCCATTCTTCGTCATAATATCTCACGGTGGTCTCGCTGTATCGCGAGTCCTCAAGCGCCTGCTTGAGGAACACGGCAGCCGAGCTGACGGCGAGATAGTCCTGCTCCCTCTGCCTGTCGTCGCTGACGCGCCGCGCCGCGGTCAACGCGGCGCTCAGCACCACCGATACGACCATGGCGGCCACGAGGAACAGCAGCATGGCAAGCAGGATCGAGGCGCCGCGGCGGCTGTGCAGTTTTTTCATCATAAGCTCCATGCGGTACGCCTCCTTTCATGCCCCGGTCTGCCGGAGAAACTTTTATCGCCCGCAAAAGGCCGCAGACCCTCAGCCTTCGGCATTGACATGGCCGAAGCTGTAAACTTCCTTCTGCCCGAATATCACGCAGGTCATGTTTTTCGTGACCGTCCATCCGCTCGAGGACAGGTTTATCGACTTGTCGCGGGCGGTTTCCTTGGTCGCGAAATAGGACCAGAGTACGCCCGGACGGTCGGCGTTGTAGGTCCACTCGTTTCTGTCGTTGGAGTCGTTGTCAAGACGAACTCTCAGCGAAGTGCCGTGGTCGCGTATCGAGAGCCCGTTGCAGTTGAAGATGTTGTAAAATTCCCTTCCGCTGTACGTCGTGCCGGCGTATTTGTAGGAGAACGCGCCGTAGCGCACGAACTTCCAGCGGGCGCTGTCGCCTATCGACGCGTCGTCGGATATATAGGGCTGATCTTCAAGATATGCGCCGGTGTCGTCGTAGAAGGAGTCTTTGAGTACCTCGGCGCTCACGGAAGTGAAGTTTCCGACGTCGGAAACGGTATCCGCGTTAGCCATGAGCGAGCACTCGCCCTCTTCCGCCGAATTCGCGATCAGATAGCGCGCGTTTTCATCGGTCTCGCCCTCCAGCACGTCTATCGGCACGAAGACCGTCCCGGTCCAGCGCGCGTACAGGGTCATATCGTCGGTCATCGCGAATACGCCGTCTTCCGCGATGCCGTCGGCGTCCGCGACGATCCTGCCGTCTTCATCGAGCACGCGCACGCCGTCCATGGACGCCGCCGTGTACCAGCCGTCAAGATCCCAGCCCTCGCGAACTCCGCAGTCCGGCCGCTCTTCGGGATCGTCAAAGAGGACGTCGCTGCCGTTCCGCGGCGCGAACCGGCTCACCGAGCCCGAGCCGACAAGAGTGATGCGCGCGCTCTGCTGCCACCGGGCGTAGAGCGTTATCTCCCCGCCGGAGGCGATGTTTCTTACCGCTTCGCCGTCGGCGTAGTCCTCGCCGAGACCGTCCGGCTCGGTATTCCAGCCGAAGAAACACGGCGTCGCGGCGGGCGGAGTGAAGGCGCACACGGGCAGCGCGGCCGCCTCCCCGTCATAAACGAGCGCGATGCTTTCCATCGTTCCCCTGCCTCCGTTGGGACTGAAGCGGACCGTGTAGGTATTCGGCGCCCACTGCGCCGTGACGGCCGTGTTTTCCGTAATGTTGTCGAGCACCTCGCCCGGCTGCATGATCGTTTCGCCGCACAGCCATCCGGCAAAGCCGTAGCCGGTCCTTGTAAAGGCGCAGTCCGGCAGCGTGACGGAATTACCCGTTACGCCTATGGAGCGCATCGTGCCCTCCGCGCCCGTGCCGCCGTCGAAAGCCACCTCGAAGCGAGGCACGGAGCTGACCGGGAGCGAGAATTCGTAACGTCCCACGCCGTTCGGATCGGTCAGCGAGACTGTCAGCGTCACTCCGGGCGCTTCTCCCTCTCCGGAATAGCGCAGGGAAGCGCAGCGGTACCGGAAGGCGCCGGCCTGCTCCGTATATATCTGAGGCGCCGTGCCGCTGAGGTGGAATTCGAGCTCATAGGGCGAGTCCTCGTCGGCGTCGGGATAAAGCCCGTATGTCTTCTTCCCCGCCTTTACCGTCACTCCGTCCACGCGGAAGGAGGCAAGGTCGCCGTCGGCGTCGGTGGCAAAGATCGCGAACTGCGCCGGAACCGGCATCGCGGGCGTGCCGCCGTAAACGCCCGGCTCATTCTCCGCGACGGCTCCGCCGTCGGCGCTGCGCTTGGCGCTCACCGCCCGGTTCTTTCCTCCGGCGTCGGTATCGGAAGTGATAAGGCCGATATAGCCGTAAGTCCTGACGGAGACAAAGGCGGTCTCGGATATCTCCAGGCCGTGATAATCATAGCTGAAGCTCGCCGTCAGCGCGCGCAGTCCGGGTTCCTGTCCGGTGACCGTCCATGCCGCGGTACGGTCCGCGATCCGCTGTGTTTTCAGCAGGTTCTCATCCGGGCTGATGAGCTCCCATACGCCCTTATCCGTATAATCTGCGCCTTCGCTCCCGCCGCCGTCCTGCTGCATGGCGGACTTTGCCGTAAGCTGCAGCTGCTGCGGCGTGCCGTGGAAGAGATACATTTCCGCGGGGTCGCTGTCGATACGAAGCTCGCCGGTAATGTTCAGAGAGAAGCTGGCGTCGGTATTGAGCTCGATCACGCGGACCGCGCCGACGCCGTTCGCGCGGATCGTGACTTCATATCGCCTGTTCTCGTTGTCGGGTACGCATTCGACGATCTCGGCAAGATCGTCCGGCTCCAGTCTGAATTCCGTTCCCTCGGGTATCTCTCCCTCGTTTTTCGCGTAGTTGAGATAGAAGGTCTTTTCCGCGAAGCCGGAGTCCTTCATATCTGCGAAAATATCCATGCTGTCGCGGCCGTTGTCCCAGAAATAACCTATGATGGGCCATCTGCCGTAGTGAATGTTCACTTCGCCGCCGTAGGAGAGGTCCGGCTGTCTGACGACCGTCGGGAACGGATAGTTCTTGCCCTCCTGGCTGTCGAGGCTCGAGAAGCTGTATTTGCCGTCTATCGCGGCGCCGCCCGGCTCGCTCACGGTGATCAGGTCCCAGTTTTCGCCGAGCGCGCCGGCCATCCCGGCGGAGTGGAGCGTGTCGTATGAGACCGCCTGCGCCGCCGTGCCGCGCGTTTTGTAATATTGGCTCGATCGGCTGCTGTCATATTTCCCGTCCGCCGTCATAAGCGCTTCATAGGCGGCCTTCGTTGTGGTCGGACCCTGCGCGTAGAGGTACTTTGTCAGGCAGGTCAGATCGCCCTGCAGCATGGCCTCGAATTCCTCATCGGAGATCACCAGCTCCTTAAAGCGGTCTATCAGCGTCCTGCGCTCGGTCTTCTCCGCCTCGGTACATTCGTCCTCGCTCTTGCGCAGAAGCGTCCACTGCGCCGCCGTGGGCGCGGAGTTTATCTGCGTGAAGGTCTTTGAAGCCCTGAAGAAGTACTGGGGCCACGTGGTCGGGTCTTCCCTGTCCGGATGCCCCACGTTTTCCTTGATGGAGTCAAGATAATAGCAGTTGTTCAGCGTGATCACGGTACCGCCGTTGCCCTGCTGTCCGTAACGGTCGCCCTGATTGGCGAAGAGGGATACGGCGCGGACGCTGCCCTCCAGGTTGGGAAGCTGGAGGTAGGTATAGCAGTTGTTGATCGTCGCGGTGCCGTCCGGCTTGCTGGTCTTGAAGCCGGTGATGTTGCACATGTTCAGCGCGTAGGAGCCGCCGATCATGCCGGAAACGAAGATGTTGACCGACTTTCCCGAATTGTTCTTATCGCGGTTGGCGTAGCCGTCGCTCTCGAAGGACGTCGGCATTTCGTAAAGCGTCGTCGGGGCGATGCTCACGCTGCCGCCGGTATAGCAGTCGCTCACGGAGAGCGCCGCGCTCTGCGCCGCGGTCTCGCCGGGGGCTCGGGGCGTTCCGGCGGAGCCGGCCAGACCGCCCACTCGCACGAAGCTGCCCCATACCATGTGCCCGTGCTCGTGGGTACAGGCGATCTGGATATCCGTAACGGCGGAGCAGCGCGAGAGGTTCATGCCGGCAAGCCCGACAAGGCCGCCCACGTTTGCCGTACCGGCGCCCTGGCGGTTGGTGCTGCTGTCGGTAACGCAGTAGCCCGCGACGGCGCAGTTTTCCAGCTTGTTGTCTATGCTCGTGGACTTGTATTCATACGCCACGCCCACAAGGCCGCCGAGGTTGTACGCGCCGTCCCTGTTTTCGTATTCCGTCCCCGCGGTACGGCGCTCCACGCACGCGTCGTTATCCGAGAACATGATGACGTTTCTCAGATCCGCGCCGAGCGTGACGCCGAAAAGGCCGACACTGTAGGAAGGCGAGATCACGTTCAGATTTTTGATCTTGTAGCTCTGTCCGTCGTAGCTGCCTCCGAACCAGGCGTAAAGGAAGTTCTCATATTCTCCGCTCACGGTCGGGGACGAGGTCCCCATGCCCGCTATGGGCGTATATCCCTCAAAGCCGTCGCCGGAGACGTCGTGGCTCTGTTTCCAGTACTGCACCGGGCGGAAGCTCAGCACGTCGGCCTTGCTCTGTAAGCCGACGCCGATATTGGTCGCATACTGAATGAACGGGAACCGGGTACGGTTTTCCTTATTGACGAGCGTGTCGCAGCCGCGGGTCTGAGTATTCCAGTTGATGTACTGCAGCTGCGTGACGGAGCGGATCTCAAAGGTATTTACGCTGCTGCCGGGCGCCGCGGAGAAATCGACCGTTCTGCCGTCCTCCGTGGTAACGCTGCCGGCGCCGGCGCATTGCATCGCGTTGGCAAAGAAGGGCGTGAGGGTAAAGCTGCGGGACAGCGTGCCGTCGCTCAGCGTCAGTGATCCCGCCGTGCTCTCACCGTTGTCAAGGTAGATATAATCGCCCTCCGAGGCCACGCGCGTACTGAAGGGATAGAACGTGTAGCCGCGTATCTGACTGCGCAGCGCCGCCGCGGCCGCCGTATTGTACCGTTCCTTCCCGCTCCATTCAAGGCCCGTGATCCCGGTGACCTCCGCGGAGCGTCCGTCCGCATGGTAATAGCCGTAGCCGAATTCGGCGATCCGGCCGTCGTCGTCGTGGGCGGTGCAGAGGCTGGAGCCGGCCAGCGTCTCGTCGGTATCGGTCACGCCGAGATAGGTTATGTGATAGCCGTCGTTCGCTCCGCCGGTCTCCCTCTCCCAGTAGAACAGGCCGAAGGCGCCGAGCCGGGGCATGGTCGGCCAGTCGCCGTAGTGGACCGGCAGGTTATTGCGGTCGCGCACCACGGCGCGGAAGGGATATACCGCCGTATTGCCGCCGGGGGTGTTGGGATGGCTGCGGGAATTCCTCCACGTCGCGGCTCCGGAGCTTCTCCGGCTCTGAAGCTCGCCGTAGAGAAGCTGCTCGCCGGAGGACAGAGCCTTGCCGGAGGCGTCCTTTGCGGGCGTGGTAAAGCTGCGGAGCGCGCCGACGTAGGAATACGTTCCGTTATTCAGATAAAAGCAGTTGGTCACGAGGCCGCCCGTCGGGGCGAAGCCGTGAGCCGTGGAGGTCAGACCGCTCACTTCTATCGCGGTGGCGCAGTAACAGCTGTCGGCCTGTCCGCCGTTGTTTCCGGCGAAGCCTGCCACGTGCACCGAGCCGCCGCGGGAATCGGTCACCTTGAGGAAACCGAGGGCATAAGAATTCTGAATGCTGCCGCTTTGCATGTTCAGCCCGGCAAAGCCTCCCATGCTGACGTTGGCAAAAACGCTGGACAGGCGGATCTCCGGGCAGTCCGCCGCGCAGTTTTCGATAACTCCGCTGTTTCCGCCGACGAGGCCGCCCACGTAGAGCGTGCAGTTTTCGTAGGCGTGCAGCGTGCCGTCGCTGCCGGAGATGTAATATCCGGCGACGGCGCAGTTGTCTATCGTGCCGTCGCTGCGGCCGGCGAGCACGCCCATATATACGGGCACGTTGGGCTTCATATCCGTCGTGCGCTGCACGAAGAAGTGCACGCTCTCCGCGGGATCGTAGTCGGTCGCCAGGACGATATTTCGCAGTATGCCGCCATTGCAGCCGAACATGCCCACGTAATCTCCGTCGTCCGTTATGAAGCTCACGTCGCTTATCGTATAGCAGCCGCCGTCATACTCCGCGATAAAGGGCGAAGCGGCCGATCTGCCTATGGGCAGCTGGCTGTATACTCTCTCGCTCCACTCGGAGAAACCGGCCCAGTCATAGCTGCCGTAGCTCATATTGCGCTCCTGCCGGAACACGGCGGAGGCCGTGACCGCTGAATAATAACCGTCGTAATATGAGCTCAGGTTTTTCAGATGCCGCGGCGTGCGTATCAGCACCTGCTCCACGGCGGGAACGTCCGCTGATATGTTCTGCATCGTGATGACCGTTTTGGCGAAATGCGGGTTGAAGGCGTATACCTCGGTCTTGCCGCTTACCGACGCGCTTATCCTGCCGTAGAACTTTTCCGCCATCCGCGCCGTCGGCGGAGCGTTCACGCTCTCCTTTGGCAGCGGCACTATATAAAACCGCGTCCCGGTCTCCGGATCGACTACCGCAAGGCGCCGGGCAGTAGACAGCTCGTATGCCTCGCCGTCCTCGGGCGTTACCGTGACGGAGGCGGGTATCGGGCTGCCGTCGGCGCGGAATACGAAGCCGTAGCCGTCGCCCACCACGCTGCCGGACTCCGTAAGCGTGGATTTGACGTTGGCTCCGTAGAAGCCGTAGGTCCGGTCGGCGTTCCTGTACTTTTCGTAATAGACCAGCGCCCCGGCCTGGAAGCTCGCCTGCCAGTCGCCGTAGTGGCGGGAGACGGTCAGCCTCGGATAGGGATAGGTCGTCAGACCCTGATCGCGCAGATTGTATGCCAGGGTATCGCCCGTGTCCGTCTGGAAGGCGCTGCCCATCGCCGCCTGCAGTCCCGCGCTGTCCCGCGTGCCGATCTCCTCTCCGATCCCGGCGTCGGCGCTGCCCTCGGAGAGATAATAGACGTTGCTGAAATATCCGGCGTTTTTCGCGATCGCCCACGTCTGCGCCCCGTCGCGCTCGTTGAGCAGGCATACGGTATAGGAGTTCCGTATGCCCGCGGCGGCGTCGGGCACGAAGCCGGCCGCCTGCGCTCCGTTCTGGAAGCCGGCGGAATAACAGTTCTCGATAAGGTCGACCGCGCCGCCTCCCACAAGGCCGCCGGTCCGGCGCGCGGTGATGTAGCAGTCGGCATAAGAATTCATAAGGTCGAGCGTGCCGCTTTCCACGGAGCCTATGAGGCCTCCCGCCATGCTGACCGCTCCGCTCTCCCCCGCCGATATCACCGTCGCGGCAAAGCTGCCGTCCACCGACAGCATCGCGCAGTTGACCGCGCCCACGAGACCTCCCGCGGCGCTGCCGCCCGATATCCACACCGTCGACTCCGTTTTGCCCAGGAAGTCGGCGCGCTCGAGATAGACGCGGCAGTTTTCTATCTGCGAGGCCGGGCCGGATATCATACCGGCCAGCGCTCCCGCGTTTTCGCCGCTGACGGTACAGTCCGTCATGCGGATGTCCTTAAGCTTTCCGCCGAAAACCCCGAACAGGCCGGCGTCCCGCTCCGCGGAGGCGCGCAGGCCGGCTATGCGCCTGCCGTCTCCGTCATACTCCGCAAGCGCGTCGTTCCGGATGGGCTTGAAGTTGGGCCGGCTGCCCGCGTGACCGTTGAAATAAAAGTCGCCGTAAGCGCCCATCCAGCTGCCCGTGCCGGTGTTTGTTTTCAGGTCTATGTCCCGGGTCTGCTCCGCCGAGGTGATCAGGGTCCCTACGCCGGAGGACGCGTCCAGGTTCTGCAGATGCCGTCCGCATTCGATCACCGCGCGGCCGGCGGCGCTGTCCGTATCGTCGCCGAACAGGCTGTTGACCTTCACCGGGCCGTAGCTGCCGTCGTTTACCAGCTTGCTGGGGCTGTGCACCTCCAGCGTGAGCGTGAGCCTGCTGCCGGGCGTGAGGCGCCGGTCGGGCATGAGGCTGCTCTCGCTGCCGAAAAGGGCGTTGAAGCGCCGCGCGGGGCTGCGCAGGTCGTCCAGCGTAAGGTCGCAGTAAAAGCTGGTGCCGCTCTGCGACAGCGCCGGCAAAGTGCCGTCGGCGGACGAGAGCTCGCAGACGTGGTCGAATTCGTCGCGGATGGTCAGCTTGAAGGTAAGGCTGTCTCCGGGATTTTGCGCGGTGCACTGCAGATAGGCGCTGAGCCGCTCGCCGTTGTTTACCGTGATGGTCGGGCGGAGCGTGAAGGTATCGCCGGCGCTGCTTTCTTCCGCGCCGCCGTGATAATAGCCGATCCTCGCGCCGTCGTTCAGGCGGTCGCGGCGGCTGCGCAGGGCGTTCAGGGCGCCCCACGTTCCCGGATCTTCATACCGTCCGATAAAGTCGTCCTTCTCGCTGTAAAAAACAGAATATACCGTGCCGGACTCTCTGTCGTATTCCACGACCCAGAAGCCCTGCCCGGTACCGTCGTCCAGCACGTCTTTGAAGATCCTCTTCCAGAGCTCATCCTCCGACGTTATGTAATATAGTTTTTTCTCCGGGTCCCAATCGCCGTGGCTCGGCGTCCCGTAGACGTAATTGTCGTTTTCGTAATAAACGTCCGCACTGCCCTCGGAGCGCAGCTTAACAAGCTCGTTCTGCGCGGCGATATAGATAAGCTCCGCCTTCGCGTCCAGCTCCTTCTGACGCAGCTCCTTCCGTATCCTGACAAGGTTCGGTATAAGCAGCGCCAGCAGTATGACCAGAATGCCTACGGCGATCAGCGCCTCGGCAATCGTAAAACCGCGGCGGTCTTTCCGTATTCTCTTTCCGTACGTCATCAGCCTGTTCAAGTTATCTGCTCCTCAGCCAAGTAGCTTTATAATCTTCATGTTTCTTTTTATAATAGTGTAAAAATCCGATTTTGTAAAGTCTTCCCGCGCAATAAAAGAGTGCGCGGACGGATACGCGCCGGGCAAAGCGAAGCTCCGGGGCGGCCGTTCAAAGCCGTCCCGGAGCCGATCCCCGCCCCGCCTGTCTTGACCGCGGGGCGATATTCTTTTTTATTCCGTGATCATGTCGCAGAACCGCTGCATGAGCGCGGCGATCTGCGCGCGGGCGGCGCCGCCGCAAAGGCCGTCAGCACGGCCAGGAGCAGCAGGATCAGACTCCTCAAGCGCTTGTTTTTCATATAATCTCATCCTCCGGACAGTCCGGCAGATATACTGCCGTCCTTCGTCACCGCAATAAACGGTATATTTTATTATATTAAAAAGCCGAAAAAATGCAACCGAAATATACCGAGAAACGGCAAAGCGGGTCCGCCGATCACACGAGCATATTTCCGTCTCCCCGCATAGGCCCGTCCGCTTGCATTTTCCGTTCCGGCGTGGTATCATACCGGAACGATACAGGTGTCTCTTGAAAACCACCTCAAAAAAACAAGGAGCAATTCAATAATGAAAAAAGCATTTTCTTCTTACCGCAGCATGCTGCAGTCTGTCCCGCCGCTCGTATCCGCTCTGCTCATCCTCTCCGTCGTGGGAATGAATCTTCTGGCAAACAAGAGCATCGATACCGGCGTCGGCTGGCTCGCGCTTGACTGCGGCATTCTGTTTTCCTGGCTCACCTTTCTTTCGATGGACGTTCTGACGCACAGCTGCGGCCCCAAAGCGGCCACCGCCGTATCCGTCACGGCGCTTGCGCTCAATCTGATGATGTCGCTCATTTTCTTCGCCGCCTCCCGCCTTCCCGGCGTATGGGGAGAAAGCTTCGCCGAGGGCGGCGGGGATACGATCAACACCGCGCTGAACAACACCTTCGGCGGCACGTGGTATATCATTCTCGGAAGCTCCGTTGCCTTCGGCGCTTCCGCGGTCATCAACAATTTTCTCAATTACGGCATAGGCAGGCTGCTCTCCCGCGGCTCCGGCTTCGGCGCCTTCGCCGCGCGGTCCTGGATCTCCACCTTCGTCGGCCAGTTCTCGGACAATATCATTTTTGCGCTGCTGGTAAGCAGGCTGTTTTTCGGCTGGTCGCTCCTGCAGTGCGTGACCTGCGCGCTCACCGGCGCGGTCCTTGAGCTTTTGTGCGAGGCGGTTTTCTCCCCGCTCGGATACGGCATATTCAAAAGCGTCTCGGGAAGAAAACGGCCGGAAACGGCAGGCGCGTTATGAACGCGGTCGTCAGCGGCACGTCCCGCGGCATAGGAAGGGCCGTCGCGGAGCGCTTTCTCCGCGCGGGAGACCGGGTCTTCGGTCTGGATATCGACGCGGGCACGGTCGGGCACCCGAATTACTCTCATTTTATCTGCGACGTACGCTCCGGCGTCTTTCCCGACCTGCCCGAAGTCGGCATAGTCATAAGCAACGCCGGTACTCTTGAGGAGAAGGACGCTATCGAGGTCAATCTGCTCGGCGCGATGCGTTTCGCGGAGCATTACGTAAAAAGCGCCTCTCTTCGCTCCGTGCTTTTCATCGCCTCGGCTTCCGCGCGCAGCGGGGCGGAATTCCCGCGCTACGTCGCAAGCAAGGCCGGGCTGGTCGGTTATATGAAAAACACCGCCCTTGCCCTTGCCGGGCGCGGCGTTACCTGCAACAGCATTTCCCCCGGCGGCGTTATCACCGAGGCCAACCGTCACATTCTGGACAGCGAAAGCCTTTATGAGGCGGTGAAGGCCGAGACCCTCCTGGGAAAATGGGCCGAGCCGGAGGAGATAGCGGAGCTTGCCTATTTTCTCACGGCGGTCAACCGCTCCGTCACCGGCGAGGATATACTGATAGACAACGGCGAGATGCTCAAATCGAACTTCATATGGTGAGCGGTCTTACTCTCGGCCGGCATCCCTGCTACACAAAAAGTCTACGGGCAGCGAGCGTTTTGCTTGCTGCCCGATTGTATACCAATTGCCGCTCCGCGGCGAGGCGGTCGTGCCGTCTTCACGGCGCCGGATCGTCCTTTTTTTCCTCCGCCGCCTCTTTGTTTTCCGGATAAGCGTAATATTCGTGAACAAGGCTGCGGTAACCGAGCTCCTTCAGCTCGGCATACCTTACGTTGTATCTCGCCTTCGTGCGCCTGCCGCTTACCAGGAAGCGTATGCAGTCCTGGGCGTAGCGGTCTATTTCGCGAAGGCTGTCCGGGGTATTGATCACCGAAAAGAACCAATAGCTCCACGTCAGCTCATTATCCGCAGGGCTTTCCAGCAGCTTTCTGTTGAAAATGCGTATAAACGCTTTTGCGGCCCTCTCTTTTTCGACGCCGTTCCTGTCGCTCCAGCGACTCAGCGCCCTGGCCTTGCGCCTCATTTTCTTTTTGAGCTTCGTCACCGTCGCGGGGGCGATATCCACCGTATCCCCGACGCAGCGAAAGCCGAGGAACGTCCAGCCCTCCTCCGGCGCCGAGAAGAATTCTTTTTCGGGATTGAGAGTCAGTCCGCGGTCCGCAAGAAAGGCGCGTATATGCTCCGCGTGCCGCTCCGTTTCCTCCCTGCTCGGGGCGAAAAGGATGATATCGTCGGAATATCTCGCGTACGGCACGTTTATTTCCTCGAAATACCTGTCCAGCTCTTCGAGGTATAAATTCGCGTAAAAGGACGAAAGCGGAGTCCCCGCCATTATCCCCTTTTCATCGCGTACCGGGCCGCTCCCGTCGGTCACGAAGGGCTCCTCCAGCAGCGAGCTCAGAAAAGCGAAAAGCTCCCCGTCGTCACCGAGCGCTTCTTCCAGCTTCGGCAGCAGCAGCGGTACGGGCACGGAATTGAAATAATTGCTTATGTCGGCCTTGTACGAGTACATTCCGGCAATGCCGTCCGTCCCCCGGAGCCTGCGCACGGCGTCCTTCGCGCTGCGTCCCGGGCGGAACGAATACAGTCCCCCGGCGAAAAGTCCGTCGTACTTTCGCAGCATCAGATAAGTAAGCAGCTTCAGCACGGTGTTCTCCGCCGGAGGATAGGTATAGACCACGCGCTTTTTTGCCTTCCCCAGCTTGCTTATCTCAGTTCGCTTCGGCAGCGGAAAAGGCTCATGACGGTATATCGCCTCGCAGACGGGCATATACCCCCGTCCGTTTATGAACCCGCGCAGCTCCCGCTCCGCGCTCCCCGGGCAGTCCAGGGACGTTTTGTATTCGTAAAACGCTTCCCAGCATTCTTCCCGGGAAAGCCTGTCGAGCAATGACGGCATGTCTCTTGCGTCCCTTTCCGTAATTTTATGCCCTGAGCAGCAGTGGAAAGCTGCCCGTCAAAACCATAGGCGAAGGAAGTCGAACCTCTGCCGCCCTTCGCCTAAAATAAAAAAACGGAAAGAGAAGGCATTAAAGCCCGGAAAATTCCGGGATGTACCGGGCCGTACACGAACCGGCTGCCCGCGAAGCCGTTTGAATGGTCCGTGCCGGGTCCGCCGCAGGCGCAGGGCGTTCTCTTTCCGTTTTTTTCGGTTTTACGTGCGGCGCCGGTCCGACGCCGTCTGCCGCGGAAAACGCCGCAGGCGTTTTCCGCACCCGCTCAGAATTTCAGAGCCTTGCGGGTGCGCTCTATCACGTAAGCCTTGGTGTTCCACCAGCCCTCGTGATCGTAGTAGTAGCGCAGATAGGGTATGCCCTGCTCCGCGCAGGTGCGGCGAAGCTTCCTCGCTTCGCTGCTTGAGTTGAGCAGCTCCACCACCAAAGCGGTCTGACCGCCCTTGCGGAAGGTGAACACGGTCGCTTTGGAGTACTTTGCCTGCTCGGTACGGATATCGTATTCGGGAAAGGCCTCGCCGAATACGCTCTTGAAATACTCGATATGGCTTCCGTTGAAATTGAACTGGTTTTCCTCGTCCGGCATGACCGGCCCCCAGGAAAAGCCGGAGGGACCCGACGCCTCTTTTTCCGCCTCGCGGCGGACGGGGGCGGGCGCGCTGCGCTCGGGTGAGCCGACCGTGCCGGGCTGTGCGGCGGCTCCGTTTTTCGCCGCCTCCGCGACGGTATCGACTACCGTTTTAACGAGCTTGTCAAGCTTGATATCGGAGCCGGAGCCCCCGAGTATCTTGGAAAGCAGACCCATGCGATGACCTCCTTCTGTTCATCCGGCCTGACGGCGCGGACTGCGCTCTTCTGTCCTCATCGCCGCGTTCCGCGGCGATGAGGACGGCTTACCTTCAATCAACGGAGGCTGCGAAACGGCCGTCAGCGGCTGCAGGCCTCCAGATCAGCCCCGGTCACGGCGATCCTGCCGGCGTCGAACACGTCGTCCCAGGTATCGCTGTCGGTACCGCTGATATTGAAATCCACTTCTTCGACCTCGTCGATGCCGTTGGTCTCGAAATCGCTCTCGCTCAGGCTTACGTTGACTATCGCCTTTTTCCCGTCGGGTATGGTTTTATATCCCCAGCCGCTGAACATAAATCCGTTTACGGCTATGTCGTCAATGTCCACGGAAAGCAGGCGTCCGGTGTTGTTTTCCATGTAGAGCTCCACGTTGTCGGAGCCCCACATCTCGTCATGGGAATAACCGCTGAGCGCGATGTAAACTCCGTCGCCGCTGTAAAGCTCCTTGCGTCCGGCCACGTCGTCGGCCATCTTCGCGTAGTCCGAGGTCTCGAACTCGACAAGCTCGCCGGTGCAGATGCGCTCATAGTTTTCGTCGTCGTACAGATAAGGAATGATCCCGATCTTTCCTATGACCTCCTGTCCGGCGGCCTTGAGTTCGGAATTGGAAATGGCTATCTCGGAATTGCATTTTTTCCCCGCGGGCACTTCCTCGGAAAACCAGGAGTCAAACACGTAATCGTTTACCAGGAAAGCGTCGCTCGATACGTTCACGTCTTTGTCGCTGTTGTTTTCTATGTATACCTTCAGCTCTATGCCGAAATAGCCGTTTTCGATGCCGGTGGCCTTTATAAGAACGCCGTCGCTGTCAAGCAGCACCTGCTCCTCGATCTCCGGTACCTCTGCGGCGGGCTCTTCGTCAATGATGCTCTCCCACTCCCCGAGGTCGAAATCGTCCCCGAGAAGATCTCCGAATGCTTCGCCGAGCTCTTCTTCCGTCGAAGCGTCGTCGAAGGCGCTGAAGAGATCCATCCACTGCTTGTAGGAATCGGTATACAGCACTTCGCCGCTGGCCTCGTCCACTATATTGACCACCGTGTCCGCCTTATCGAGCCTGGTGCCGGCCAGCAGCTGCCGCCACGCGCCGAGGAAAGCGAACTCGAGGGTGAAGAAATTATCCTCTTCGGTATATTTATCCTTGTCGACCTTAACGTCGAACTGAGAATAATCCTTGTTGTGCTCTACGCCGATATACGCCTGGCTTTCGTCCTTCTCCTTATCCATTTCGGCTATGGTGTTTTCTATTTCCGCCTCATATTCCTTGATGAGCTTCTGCTGTTCGGCTTTGGTGATGGTGACGGTAACGGTGCCGTCCTCGTTGACCGTGGCGGTCCGGAAGCCCTCTTCCTTGGCGGCGGCGATTATCTCTTCCTCGCTCTCTCCGGTAAAGAACATCTCGGGCATTACGAGCTCAACGGTCTCGTTTCCGTCAAACGCTTCTCCGTCGGTTTTCGTTTTGTCTCCGCAGGCCGTCAGCGCGAAGACGAACAGCAGTGCGAGAAACAGCGCGGTTATTTTTTTCATGGGCTTAATCCTTTCTTTTTTTTGACACCATTTTAGCATGTTTTTTCTTTTTTTCAATGCCGAATTTTCCGGTGCCGATCCGATACGGACGGGAAACTCACTTCATGCCGATGCTTTCGATCTGTATCCCGAATTTCTTTTTCAGCGCCGCAAGGGTCTCTTCCGTGAGGCGCTCCGGCTCATAATGCTTTATCGAGGCATAGCTCTGCAGGAACAGGGACCAATAGGGCTGCCCGCCCAGATCGTACATTTCCGCCTTTTCCAGCACCTCGATGCTGCGGGGCATAAAACGCGGGGCGTTGATGACGCACTCGTCGTCCGCGATGAACTCCCGGCCGCAGATATTGAATTTCACCTTGCCGCTGCGCAGATAGAACAGCTCCCTGAGCGGCGGGTATTTCACCCATTTCGCGGTAAAGCCCGGCTCCATGACGGCGCAGTCGAGCTCCTTTATCCCGCCGTTTTCCCAGCGCTCCACCACTATCTTCATGCTGCAGCCCGGAAACTCATAGGAAGCGTGCGGACGGGAAATATTCTTTATTGCGGGGCATTGCTCCGCCGGCACCTCCCTGCACAGAAAGGGCTCCATCGGGTTGGAGTCCATAAAGCCTCTCGGTGAAAGCGCGTTCAGCTCCGGGTCGTCCGCCAGCTCGGGCATGAGAGCCTTTACGCGCCCCACGTCTCCGGCCTCGGGATAGGTCTCGAAATCGTGATAGGTCCCGCGCCACTTCACGTCCTCGAGGAAGAGCATGCCCTGGGACTGCCCCGCCTGCAGATGCACTATGTCGCCCTTGACGGCCTTGGCTTTCATTCCGTCGATGTAGAGCCAAAGGTAATTGCTGTCCACGAAAAAGGTCTCGTAGCCTCTCCAGTGGAAGTGAGGCATGGCGGTTTTTTCCTGCCCCGGCTCCCCGTTTTTATGCATCACGGTATCGAGGCACCAGTACAGGCCGTGCTCTCCCTCGGCGTCGGTAATGCTGCCCACGTCGGAATTGGCTCCGTGGGCCACGCCCCTCCAGGTGGTCTCCGGGGTCTTCAGATCAAAAAGGAATTCGTTTTTTTCTTCCATGCTGCCATCCTTCCTTTCATAACTGCTGCGTACAGGTCCTGTTCATAATCATAAGCCGTGCCGTAAGCGCTGTCAAGCGAAGGACGTGCCGCCTTTTCATCGGCGCGGTACCGTGGGACGCGTGATTTTTCTTGCACACGCGGAGAAAATGGAGTATTCTGTCATCAGTGAGGATCTTATATTTTCCCAACGGCACTGCCGTCTCGCCGCGACGCGGCAGCCGGCGGCGAAGTCACGAACAAATAAAACGTAAAGGAGAAATGAAAGATGCACATAGTTGTCTCTCTGCTTCTGGGAGCCCTTGCCGGGTGGATAGCCGGGCAGATAATGCACTCAAAGCACGGCCTCATCATGAATATCATCCTCGGCCTGGTCGGCGGTCTCGTCGGCGGCTGGCTCGGCGGCCTCATCGGCATAGGCGGCGGCTGGATCAGCGGCCTGATACTTGCCGTGGCGGGCGCCTGCATCCTTATCTGGCTGGGCAGGCTCATCGGCGGAAAGAAATAAGTCGCACGCAAAAGGGAATATACGGAAACCGGGTCAATGAGTACGGTTCTCATTGACCCGGTTTCATATTTTTTGCCGCGGCGAACGCCGCCCGCGGCAGTTCACTGCGCTATCAGCTCTATCCGTTTTTTCAGTTCGCTCAGTCGGACCTCCCGGATCTCATATTTTCCGGGTTCGTCGACGAATATCGCGACGACGTTCCCGCCGTCGGCTTTTTTGTCGTGAAGCATCGCGGCGTATACCTTTTCGGCGTCAAGGGGGCACTTTACGGGAAGGTCCAGCTTTTTCAGTATCGGGATAAGCCGTTTTCTCAGCTCCTCCCCGCACATCGGGATCATTCCCAGCGCCACGCATTCCCCGTGGCTGAGTTCGTGAAGCTCCCCGCAGCTTTCTATCCCGTGGCCTATGGTATGCCCGAAATTCAGTATCCTCCGCAGCCCGGCTTCCCGCTCGTCGGCTTCCACCACCGCGCTCTTTATCCGGACCGAAGCGGCGATGACGCCGTCAAGCTCCCGCTTCGGATCCCGCTTTTCAAAGATCCCGAAGAGCTCCGCGTCGCTTGTCAGCGACATTTTCAGCGCCTCCGCCAGCCCCTCGGACACTCTTCTGTCCGGCAGAGTCGCAAGGGTATCGGGGTCTATCAGCACCGCTTTCGGCTGCCAGAAGGCGCCGATGACGTTTTTTACTCCGTCAAGGTCTATCGCCGTCTTGCCGCCCACGGACGAGTCCACCTGGGACAGCGCCGTGGTGGGAACGTTGTAGAAATCAACTCCGCGCATATACGTCGCCGCGGCGAAGCCGGCCAGGTCTCCGACCACGCCTCCGCCCACGGCGACGACGCAGTCCTTTCGGGAAAAGCCCTCCGCCAGCATCCGGGAATGCAGCCGCCGCAGCATTTCATAGCTCTTGCTGCCCTCGCCCGCCGGGACGGTCTCCACCGCCGCCTCCCGGCACTGCGCGGCGATCGCTTCGGCGTAGCCTGCGGGCACTCCGCCGTCGGTGACGACAAGCACCCTGCGCTCCAGGTCCAGCAGCTCGCCTGCCTTCTTCAGTATGCCGCGCTCAATTCGGATCTCGTAGCTGTCGGCGCCTAAATTTACGGGAATGATCATGTCAGCTCCTATGTTTTTTCCGGCAAACGGAGCCGCTGCAAAATGTCTGTTTTGCAGCGGCTCCGCCCGATGATCGCTTACTTGCTCAGTTCGTTCACGAGGAGCGTTCCGAGCCCGCTTATCTGATTGTCGTTTATGTCGTCATATACGGCCTGCACGGCGGGCAGCGCGAGTATCTCGTCAAAGAAATCGGCGCCGTATTCTATCACCGTCATGCCGCCGTCCTCGAGGATCTTCTTGTTGTCCTTGTCGATCTGCTCCAGCTGCGGTCTCATATAGGCTATCGCGTCGGCGACGGCCTGCTCTATCGCAGCCTGATAAGCGGGATCAAGGCTCTCCCAGGCGTCCTTGCTCATGCATATCTGGTTGCAGTAAAGGATGTGGTTGGTGCAGGCAAGGTAATCCTGTACCTCCTGGAAGCTCGCGCCCACGCAGGTGTCGGCGGCGTTCTCCTGGGCGTCCACGGTGCCGTTCTGCAGAGCTATATACAGCTCGGCCCAGGCAAGCGGAGTGGGCTCCGCGCCTATCGCCTGCCAGAACGCCATGTGGTTTTTGTTGTCCATCGTGCGTATCTGCAGTCCCTTGAAATCGGCCAGCGAGGACAGATCCCTCTTGGCGGTGGTCAGTCTGTAGGTAGCGTTCTGCAAAAATCCGAGCAGGTGCAGGTCAGCCTTATCGTACGCGGAAGAAAGGCTGGTACTGAAATCGTTTTTGCCGTTGAGCACCTTGTCTATGGTATCTCCGCTGTACTTGGAGAAGACCATCGGAAGATCGAAAACCGCCATTTCGGGGATGAAGGATACGATGGGAGCGGTCTGACATACTACGAGCTGTATATCGTTCGACTGCATCTGACGGATAAGGTCGGCGTCGCCGCCCAGCTCTCCGTTGGGATGATAGTCGATAGTCAGCTTGCCTCCGGTGATCTCCGCAACGCGGCTCGCGACGTACTCGCCGAATATCTGTCCGGCAGCGCCCTTGCCCGTGGAGTCCGCGCCGACCAGCTCCAGGGGTTTCAGATCGGCATACGCGTCTGAGCCGACCGTCTGAGTGTCTTCCTTGCTGCCCGCGCATGCGGCCATCGAAAGAAGAAGTATCAGTGCCGCGATCAGTGCCAATGCTTTTTTCATTGCTTTCCTCCTCATATTATTCCTTTTCGTAATTATAACAGCGCCGTGGAAAACCAGGGTATAAACGTGATAAGTATCAGTGCCGCCAAAAACGCGATGATGAACGGCATGGACCGCTTTGCCACCGCCATCGGCTGTTCCTCGGCAAGATTTCCTGCCACGAACAGATCGAGTCCGAAGGGCGGAGTGGCAAGACCTATGGACAGGCAGCACACGAGGACCACGCCGAAATGGACTTCGTTCACTCCGAGCATCTGAACGGCCGGGAGCAGCACCGGAGCCAGGATGATTATCGCGGGGCCCGTGTCCATTACCATGCCGAGAAGCAGGAAGATCACCACGAGTACTCCCATGACCGCCCAGCTCGAATGGAAATTGCTCGTGATAAACGCGGTTATCGTGCCCGTGGCCTTCGTCAGCGACAGCACGCGCCCGAAGGCCGTGGCGAACGCGAGGACGAAGGCGAGCCCGCCGTATGTTTTCACGGCGTTTCTCAGCATCGGCAGGAGATCCTTTATTTTGATTGTCCTGTAAACGAAGAGCGATACTATCAGGGCATAGAATACCGAAATGCAGGCCGCCTCCGTAGGCGTGACGAAGCCCGCGTATATTCCGCCCAGTACGATTATCGGGCAGAGCAGCGCCGGCAGACTGTCAAGGAACAGATGTCCGAAGCCCCGGGATTTAAGCTCGGTCATTTTCCGGTTTATCAGTTCTCTGTCCTCGCCCCTTTTGGCGCAGTACCATACCGCGTATACCATCATGCACACGCCTATCAGTATCCCCGGCAGTATCCCGCCTATGAAAAGCGCGCCGGTGGAAACCCCCGTAGCCAGCGAATACAGCACGAAGGGGATCGACGGCGGTATGATCACGCCCAGTCCTCCCGCGACGGCGATAAGACCGGCGGACCATTTCTTTTCATATCCGAGCTCCACCATGAACGGCACGCACATCGCGCCGACCGCCGCCGTGGTGGCGGGGCCCGAGCCGGAAATGGCGCCGTAGAACAGGCAGGTCAGTATGACGGCGCAGGGTATTCCTCCCCGCAGCTTTCCCACAAAGTAGGCGAAGAAGTTGAAAAGCTTTTTCGATATGCCGCCCTCCGCCATTATCACTCCGCCGAGGATAAAGAGCGGAACGGCGAGTATGGGCGTGGAATTCGCTCCGGAGAAGGCGTTATTGAGCAGCTGTGCCACAGAGCCGCCCTTCCCCATTGCGAGTATCGGCGCGAGAGAGCCGAGCACCATCGACTCGGCGATCGGGAACGAAAGGATTATCGCGATGATGAAGACAATAAATACGAGTAACGCGGCCATTATTTATTGCCTCCTTCCGTCCTCTTCCCCGCCTCTGCCTCCTCGGCGGCCTCCGCCATGGTCTGCTCGGCCACGGTCATGCCGGCGTCGTTGAAGGATCTGATATGCAGATACGCCTGCTGTATACCGCGCAGCACGGCAAGGAAGAACCCGATCAGCATTATGATATATACCATCCACATCGGCCACTGCATCGCCGACGAGGTCTCGCCGCTCTTCATTATCCGCTGAATGACCGAAACGGAATGCACTCCGAGCAGGCCCATCGTCGCGGCAACGACGATATCGACGATGATGTTGACGGTGTTTTTCACCTTCCGCGGCATCGCGTCCATAAGCACGTTCACGCGCAGCATGCTTGCCTTGCGTACGGTGTACGGCAGCGAGAGGAACACGCTCCATATCCAGCAGAAGCGGCAGAATTCCTCCGCCCAGGTGAGCGCCGGGATCCACGGGACGTTTCTTATAATGACCTGAATGAGCTCCACGCAGGAGATCAGCACGAGAAGAATCACCAGCAGAGTCTCTTCAAACCGTTCGTCAAGCCACTTGACCGCTTTCATCTTCGATCACTCCCTATTTGCCGAACACTTCGCTTTCGGCATGGTTCCGTGTCCAGGCTTTTTCCGCCAGGATATCCGTCAGTTCTCTGCGCATGGCCTCAACGGGCGCTTCCTTCCCGGTCCACAGCTCTATCTGGACCACGCCCTGATACAGCGACATCCCCAGCCCGTTGAGTATCCTGCAGCCCTTCTTCTCGGCGTTGATAAGGAACTGAGTCTTGTCCGGGTTATAGCAGGCGTCGAAATAAAACTGCCCGGATCTTATCAGCTCCTCGGGAAGCGGGCTTTGTCCGACGGTCTCGCCCATCCCCACGCCGCTCGCGTTTATTACCACCGAGCATTCCGAAAGGACGGAATGCTCGCCGTAAGGCACGGCCTCGGCGATCGGAGCGAAGTTTGAGTTGATATCTCCCGCCAGCCTTTCCGCGCTGTCGCGGAAAATATCCGTTATGTATATCTTCTTCGCGCCGTTATAGGCAAGGACCGAGCATATCGCTCTCCCCGCGCCCCCCGCGCCGAAGCAGAAATAAGTATGCTCGGGTATGCTCAGCTTTGCTTCCTCCGCGATCGAGCGGACAAAGCCGGAGCCGTCGGTGTTGTAGCCCTTCAGCCTGCCGTCGGGCAGCTTGACCACCGTGTTGCAGGCCCCCATTTTCCGGCACAGCGGGTCGAGCTCGTCGAGATATTGAAGCACCTTCACCTTGTTGGGCTTGGTCACCGCGGCGCCGATGAAGGACGGCATGCGGCGTATGCCCTCGATTATCTCTCCCAGATAACGGTCGTCCGTCTCCGTATAGAAATAACAGAGATTGAAATTTCCCGCGGCATAGCCCGCGTTCTGCATCCGCGCGGCAAAGGACTGATCCAGCGGAGTGCCGATCAGAGTGATGAATTTGGTGTTGATGTCGATCATGAACGGTCTCAGCTCCCCTCGGTTTCTTCTTTTGCTTTATCCGCACCGCTCCGCTTCTTCGCGGGTCACGTCGCTTTCACCGCGAATTGCCGCCGCGCGATCAGGTGATATAACGAAAAACCTTCGAGTTTTTGTTTCTGTATACGAGCGCGATCACGGCCGCGATCACCGCCATCACCGCCGCGGCCTTTATCACGCCTCCGTCCGCGCTGCGGAAGAGGATGAGCTGGAAAACGGTGACCAGCGAAATGGCGGGGCTGTGTATGAGAAAAATGCTCGTGCTCAGATTTCTGGCCGTCACGGTGTCCATTTTCAGCTCGACGGATACGGTCGCCGTCGTGATGAACAGAGCCGGGATCAGGGGTATCAGGAAAACGAACATCCCTCTGTCGTCAAGCCCGGCAAGCGGCTCCGTTATGACCGCTTCCGCGATAAGCCCGAGCCAGCAGACGACCGTGATCAGCCTTACCGCCTTCACCCTCCTCAGGAGCTTCTCCCAATGCTTCGCGATCAGCACGCCCGCCAGCATGAACGGCAGGCCCACGGTCAGACCGTTGCGCATGGACGACACGGCGCCGACGACCGTTTCCGCGATATGTCCGAGGGCGGTCCCTTCTATCAGGAAATAACAGCGGTTCAAGAGCAGCAAAACGGCGTAAGCGATCAGCGCCGGAACGATCAGACGTTCTTCTTTTCCGCGTATGATAAACGGCGTTATGATCAAAACCGCTACGATGCATCCCTGGAGGAACCACAGCGCTCCCCACGGGTAAAAGATCACGGAACGCACGACGCTGATAAGTATCTCTTTTCCGCCCGCGCCCTCAAGCAGATACTCGACCACCCTGAGAAGGATGTTGACCGGTTCCATCATCAGCAGCATGGTCGCCACGCGCCGAATATACTTTCTCCGTTTTGAACGGACCTCCGCTCTTTCGCAGGACAGCGTCCCGTCGTTATACAGGCTCTTTGCGAAGAAAAAGCCGCTCGCGGCAAAGAAATAGGGTACGCCCAGCCTGGCTGTCGCGGCCTTCAGGAGCTGTCCGAACGGAACGTGCTCGAACATATTCAGATGCATCAGAAGGATCAGTACAGCCATCAAAAGCTTGAACAGATCCACGTATTTGAAAACTCTTTTATTCATGCTCTTGACAATTCCTTTTTCAGGCCTCATACCCGCCGCCCGGCTGCCGTCATCTTTTCATTACGGCATTCACTGCCTTTTTTATCCGTTTCTTTGAAGCGCCGGCGATCTCCTTCATGAAAGCCGGATATGCCGCGAGGTTCACCGCGGCGATGACGCACAGCCATA
>JAEEGI010006015.1_pt1 | contig 27563 bp, 17 predicted proteins | sample 8958751 | NCBI WGS metagenome assembly JAEEGI01 (sample SAMN16246545, study PRJNA631951) | gut metagenome | biome: gut microbiome; feature: rumen; material: KS-attached | host: Bos | place: Iran: Karaj | collected 2018-10 | reverse complement strand
AATACTATGGAAATTAGTGTTAATAAAAATAAATGTGATATGAGAGGACATACTGGATTCTTACTTTTTGGCATTAATGTTAATAATTAAAATATTTTTTTTTAATTTTTATTTTCTAACCCTTAATTTGATAATATTTTTATTATTTATCTATGTAACTTCATTAATTTTCAATTTCAAAAATAGGTTTAAAAAATAGTTTAAAATAACAAAATTCTTGAATAGTTAGTTAAATTTTTAAAACTAAACTAAATAAAATTTTTTTAGTTTCCTCCTCTTAATCTAAGAACTAAGTGAAGAGTAGATTCTTTTTGGATGTTGTAATCAGCAAGAGTTCTATTATCTTCTAATTGTTTTCCAGCAAAGATAAGTCTTTGTTGATCTGGTGGAATTCCTTCTTTATCTTGAATTTTGGCTTTAACATTTTCAATGGTATCACTTGGTTCAACATCTAAGGTAATAGTTTTTCCAGTTAAAGTTTTAACAAAAATTTGCATTTTATTTAATAATTTTTTATTTTCATGTGTGGATTAAATAGTCAATTTGGGAGAAAGATTTATTTTTTAAAATAGTTTAAGTCTATATTTTTTATAATTTTTATAAATTTTAATTAAAATTAATTAATTTAATAAGGAATTATTTGAAGAATAATTTATTAAACAAAAAAAATTGTTTAAATTCAAAGAAAAAATAAATAATGGAACCAATAACAATAGAAAAAATATTTATATTTAATCCAATATTAAAATCCCCGAAAAAAAAAGCAAGTGATGATGAAAAACAAGATGCGAAATTATTATATTATTATCCAAAAGAAGAAGAATTACTAATTAAAAGATCAAATTTAGGAATAATAGAAGGAACAATAAATTTTATGGAATCATTTGAAAAAACTAATCATAAATTTATATATACTGAATTAAATAATATATTATTTGTTGCAAATTGTTATGAAGAAAATTTTATTCTATGTTTTATAATAAAGAAATATATTAAATTTTCTCCTTATGAAAATATAAATACAAAAAAAGAATGGATTAAAATGGCATTAGATAATTTTTATAATATGTTTTGTTTTTATCATAATTCTTTTTCAGATTTTTTTTTAAAGGAAAAAAACAGTGATATTAGTTATCCTTTATCTGACGATAAAATAAATATAATTAAAGATTTTATTATTACTTTTTTAGAATATTATGATAATATTAAATTACCGTTTGTTACTAATATGCAATATTTAAAAGTTTCACATAATTTACAAATTACTATATTATTTTCAATGCATAAGTTAAAAGAAAATATTCCTGATATTTCTTTATTAACATCTGTCTATAAAGGAAAAATAATTTATAATGAAGTTCCTTTTGATTCTATTAGTTTATTGTATAATTTATTTTATCAAATTCTAGATTCTACTGCTAAAATTAATTCTTTTAAACCTCCTGTTAATGTGAAAAAAGATGAAATAAAAAAAGAAGAGAAAAAAGAAAATATAGAAGATAAAAAAGAAAATAATATAGAAGGAAATAATATAGAAGAAAAAAAAGAAGAAGTAAATATAGAAGAAAAAAAAGAAGAAGAAAATATAGAAGAAAAAAAAGAAGAAGAAAATATAGAAGAAAAAAAAGAAGAAAATAATATAGAAGAAAAAAAAGAAGAAAATAATATAGAAGATAAAAAAGAAGAAAATAATATAGAAGAAAAAAAAAAAGATAATAATAAAGAAGAAAAAAAAAAAGAAAATATAGAAGATAAAAAAAAAGAAAATATAAAAACAGATTCCAAAAATGAAAAAGAAGAAAACATAAATGAAATAATATTAACAAATGTATCTCCTTTTAGAAAAATATTTTCTGTTACAACATTACAAGAAGGTTATTTATTAGGTAAAAGTCCTGATATCAATCCCAAAATATTTATTCCAACAATATATATAAAAAGTTTAGAAGAATCAGAATATAAATTACTAATATATTATTATAAAGGAATAACAATATTTATGTTTTTAAAAAAAGAAACAAATATTAATTCAATTCAATATGATAATATTAAAGAAGTAATTAAAAAAATTTTTTCAAACGAAATTATAATTGAATTAGAAAAAAGTCATAAAACAATAAATGAGAATTATAATATTTTTTCTGTTAATTCAGCTGATAAATCTTTAAAAGCTTCTGGAATTTTTACTAAAAATAATAGAGATTTAAATTATTTTTTCCAAAGAATATTATTTGTGAATAATGATGTATATTTAAATTCATTAACTTTTTTCAAAGGAGGAATAAATTTTAAAGGAGGTTATATTTATTATTTAAATTCACTTGGAAGAAAAGTAATATTTATTTTAAATGATTCATTATCATTTAATCAATTAAAATCAGAAATAGAAAAAAATGAAAAAGAATGTGATTTTATCTTTTTGATTTAAAAAAATTAATATTTAAAAAAAAAATAATTAATATAAAATAATATTATTATAATAATATAAAAAACTAAAAAAAAATGACAGAAAAGCAAAAATTAGATATCCAAAATTTAATATCAGAAAAAAATGAATCAGAAATAATTAAATTTTTAGATACAAACCCAACATACAATTTATTTTCTCCGATTGATGAAAAAAACAATAATTGTTTCCATAGAATATGTTTCTTAAATTCAACATCAATATTTTACTTATTTTTAACCCATATAAAAAATTCAAAAGAAAATATATCAGAATTAATAAACATTCAAAATGCATCAGGTTTTACTCCATTACATTATTCATGTTATAAAGGAAATATGCAAATAATAAAAGAATTAATAAATTTAGGTTCAAATATATCATTAAAAAATAAAAAAGGTTTAAATGTGCTTCATTTAGCATCTCAAGGGAATCAAGTAAATGTTTTAGCATATTTTATAGAAAAATATAAAATAGATCCAATGTCTTTAGATGAAGTTTATTCTACTCCTTTACATTGGGCTTGTTATTTTGGTTGCGAAAATTGTGCTGATTTCTTATTAAGTTATAAAAGAGTTAATATTAATTTTTGTGATAAAGAAGGAAGAACTCCTTTACATATTGCTGTTCTTAGTGAAAATATTAATTTAATTAAAAAATTAGTGAGATTTGGAGCTGATAAAACTTCTAAAGATAATAATGATAATACTCCTTTAGAACTTGCTGAAATTAAAAAAAAAAAAAATGTTGTTAAAATTCTTAAAAAAGAAAAAAAAATTTGTAAATGTATTATTATTAAACCTCCTGTACAAAAAATTGAAAAAAGTTATGTTAATATTATTTTATTTTTTATTTTATATGGTTTTTCTTTAACTGCAAATATAATAATATTAATGCCTTTTATTAATGAAAAAAAAACTTTTTGGGTTTATTTAATTACTCATATAATAAATTTTATTTTGTATTTTATATTAATTTGTTATAATCCAGGAGTAAATAAAGATAAAATGTTGAAAATAGGAAAAGAAAAATTTTTTTTGCCTATTATAGAAAAAGGAGGAGAAGTAAAAAAATATTGTCCAAGATGTTTAGTAAAAAAAACTAAAAATATGAGACATTGTTTTATTTGTGATAGATGTATTGATAATTTTGATCATCATTGTTATTGGACTAATAATTGTGTTGGAAAATCAAATTATAAAATTTTTATTTTTTTTGTGTTAATTAATATTTTCATTCTTTCTTTCAATGATTATTTAGATTTTAAAATTATTTTTCTTTGCCAAAATTTTAATGTGGATTGTAATAATAATTATTTTCAATATTGTAATCAATTTAAAGAGTGGTATAAGGATTTTATTATTAAAATTGTTGCAATTTCTAATTTTTTTCTTTGTATTATTTTTGATTTTTTATTAATTGCTTTATTAGCTCTTCATATTAGGAATTTCTTCTATAATAAAAAAATTAGAAAAAATTTATTAGTTCAAGATACAGATGAAAAACTAGATATTTTAGGTTCTACTGAGAAAAAATAATTAATTTTTTAATACTATTTAATTTATATTTTTGATAAAAAATATAATATTTTTTATTAGATTTTGAATGCATTTTTATTAAGAAATAAAATCATATAACTTTTTCATATTTTTTCATAATTATATAATAATATTCATCAAATTCGGAAAATCATTTTAATATTTTTTAATAATACTTATTTTAAAAACATTTTTGAATAAAAGAAATCCAAAGTTCAAACGTTTTTGATTATTTAATTAAGGGAAAGGGATAAAACAAAAAAAATTACTGATAAAAAAATATATTTAAAATTAGGAGGTTTATATAAAGTAGAGTTTTTTGTCCATTTATTAATAAAAAAATAAAATCAATTATAAATATACAAGAAACTATATTTAATAATAAAAAAATAAAAATCCCAAGTATCAATAAATAAATACTTGAATTTAACCTTTACTCTTTACCTCAATATTTACTTTTTTAAATTCTTTTTTCTTATTATTAATATTAAATTTATTAGTATTGTTATTATTATTATTATTATTTTCTCCATAATCAAATTTTTCTTCATTTTCAAAAAATAATAAAACAAAAGAAATAACAGTAAGTAAAGATCCAAAAAGATATAAGCATCTATAAGGTAAAATTAATTTCTCAAATTTTTGTTCATTAGTAATATAATTAATTAAAAAGGACATAACAGCAGAAAATAAATTAGAAATACCATCTCCAATTCCAAATAACCCATGAACTTCAATAGAATATTCAATACCAAATATATTATATAAATAAGGAGTGAAAGCATATCTTTGACCAACAGTAGCAACTTCAGAAGCTAAGGCTAAAATAAATAAGAAGTTACGATTATTTAAAAAAAAACTCATTAATATTCCTATTGTTAATCTTAATAAACATAATGATCTTAAAATATATATAGAACCAAATTTATCTACTATTAATCCTACTAAAGGTGCTACTAATAATTTAATGAAACCAATTGTTGCTCCTATAAATCTATTAAATGCTACTGAATACATTAAAATTCTAAAATTTTTAAAATTTGACATTGTTAGATATGACACAAAAGGTGTTAAAAATGTATATATTGCTAAAAACCAAAAACGAGAACTTTTTATTATTTTTTTCATATTTTTACGATAATTTGTATTTTTAAATTTATTCTTTTTTTTCATTTTATTTATTTTTTTTATTGTTTTCTCCTTTATTTTTCTATGAACATTAAAATCTGATATTGTTGTTGATAATTCATGAATCATTGAAGTTGATTCATTAATATTAGGAATATTAATACTAGTATTATTATTATTATTATTTATTTGAGAAATATTATCATTCGAAATTTCTTCATTATCATGTTGATATTCTCTATAAAATAATAAAGTTAAAACAGTTGCAAAAAAATAGCTAAAAATTGAAAATAAAATAAATTTTTGATATCTTTGAGAAATATATTCAGGATAAAATTGGTTATCATTTCCTTTATTTAAAGCATAATCATCAATATTAATATATTTTTCCGAAGCTAAAAAGAAAATCCCATGAAAAACAGTAGTAAAAACCCCAATACAACTTAATAAAAATCCTTTACAATTAGGTTTATAAAGACATAAATTTTTTAAGCAAATTTGATTACAACTTCCAACACCAATTCCAAGTAGAATAGTAATACAATAATAAACCCAAATATTTTGTTGAATATATAAACATAATAAAGAAACTAATATAGTAATACCTCCAAATATAATAGTATGTTTTCCTCCTATTGTTTTTTCCATAAATCCACCAACTGGACCAATTAATTTTGTTGTCATTAAATATAATGGAGAATTTATTACACCATAATGTATTGTAACCCAATCTTGCTTTAAATGAATATATGATGTTGTATATGCAGTAAATTTCCATAGTAAACTTATGTGAGTTGAAGATATTTTAAAAAATATTGCTGATATTATTGCTAAGAAAAAATTTGTACTTGATGATTTTCCCATTTTTTTATCTTGATTATTTTTAAATGAATTATGCAATATATAGTATATTTTTTTTTAATATGAGAAAGAAACTTAATTATTAAGTTTAAAAATTTTGTATTTTGATTTTTTTTTTTGTATTTAGAATTTTTTTTTGAAATTTATTTAATTTTAATTTTTTTTTTAATTAATAAATTATATTTTTGATAGAAAAAAAAAATTTTTCAATCAATTTGTCATATTATAATATAATAATTTTAAATTAATGATTTAAAATAGTTATTTTAAAAGTCAAGATATTAAAAAAAGTAAAAATTGAAACTTAAAAAAAATCAATATAAAAATAATTTCAAAATCCCAAAATTAAAAAAGAAATGAAAACATAATAAAAAAGTATGAAAAATGAAATATCCTAATCATTAAATTCATGATTGTTATTAAACAATGAAAAAGAGAAATTAAAAAAAACAAAAAAGCAAATATTTAATTGTAATAAACAGAATAATAAATAAAATATAGAATAAATATTTTCAAAAAAATTTTTTTCATATTTTTTAAGGGTTATTTAAAATTTTTTAATACTAAAATTATAAAATAAATTTTTAATGAATATTTGAAAATTACAAAATTGAATAAAAGATAAAAAAATATGTCACATAATTGTAAAATAATATTAGTAGGCGAAGCAGGAGTAGGAAAAACATGTATAATAAAGCAATATATAGAAAAAACATTTGATTCAGAAGAAATAACAACATTTGCAGGAAATGAAATATTTAAAAAATTAACAATCGATCAAAAAACAGTAAATGTAAGAATTTGGGATACTTGTGGTCAAGAAAAATTTAGAAGTGTAAATAAGTTATTTATGAAAAAATCTGATATAGTAATTTTTGTTTATGATATAACAAATAAAAAAAGTTTTACTGAATTAAAAGATTATTGGTATAGTTTTATTTCAAATAATATTGATAATGATATTGTTTACGGTGTTGCTGCAAATAAAACTGATTTAATTATTGATGAAAAAGTTCATGCAGATGAAGGAAATAAATATGCTGAAAGTATTCATGCTATTTTCAAAGAAACTTCAGCTACTAGGCATGAAGAAATTGAAGAATTTTTTGAAGAATTAATTTTAGAATATTTAAAAAAAAATAATAAAAAAAAAGTAAAAAATAAGACCTTCGAATTAAACAAAAATAAAAAATCAAGTAAATGTTGTTAAAAAAATCAAAAAAAAAAAATAATTATAATTGATAAACAGAGTCATAATTTATAAATTTATTTTATATAAATATAAAACAAAATAAAAAAAAGAAAAAATAAAATAAAAAAATAAAAAACCAACTTAAAATGTCAGATAAGCCTAAATTAAAGCCAGTAAAATTAATAATAGTAGGAGAATCTCATGTAGGAAAAACAAGTATAATTCACCAATTTATGGAGAAAACATTTAATGAAGGAACAATTCAAACAATAGGAAGAGGTGAAAAAAATTTAAAAGAATTAAAAGTAAATAATGGAAATATATTATTAGAAATATGGGATACAGCAGGACAAGAAAGATTTAGAACATTAAATAAAATATTTATAAAAGATGCTAAAATAATATTATTAGTATATGATATTACTGATAAAAAAACTTTTGATGAATTATGTAATTTTTGGTATAAAGATATTGTTTCTCAATTAGATAATTCCAATAATATTGTTGTAGGAATTGCAGGAAATAAAAGTGATTTATATCAAAAACAAGAAGTTGATTTAAGTGATGCTAAAAATTATGCTGAGAGTATTAATGCTATTTTTAAAGAAACTTCTGCAAAGAATGAAGATTGTATTGATGAATTATTCAATGAACTTGCTGATAAATATTTAGAAATTCATAAAAATGATAATTCTGATATTCCAAATGATACTATTAAAATAAAAAAAGAAAATTTTGATGATAAAAATAAAAAAAAAAAATGTTGCTAAAAAAATTTAAGTTATTAGAATTAGGGTTTTTATTTTTTTTGAATGTTAAATTTTTATTTTATATTTAATTTTTTAGTGAATTTTTTATTTGATATTTATACGTATTCTTTCTGATAATTTTTTTCCAAAAATATTTCAAGTGAAAATTCAGGAAAGAACTTTAACAGGAATTATTAACAACATTTAATTATATTATGAAGAATTTGAAAAAACAAAAGATTATATTTGTTGAAGAGAGAAGAAATATTTAGGAATAGAATTTGAAAATAATCAGAAAACTTTTCAAAATCAATAAAAATGGTAAATTGTGGGATAAGGAATATAAAAATATAATATTAAAAAAATAAAAAGAGAAAGAAGATTATATAATATTATATGCAGGAAGAGTAAGGAGTAAGTTGTAATAGAAACATATGAAGCAGCAAGATGAACAGATATAATATTATCAGAAGTATCACTAAATAATGGTGGATTATATGTAAAAATGGGTTTTTTTCTTAAAAATAGTAGAGTTGAATTCCAAGCAATTGATAGAGCTCGAAGATAAGGTCTATTAGCCTCTATTCAAGTTTTTTTCTAAAGACGAAAAATTCTTTGAATGGACTATTTCTGTTGATAATGCTAAAATGTTAGAATCAATCAATTAATCAAAAATTCTGAAATTAGAATCATTTCTTCAAACTGGTATAGAAATTGTTTTTTTGAAAAAATAATATGAAATTCAAAAATTATTTAATAATAAAGGTTTTCATATTTTCTTTGATGATATTGGTAATAAAAATTATTTAAGTTATCATACTTTTAAAAAGTGTTATAGAGAAATTTAAAGGCGATCAGGACACAATTTGCAGTAAGATTTCTTAGAGAAGTTTTAATTTGAGAAATGATATTAATTTTATTGTTTTTTTTAAAAAGATATAAATGGGGAAATTTGAATATTAATAAAGAAATTTTTGGAAAGATATTATAATCAAAGAAATAAATAAATAATTATTATTTTTATAAATTTAAAATGTTTATTATTATATGATTAAAAATTAAAAATTCCTTTATCTAAAAGATATTTATATAAATAATAAAAATCATTTTTCTTTAAAATTGTATCAAACAGTAAAAAAAATAAATTTAAAAAAAAGAAAAAAAATAAATAAAATGAGATAATAAAATCTAAAAAAAAAATGAATGAATCATCCATGGAAGAATTTAGTAAAGATTTATTTTCTCTAAAAATAACATTGGTAGGAGCATCATCAGTAGGAAAAACAGCATTAATAAACCAATATATAAATCACATATTTTTGGATAATACAATAACAACAATAGGAAGTGATAAATTTTCAAGAATAGAAACAATAAATGATATAGAAGTAAAATTAAATGTATGGGATACAGCAGGTCAAGAAAGATTTAGAAGTTTATCTCCAATGTTTTTAAAAGGTTCAAATATAGTTATTTTAGTTTATGATATTACTAATAAAAATTCTTTTGAAGAAATTGAACAATTTTGGTTAGATATTGTTAAAGAAAACACCACCAATTTTATCTTATCTGTTGCTGCTAATAAAAGTGATTTATATCAAAAAGAAGAAGTCAATGAAGAAGTTGGAAGAAATTTCGCTCAAAGAGAAGGAGCTTATTTTTTTACTACTTCTGCAAAAAATTATAATAATACACAACAATTATTTTTGGATTTAGCTCAAATATATATTGAAAAATTTGGAGCGAATAATAATAAAAATCAAAAAGTCCTTACAAATAAAAAAAGTAAAAATTCTATTTCTTGTTGCTAAGATATAATAATTATATTAATATCTATAATTTATATTTATTTAAATAAAAAATTGCGATTCTTTTGTTTTTTTCTTTGTTTTACATTGTTCAAAAAAAAAAATTATGACAATATTATTTTTAAATCATATAAATCATACATTTATAGATATATATTTGACAAAAAATAAGAGTGATGATAAAATAAAAGAAATAAATAAAATAAAATTACTAGATATTACTAGAGAAGAAGTTTAAAATAAATTCTTATTTTAAATAAGTTATTATAATTTATAACTTATTTTAGGGGTGGTTTTTGAGAAATTAAAATTTTTAATACATATTTAAATGAAAAAGAACATTTAATCCAAAAGAGGTTAATAAATTTTCTAAGAATTTAAAAAAAAAATTTTAAAAATAAATTGTTATACAATAATTTATATATATATATTAAATATCTTAATTTCAAAATAATATTAAAAAATAAATTTTTAATCTTCATTATCAATAGATTCATTATTATCATTGTCATCGTCATAATCAATACTTTTATACAACAAAATTCCAAAAACAAATAAAACAAATTGAAAAACTCCATCAATTAATACTAAACTTCCATAAGCTTTTAAGAACCTCACTAACCAAATTCTATATTTATTCATGCATCCAATGTTTTTAACAACTCCATTACTAATATCAGAAAAAATATATTTATAATATTTTTTTTCTTCTTTCTCATATTCATCATAATAAGAAGTTTTACACCAAGCAGAACATTTAAATTTCTTTTCAATTCTTCCATAAAAAACAGCAAATTTATTAAAATCATCATAATTTATATTCCCAATTTTTTTAATAGATTCCTTAGTATTTATTTTACTAAAAACAGAAGCTTTAGACATAAAAGAACATTCATTAAAATTTGAAGCCCCATTTTCATTATCAATAACTAAAGTTTTTAAATAATTTAAATAAAAACCATTATTACCATATTTAAAATCATCATAACCTTTAATTTTTTTAAATTTACAAGGACATTCTTTTGAACAAAGTAATTGATCAGCAACTTTAAAATAAGATTCCATATATCTAAAAGTCTCAAAAAATCCATAATAATCTTCAGAACAACTTTGAGTTAATTCATTATTATAAGCAACACTTCCAACTAATTCAAAAATACCAATTGCTATACTTAATAAAGAAGAAAGTAAAGTTATTATTATTGATATAATTCCAAATATTTTATTATTTGAAAATACAATAAGATATAAAAATGATACTATTGTATTAAAAAATATAACAGAGACTGTGGATACTTGAAGTGCTGCTGTATGACGCCATGAACCTTTATTTGCAAATATCATATCTGTTTTACGGTATATTACTCCACTAAATACTATTGGAGATATTGATATTATGAATATCGATATTAATATCACTAAATTCAATTTTTTTAATAAGGATTTTGATAACATTTTTTTTATTTGAAAAAAAAATTATAAGCTGGAATATAATTTTTATTTTATAGTATTATTTTTTTAAAAATTCATTGAATTGATTTTTATATTTATTTCATATTATTATATATTGATTATTTATTTTATATACAAAAAAAAATAAATGATTTATTCATATTATTCATTAACTAGAATTCTAATATTATTATTCCTTTTAATATTTTTAGTTCAATCATAAATAAACAAATTCTAAATGGACAACAAACAATAATGATTTAATTAATTTTAATTAACTCTGGAATTAATATATTTTCTTTTTCTTAATTGAAATATTTTTCAAAATAAATTTAATCTTATCTCTGCTTGAAAGTTAGTATATTTTATATTTTTTCTTCAAGTTTTCTTGAAAAAAAATTCATTAATTTTCTTTTAATAATATTTATTTTGTGTTTGTGAGTTTCTGTGTTTACTTTTTAAAAATATAAATTAATTTTTTTATAAGTTTTATGTTATTTTTACCAGTTAATATTTAGTATTTTTTTTTTAATTTTGAATTGGGAAAAAATTGAAAATACAAATTTAAAAAAAAAATAAAAAAATTTTTAATTATTGTTAATATAAGATAATTGAAAGAATTATAAATAAAAATTGTTAAAATGAAAACCAAAAATTTAGGCGCTAAAAGATATAGAGAACCAATTGAATCATCTAATTTTTATAATATAAAATGTATTGATATGAATTCTAAAATTAAACCTTTAAAGAAAAAAGAAGACAATTCAATATTAGAAAATAAAACTTTTGAAATTATAGACTTAACAAAACAAAAAGAATTAGAAATAAAAGAAATTATAATATCAAATAATAAGGAAAATGAAAATAATAATTCAAATACTATAATTATTAATGAAAATGATACAGTTCCTAATTCAATTGAAGAAAATAGTGAAGAACATAAAAATAATAATGATTTAGTTCCTTATATTGAAATTAATCAACCTGAAGATGAATTAATTGTAATAAATAATAACATGAAATATAAAAGATTTAATATTCAAAGTGATAATATTCAAATAAGAATTGAAATTGAAGAAAATAATAATGACAGTAGAAATATATGTATCACTAATTCTTTTCATAATTCTATTGTAAATAATAATAATTTTGCAAATAATTATATTAATTTTAATTCTTATATTAATGACAAAGAAAATGATTCTAATTTTATGGAATTAAAAAATAATAATAAAGACCAAGTTATAGAAGTTAGTGAAGAAGAAAGTGAAAAAGAAAAAGTAAATGAAAAAAAAAAAGATAATAAAAGTGAAAATTTAAATAATAATGATATTAAAGAAATATTTGAAATAGAAATAAAAAATGAAAACACAGAAAATTTAGATTTAATAACAGAAAATCAAAATGAAAAAATGAATGAAAAAAGAATAAAAAATGAAAACTTAACTGATGAAGAAGAAAGTAGTACAGTATTAAATTTTGATGACAACATAAAAATATTGGATAGATATTTAAAAGAAAAAAATGGAAATGTAAATTATCCTCATTTAAGTAAAGATTTAGTAAATAAATTTTTTCAAAGTATAAATGGAAGAGATAAAGTAATAAATGATTTAATATTAAATAGTTCATCATTTAAAAGATTAAATAAGAATAAATGGTTAAATGATGAAATTATAAATGCTTATGGAAAAATGATAAATATAAGAAATGAAAATTCTTTTAATATACCTAAAGTCAGAATTTTTTCTTCATTTTTACTTCAGAAAATTTTCTCTTTATCAATTGACGAAATTAGAAACGATGAAAGTAAATTTAAAGATTTATTACAATTTTTTAAAAAATCAAGAAAACAAATAAATTTAAATGATTATCAAATTTTACTTTTCCCTTTAAATATTAATAATTCACATTGGGCTTTAATAAAAATTGAACTTGAAAAAAGAGAATTATATTATTATGATTCTTTAAAAAATTATAATATAGATAATTTTTATCCTATTTTTGAAAATATAACTGCTTTAATAGATAAATATTTAATAGAATATGAATATTTAATTTATCCAAATTTAAATTGGACATATAATTTTATGAAAAATATTCCATATCAAAATAATGGAAGTGATTGTGGAGTTTTTGTCTGTCAATTTATGAATTATATTTCCAAAAATAAAGATTTCGATTTCACTCAAGATGATATTAGTTATTTTAGAGTTTTAATGGGAGTTGAGTTAATTTTAGGACACCTTTTAAGCTATTAATTATAATTCTTATATTAAAAATTTTATTTATAATTATTTTATCAACATTAATTGTTTTTTTCACTTCTTTTTTCTCTTCTTATATTTATTTTTCATAAAATAAAGAAATTGAACTCAAAAATAATAAAAGAAAATAAAAATTAAATAATATATGCAAAGTTTTAATTTTAAATATATAAATAATCATTAAATATATTTGAAGTAATTCTATTAAAGTTTAATTAAATATTATTTTTAATACATTAATTTTAAATAGTAGAATAAATAGATAAAATAATAAATTCCAAAGTTATAAAGAAAGAATATATATTATTCATTTTAAATAAATTAATCTAAAAATAATTCAACTCTAATATGAAAAAAATCAATTGCTTTTAATGAATATTTAGAATATTATAATTATAATAAATATAAAAACTCTGAGTGCCTTTAGATATAATAAAAAATAAATTATTTTTTATGATTAAAATAACTCTTAATGTAGATTTCTAAAAAAATGAATAATTTATTTTTCCAAAAAAAGCAAAAACTATACAAATTTGCAATTTTCTTGAAATAAGAATTATAATTAAATGCTTTCCAATAAAAAATAATGATAAATAAGACACACAATATTTATTTTTATTTTCACCTAAAAAAATTTTTTATATCATTCATATTCTAATAATATAATCATTATATTAAATATTAATCAAAAAATATATAAAATTGAAAAAAAACAAAAAATTCAAAATTAAAAAAATAATGAAAATAAAAAAATGAGTCTTGCAGGTTTATTAAGTAAAGGTGATTATGAATCTCGTCAAAAAGTAGAAAAGAAAGAAAACGAAAGAAAAAAAAACATATTAATCCTAATTCACCAATATTTAATGCATTTAGGATTTGGAGATACAGCAATAAAACTAGAAGAAGAAAGTAATTTAGAATTAGACACATATATAGTAGCAGATAATATGGATTTATATATGATAATAAGAGAATATGAGGATTATTATTATATGAAATTTAATCGAAATCCAAAATTTGTTCAAAAAGTTTCAGAAGGAAAAATGGGAGGTCCACTTCCAAAAATAAATGGAAGAAACGTAAATAAACAAAATTCAATTCAAAGAAAAAGAGGTTCTCAAACTCCATTAAATCAAAATCCAAATTCAAATAAACAAAATAATAATAATTCCCAAAATACAAATAATATAAGTAATACAACATCAACAACAGCATCAAACCCAAATGAATTAAAATTAGAATTAAACATAAATTCCTTTAATCCAAAAAATCCTTCAAATCCAAAGAATCAAAATAATCCAAATCTAAAAAATCCTTCTGAAGAAAAATATTCATTTAATGATCACAAAGAGTCAATATTATTAAAACCACTTCCATCAGATTTACCAGTAGATATGCGTGATTTAGCATTATTAATAAAGAGAGAAATAATATTAGAAAATCCAAACGTGTCTTTCAAAGATATAATAGGATTAGAAACTCCAAAAAAAATAATAGAAGAAGCATTACTCTGGCCAATCAAATATCCTCAATTCTTCACAGGCTTACTCGACCCGTGGAAGGGAATCCTGCTCTTCGGTCCTCCAGGTACAGGTAAGACACTTCTCGCAAAAGCAGTTGCTACTGAGATGCGAACGACCTTCTTCAACATCTCAGCAGCGACAGTGGTATCGAAATGGAGAGGAGATTCAGAAAAGTTAATAAAAGTCCTCTTTGATTTAGCACGTCATTACCAACCATCTACTATCTTCCTAGATGAAATTGACTCAATTATGAGTGCTCGTGGTTCTAGCCAAGATGAACATGAAGGATCTCGTAGAATGAAGACCGAGCTACTGATCCAATTAGATGGGCTCATGAAGAATGAAGGAGTTTTCTTATTAGCAGCAAGTAACACACCATGGGATTTGGATCCTGCTTTATTAAGGAGATTAGAAAAGAGAGTAATGGTTGATTTACCTGATGAAAAAGGAAGAGAATATATGATTAAAAATTTTATTCCTGAAAATGTTATGAAAGGTATTAATTATAAGGATTGTGCTAAGGAATTAGATGGATATTCCGGAAGTGATATTAAATTACTTTGTAAAGAAGCTCTTATGATGAGAACTAGAAAAGCTATTGATGTTATTGAAAAAGATAAAAAAGGAAAAATTTTTAATATTAAGGATTTTCCTGTTTTAAAAGAAGATTTTGATGATAGTGTTAGGAAAGTTAAACCGGCTTATACTTATAAAAGGGAAATGTATGTTAATTGGATGAAGGAATATGGAAGTGCATAATACTTTTTATAAGTTTTTTAGTTTCTATTTTTTTGTTAATTTTAATATTTATTTATTTTTTTTTTTAATTATTAATAGAAAAATTTAACTATTTTTCCAATTTTAAAAATGTCAAAAGTTAAAATTTTTTTTATGGAAGAAGAATTATCTACTGAAGAACCTGATAATTATGCTTGTTTGTTGGAAGATATAAAGGAAAAATTTGAAGATGAAGAAATAGCAAATGTAAGTAATGATGAATTGTTAATTAAAGATGGAAATGGAAATGAAATAAAAAATAATGAAGATTATAATAAATATATTAAACAAACAGCTTCAAATAAAATAATAAAAGTTTCTTTAAAAAATGATGAACAAAATGAATTTTCTTTTCTAGATTTTAAAAGTATATTAGATGAAAAATACAATGAATCAGAAGAATTAGAAAAAATAAAAAAAGAAAGAGACGAATACAACAAAAACCAAAAAAAAACATCTAAACCACTCGAAGAAGAAGAAATAAAATATGATACAATATTTGATGAATTTTCTTATATTGCAAATGCTACAAATAAAAATGTTCTTAGTTTTTTTTGGAAATTTTTTAAAGAAAAATGTATTGTAAATTTTTTACGTAAAGCTGATGTCAAAAATAATAAAAAATATCAAAATATTTTTGATAAAATTCTAATTTTAAAAGAACAAATGGAAAAAAATAATGAAGAAATTTTCAAATCAATTCATGATGTAAAAGGAAAAATAGATGAACAAAAAAATGAAATAAATAGTATAAAAGAATATATAGATAAACAAAAAAATGAGATAATAAATTATATAAACCAAAATTTAAATCCAAATATAAGTGATATTCAAAAAATGGGAATTGAAAATAATGAAAAAATAAATGAACAAAAAAATGAAATAAATAGTATAAAAGAATATATAGATAAACAAAAAAAAGAGATAATAAATTATATAAACCAAAATTTAAATCCAAATATAAGTGATATTCAAAAAATGGGAATTAAAAATAATGAAATGATAAAAAAAAATCTTGAAAATATGGATGAAAATAATAAATTGATTCAAGAACAAATAAAAAATTATATAACAGAAATTTCAAATTTTAAAAAATTAATAAGAGCTTTCCCATTAAAAGTAAAAATTGAACCAATGAACAAAGATTTACAGTTAAATGATATAACAAAAGGTAATGCAGAATTACGTGTTAAAATAATAAATTTAAGTAAAATTCCTCTTAAAGTAAAATTAAAATGTTTAAAAGAGAAAGAATCTCTCGTAGAATTTAAAGATATAGACTTTGAATTAAAAGAAAAAGAACAAATTATTCCAATTTCTTTAATATATACAAATATAGGAGAATATGAAGAAGAATCAGTAATTCATATGATTCTTTTTGATGATTATGAAAAAATAATATGTGATTCATATATTCCATTTAATGTAATAAATGGACATTAATATTTGTAATTTTTTAAAAAATAAGTGAAATTTTGAAGGGAACTTACATTAAATAATTTCATTTTTTAATATTTAATATATTTATTTTTTTGATTAATAAATTTTTATTTAATTTAAATCAATAGGTATTATTTTACTTGTTCTACTATGAGTGTTAGTTCTATTTCTTTTTTGATTTAATAAAGCAGTTGAATCATTAAATTCATCATTTAATTGCTCTAGTTCTTCATTAAGTAATTTAATTTCATCAATAACTGTATTTGTATTATTTCTTAAATTTTCTGGTAAATCATTTAAAATATTTTCATAACTTTTAATATAATGAATATTTTCACTTCTTAATTCTCCTTCAACATCTATATATAATTTAGTTTTATCATCAATATCTTTTAAAAATTTCATATTTTGGTTTTGAATATTTGAAATTTTTTCATTTACTTCTTTTATTTTTTCATTAAGTTCTTTTTTTAAGGTTTTTAATTCTTCAATATTATTAAAAATATCATTTAAATTATCAAAATTCATTTTATTTATATTAAATTTTTTTTCATTTTCTAATTTTGAAATTTTTAATTGAACAGGAGAAATTTCAGCTTCTAAACTTTTATTTTCTAATTCTAAAAGTTCTACTTTTTCTTCATTTTCTTCAAGAATTTTTTTTAAATTATTAATTTCATTAATATAAGATTCAATTTGTTCTTTTTGAACAATTGCAACATTAATAAAATTTTCCATAATAGCAATATTTTCATTTAAAAAATCACTAATTTCATCATATTTTTTATGAAAAATATCAATTCTCTCTAAAATATCTTTATATTCATCACATTGTTTTTTTGCTTTTATTTCTTTTTCTTTTATTATTTGATCTTTCTCATAAATTTCTTTATATTTTTCACCATATTTATCAATTAATTTCATTGAAGAAGTATATTGATTAATTTTATCATTTAATATTATTGTTTGTTGCATTTTTTCATTTAAAGCTACTCTTAATTGTTCGCATTCTATTAATAAATTTTCTTGTTTATTATTTGATTCTTCTAATTGAATATTTATTTCTTCTTTTAATTTCTTTTTTATTTCTTCTGTTTTATTACTTGATGATATTATATTTTCTAATTCTTTTTTTAAATTTATTAATTCTTCTAAATCTTTATTTTTATTGGAATCTATTATATTATTATATATTGGTTCTAGTTTTGTTTTTAATAAAGAAAAATTTTCTAAAGTTATATCTATTGAATTTTTCTTTTCTTTTAATAAATCTATTTGACTACTTTCTTTATTAAACATTTTTTCCTCGTTTTCTTTTTTTTTTTCTATTAATTCATTTTTATTTTTTTTTAATTTTAAAATTTCTTCATTTATAAGATTTAAATCTTTCTTTTTTTCTTCAAATTTTTCTTTATTTTCATTTTCTAGTGAAGATAAAACATTTTTTTGATTTTCAATTTGTAATAATATATCATTATCAATAGAACTTATTTGATTTTTTAAGTCAAAATTATTTTTTCTATTTTCATGTATTTCAATAATTAAATCTTTCATTCTTTTATTATAACCATTTAAATATTTATTTAATTTATTTAACTCTCTAAAATAAATTCCTTTTGAATTAAAATTATTTTCAATTTCTTCCTCAATTGATTTAAAAACTATTTCATCACTAATATTTGTTTCAATAATATTTATTTTTGGTTTTTCATCTTCAGGAGGAGAAATTGAAATTTTAAATTCAGTCATTTTAAAAGATTATAATATAAATAAATAATTAAATTAAAAAATTAAAAAATATTTAAAGTTTAAATTAAATTTATGGGTGCATGCTGCACAAGACAAAATTTTGCCAAAGATACTATTTTAGAATATACTTCAGATTTTTTCTCAAAAAGAGATGACAATAATGTTGAAGAAGAATGGAATTTAAATTTAGACTCAAATCATTTTAATTCAAAAAATTTTAATGATTATATTAATCAATTATTAATTTATTCTGAAGATAATTTTAATTATAAAATTAAAAAAGTTTCTTTCAGTGATATTTATAATATTGCTTTATTATATCAAGATAATTATACTAATTCTAAATATTTATTATATGATTTGAGACCTTCAAATCAACAAAAAGAAAATTTTTTAAAGAAAATGAAAAAAATAAATTATCTTCATGAAGATATCAAAAATATGTCTGAAGACAAAAAAAATAATTTCAAAAGATTTTTAAATAATCATATTATAATAATTATTTTTCCATTAGAAATATTTGAAAAGAAAAACGAAGAAACGAAAGATATTATTGTAAATTTATTTAGTTTAAAAATTGATATTTCTATTAATTTATTAAATACAAATCTTGAGGAAAATTCTCTTTCTTTGATAACAAAAAAATTATATGAATTTTTAGATGATAGATATTATGATTTATTACCTTATATTTTATTAAATTATTCAAATATTTCTAAAAGCAAAAAAGAAGGTTATATTTTTATCAAATTTAATTCTTCAATATTTTCTTTTGAAAATTTATTTTCAGAAAATAAAGAAGATAAAAAAAGTATAAATAATTTAGTTAATGATTTTATTAAAGAGTTTTTTATTACTACAATAATTAATATAGATAATGAAGAAATTAATAAAAATAATTTTAAACAATTTCAAGATAAAAATATTATATATAAAGAATGTGATCTTAGTTGGAATGAATATAATAATAATAAAGTTAATATACAAATTATAGGAAAATGGATTAAAAGAGAAATTAAAATTGGACATTCTGTGATATTAAATATTCAAAATCATCAAGAAAATAAAAATAATTATATTTTAATTCTTTTGTTATTGTTATCTATTGGATTATCTGTAAAAATTTCTCAATTAATAAATTATTTAAATGAAAAGATAATTTTTATCAATGATTTTACTCAAATGATTGAAGAAAATAAAACTCAATTTATCGAAATTTTAAAAGATTTTGAAATTCAATGTGATCTTGAAACATAAAAAAAAAGAGTTTTAAATTTTTATTTTTTACTTTATATATAAATAATATTTTTTTTTCAAAGTTATATTAAATTTTAAATTTAATTTCCATGATAGATAGATATATTTAAAATCCTCCTTCAATAAAATCTTAATAATTAAAAACTATTTAACAATAAAAGATATATAATAATAATAAAATCACAAATTGCTTTTTTTCTAACTATATAATAAAATAATAAATCACAATCCAGAAATTTTTAGCATCATTTGTTTAAATTCATTATAAGAAATTTGACAATCACCATCTTGATCAACTTCTTTAACTAAATCAATCCAAACAGAATTATTAATTAATTCAAGTGGGATAGTTTCTTTTAATTCATCAATAGTAATAAAACCATTTCCATCAATATCAAATAATTTAAAAGCTTTATTTAACATATCTTCATTAACTAATTTTTCCTTTTCAATTTTTAAAGTTAAATATTCTGAAAAATTTATATTATTATCATGATTAAAATCAATTTCATTAAAAACTTCATTTGCTTTTTGTTTTGCTTGTTCTTTTGGATAAATTGTTTCTAAACATTTAATTAATTCTTCCTTTGAAATTACTCCATCTTTATTTTCATCTATTTTATGAAATTCTTCTTTTAATTTTTGAACTTCATCATGAAAAGTAGTTTGATTAGTTAAAAATGATAAAATTAATTTTTGAAGTAAAACAGTAGATTTAAATTTTTCTAGATTTTTACAAATAGTAGAACCTAAAGCATTAATTTCTAAATTTTCTTTTTTATTATCCATTTGAATAAACCAAATATCTTTTAAAGCTTCTTCAGCACTTATTCTTTTTTTATAATCTCTTTCTAATAATTTTTTTAATAAATTCATTCCACTTTTAGAAACCAATTTAAAATTATTTGAAGAGAATTGAATATTATAATTTAATATTTTTTTTTTAATAATATCATCTCTTCTTCCTCTAAAAGGAGGATGACCACAAATCATAATATAAAATATTATTCCAATTGACCAAATATCAGCTTTTTCATTATAATTATTTTTAAAAACTTCAGGAGCCATATAAAATATTGTTCCTATTTCTTGAGTTAAATTACCGTTTTTTGTTGAAGTTGAAGTTCCAAAATCTATTAATTTAATAAATAAGTCATCATTATTTTTCGTTTTTATAAAAACTATATTTTCAGGTTTTAAATCTCTATGAATTAATTTTTTTTTATGTAAATGATTAATTGCTGATAATAATTGTTTTAAAATAATTGAAGCTTTTTTTTCAGAAAAATATTTTTGTGTATGTAAATAATCAAATAAATCTCCTCCAGAACAATATTCTTCAATTATATAATAATAATTAGTATCATAATAACAATCAAATAATTGAATTATATTTGGATGATCAACTGTTTTTAATATTTTAATTTCATTAATAAAATTACAATCAACATGTTTTCTTTTAATTGCTTTAACAGCTCTTAAAAATTGAGTTTTTTTTTGTTCAATTTTATAAACATAACCAAAAGACCCTTCACCTAATTTTTCTTTTAATTCATATTCTTCAAATAAATTTTTTGATTTCATCTTTATAAAAGTACTTTTATCAAATTTTAATGTTTTATTTTTTTTTAAAGTACTTGCATTATATGTTGAAAAAAGAGATATTTCTCCCATATGAGAATGAGATATACTTATTGTCTTTGAATATTCTTTATCTGGTAATGTAAATACTTTTGTTTGAACTACTGTATTTTTTTTACAATAAAAACATATTTCTGACCCCATATTATTATTTTTAAAAAATCCATTTTTTGTTTATTTTTACCTTTCGAATTTTATTTTTTTAATTTTTTAAATTATTGGATTATTTTTCCATTAATATTATTAAACTTAGTTTATTGTATTATTTATATTTTTTATAATTTTTTCTTTAATCATCTAAATTTATTCTAAGTGGTTTTTCAGCTTGTCGATTTTTTCCTTTTTTATTTTGAGTAGATAATATTTTTTTTTTTTTTTCAATAATTTCATTTTCTTTTATATCATATTCAGTCATAAAATTATCTTTTTCACTTTCTTCTTCATCATCATTTCTAATTGCAATCCAATCAGAATCTCTTAAAGTAAATTGTCCTTTCTTTAAATTTATCGGTTTTCCTTTTTCATCATATTCTCTTATTATTTCATAATTATAAAGTCCTCTTATATATTTTGATACTGTTATATTTTTCCAATTTGAATATTCTCTACAATGTAAATATAATATTTGAGAATCAAATGTATTTTTATCAAAATTTATTATTTTTATTTTTTTATTATAATAATTCTTTTCTTTAATATTTCTTAACATAAATATTAATAATAATTGATGCTCATTTATTTCTTCTTTTTCTTTTAAATTTTCATATAAAATATTTACTGGACTTTCAACATTATATTTTTTTAAGTTTGATTTTTCTTTTAAAATTCTTTCTGGTTGATTAAATTTACCTATTAATCTTAATCTAATATTACCTTTATCAATATCTTTATTAATATTATCTTTTAATTCTTCAATTGATGTCTTTTTAGGTAAAGATAATTCAATGATATTACTTTTATCATCTAAATTAATAGGAATAAAATTTTCAGAAATATCAAAATAATTTTCTTCATAAGGTGATTTAAATATATTTATAAATGCAATTTCATTAGGTATTTCTTTTATATTTTTTAACCAAAGAAATTCATGATCTTTAATAAAACTTTTTGAAATTGTTAAAGTTTCATTTTTAATTGCTTTTAAAGGCTCATTAAATGCATCTACTTTAAATATTTGATATTCATTTTCATTGATTTCATTCTTTAAATCATTCAAATCTGTTAAAAATTTAATTAAAAATAATTTCATTTTATTTATTGTTATTTTATCAGGATTACAAATAAATTCTTTTGATATTGTTTGATTAGTTAAATCCTTCATTAATATATTTAATGATATTTCATCTTCTTGATAAATTTCTCCCATTTCTATTTTTAATCTTACATCTCCTTCACAAAAAATAGGAGAAGAATTTATTTTTTGTTCAAATTGATTTTTAGTAATTATTTTATTATTAATTTCAATTAAAATTCTGAAAGAAAAATTATTTTCTTCTTCACTTTTATTTATATTATATTCTTTTTCTAATAATAAATATAAATCTTTGAAAGTTTGATTTAAATTTATTTTTATTATTTTAATATCATCAACTTCATCTTCATATTTAACAATTAAATTAATTTCATTTTCATTATTAACTTGAATTTTTTCATTATCAATTTTAACATCTTTTTTTAAAGTTATTGAAATTAAATTTTTATTATGTAAATGAAGTTCTTTAATTGTTTTTAATTCTTTAGTTTTCTTATCTTCAATAATATTATTATCTAAATAAATATCTTTACCTCCATTTCCTAAAAATGATAATTCAAAATCTTCTGATTTTATTCCAATTTTATTAGATAATTTTTCTTTTAATTGAATAACATTATCATTTGAATATGTGATAAATTCAAATTTATTTCCATTAAAATACATTTTTAAAACAATTGGTTCATATTCATTTCCAATTTTAATTTTATTTATATCAAAAACGGGAGAATTAACTTTTGAAAAAACAATACTACATTTATGATAAAATCCTAATTCTTTAAAACTTAAATCTTTCATTTCATAATTAAATTTTTTAATAATTGTAATAAATTTATATTGAACATCATAATTAAATAAATAAATTAAAATATCATCTTCTTTGTCTTTAAATAACTCTTCTAATTTATCATTAAATTGAAATTTTTTTTCACAAATTAATTTTTCATCATAATTAACAATATTAATAATATTATTTTCATTATTAATATTAAAATATTTTTCCTCGAAAATATCAATAATAAAAGAATTGACTTCTCTTTGATAATTAATTCTATCATTATTTAATTTATTATTTAATTCAGAAACATAATTTAAAAGATAATTAGGAGGATTTAAGACTTGAACTTTTTCTTCTTGTTTTGCTTTTACATAAAATAACATATAGGCACTTGCTCTTCCTTTAAAACTTTTTTGAAGTCTTCCTATTGGAATTGGTGATATTATTGTATCATTAAATTCATACCAATTATCTCCCAATGTTTTATTTTTATATGATATTGGATATGGCTTATTATCAAATTTTGTATAACTTTTTTCATCTTCATCATCTTTTTCTTTTTTTTCTTCTTTTTTTTCATTTTTTTTACCTTTGTTTTTTGGGTTTTGATTCTGATTTTGGTTTTTATTTTTGTTTTTGTTTTTCTTTCCTCTTTTATTCTTTTTGTTATTTGTGTTTGATTTATCTTCTTCTTCAATTACTTCTTTTTTTCCTTCTTCTTTTTTTTCTTCTTCTTTTTTTTCTTCTTCTTTTTTTTCTTCTTTTTTTTCTTTTTCTTTTTCTTCTTCTTTTTTTTCTTCTTCTTTTTTTTCTTCTTTTTTTTCTTTTTCTTTTTCTTCTTCTTTTTTTTCATTAGGTTTATAATCCCAATTTCCTTGACCAGTTAAATCTCTAATATAACTAAAATAATGTCCAGCATAAGGAGTACCTGAATGAATAATAACTCCATATAATTCATATATATAATCTTCATCTTTTAAGTTTTCATTATCTTCAATATCACAATATTCCTTCATATTAATTTCTAAAGGAAATTCAAATCTAGTAGTAACTTTAATTCTTTCAAAAGTTTCCATACTGAAAGTAAATCTATTTAAACCAATATTAATATAAGTAGGCAAAGAAATTATTTTATTCCATTTTAACAAATTAACTTTTTGTTTACAATTATCACAATTATAATCTTCAATAATTTCTTCATGTCCAAATGAAGAATATAAACTCTCTTTTAAACCTTTAATTTGATAAACTTGAAGAGATAAAACATATTCTTCTTCAAGTTTTTTAACAATATTATTACAATTATTACATTTCATAAAAGACATAAAAGAAATTTTATACATTGAATTAATTAAATTATCAAAAGGAGTTCCTATTAAAATTCTTTCTAAAATATCAAAGAGTAATAATCTAATAAATTCTTGTGAATCTTGTTGTTCATTTCCTTCATTATTATTCCATTTAAAAGCTTCAGTTAATTCTTTTGTTTTAATAGCATTTATATTTAATGAATTTAATTGTGAAAATAATTTTTGTAAAGTTAATAAAATATCATATTTCTGTGTTTTAGGTAAAAATTCACTTATTTCATCTAATTTATTTTTACAAAGAGGAAGAGAGAAAATAATATTTCTAAATTTAGGTGTCATATATAATATTTGAAGAGAACTATTTAAAAAACATGTTGCACCTTGATTATATAATCCAACAAAATTTGTATTGTTTCTTTCATTTTCTGGTATTTCTAATTTACTTGCACAATTTTCTCCTTGAAATGTAGATTGAGTTGTTGTTTCATATCCTAATGAGTCACCTATGAATAAATCATCCAACATTTAATTTTTTTGAATAATTATTTTATTAACTCAATAATTTTTTTTTCATTTTTATAATATAGTTTATAAAAATTAAATTTATGGGTATATAATACAATGTTATTTCAAAACTATAAATAAATGCATAAAACATATTATAATACTCTCAACAATATTTTAGAAGATAATAAAAATACTGAATATGGAAAAAGTTATAATTTTTCTCAAATAAATACATTTGAAGAATATTAAAAAAATGTACCTCTTTCAGATTATTCCAATTTTAAGTCATATATCGATAAAATGTATAACGGGGAAATTAATCTTTTAACCTCATACCAAATATTAACTTTTAATCAAACATCTGGAACGGAGGGTATGCAAAAGTTAATTCCTATAACAAAAAAGTCTTTAGATACTTATTCTGATAAAATTGAAAGAAATAAAAATAAAACATTCAAAGAATATATAGATAAAGGAGGAGAAGGAAAAAGACTTTTTATAGATGTAATTTCTATTGATTCAAATGAAAAACCTTATAAAAAAATGATAATGTCTGAAATATATTGTTATAATTTAAATAGTGAAGGATACATAAATACTGATGAATATATAGGTGGTAAAGATTTAATGTTTGATCCTGATACAAAAGATTATTTATATGAAAAAGTATGGTGTGCAATTTTAGAAGAAAATATCATATTAATTGAATCAGCATATATGTACGATATACTCCAATTTTTTAATATGTTTGAAAACCATTATAAAGAAATAATATCAGATATAAGAAATGGTAGAATTAATCCAAATAAAAAAATATCAGAAAAAGCCAAAAAATTTTTATTAAATATGAAATATTCAGAAGAAAGATTAAATTGGGTTGAAAAAGAATGTAAAAAAGGATTTGAAGGTATAGCTGGGAGAATTTGGAAAAATTTAAAATTAGTTAGTGGAATAACAAGCAAATTATTTATATATGAAAATAATGCCTTAGATAAATTTATTGGAAATATACCAAAGGATGCATATTTATTTGGAGCTTCTGAAGGAATGATTGGAACTTCTTTAGAAAACAATAACTATAGTTATTATCTTGAACCTTCTTTTGGATTTTATGAATTTATTCCTTATTCAGAAAATGAAGATGAAAACAATAATTCAAATGACACTATTGATATTACTAAAGTTGAAAAAGATAAAATATATGAATTAGTTTTAACTAATTTATCAGGCCTTTATAGATATAAAACAGGAGATCTTATAAAAATAGTAAATAATGATAGTAGAGGAGTATTTTTTGAATTTTTTTTACGTAAAAATTTGTTAATAAATATTGCAGGTGAAAAGACTAATTATTATCAGATAGAGAGGGTTATGAAGAAAATGAATGAATTAATTCCTAATATTTTAGAATTTTCATTAGGATCTACTATATTTGATAATGTTGGCGTTTATTTTTTATTTTTATCTTTACCTGATAATCAGAAAAATATGATTGATTTAGTTAAAATAAAAAAAGAATTTGATTTAATGCTATGCAAAGGCAATTGTATATATGAACATTTGAGAGAATTAAATTTAATAGAAGAGCCAAAAATCTTTTTAATTGATAAAGAGGAATATTCTAAAATGATTAAAGTTCCTTCAAATGTAAAATGCCATCATAAACCAAAATTTATCCTATCAGAACAATTTTTGAATAGAATTCTAATTAATTTCAAATAAAGAATATATAAATATTATTTTAAAAAATACTATTTGAAGAATTATAAATTTAATAAATTTAATATATTAATTTTTTTAATATAATTTATAAATTAATTAAATAATAATTAAATATTCATTAAAAAATAATTATTTTTTATTTAAATGAAGTTTTATGGGGATTGAG
>JAEEGI010006014.1_pt1 | contig 27563 bp, 22 predicted proteins | sample 8958751 | NCBI WGS metagenome assembly JAEEGI01 (sample SAMN16246545, study PRJNA631951) | gut metagenome | biome: gut microbiome; feature: rumen; material: KS-attached | host: Bos | place: Iran: Karaj | collected 2018-10 | reverse complement strand
AGAAGTAAAAATATTGAAATCGCCGTAAAAATTACAAAAGGGCAAAAAGCATTAAAGAAAAAAGACTGTTTGGCTGTGCCGGGTACCGAATATTTAATATCTCCAACCACAATAGCAGCCAGGCAAAACAAAAGAATACAAATTATTAAAGAAGTTCTTTTTATATTTATATACTTATGTAAATAATAACCCAAAACGAAATATCCGACAAAAGATAACGGAAATGAAAATTTTAATTTTGTTTTTATAATTAAATCACAAAAGTGTTTTGTTTGCGGTAATATAAAATTTATGAACGGAATAATACTAGACATAACAAACCATAGTATTAATAAAAATAAAAGTAAATTTTTATCTTCTTTTTGAATAATTGGTCTTAACAGAGGGGAAATTAGGTAAAGGCCTGCTATCATATATAAAAACCACAGATGATAATAACCTGAACAGCAATGTTTTATTATAAAATGAATACCAAAATTGTTTTGTGCAAAACAACATAAACAAGTATAAAATAAAGACCATACAACAAACAAAACGGCAATATGAAAAATATATTTATTAAAGATATTTTTTATTGTAATTGTTTTTGAAGGCTCCAAAAACAATGCCCCGCTTATCATTACAAAAATAGGAACACCCCACCTTGCAATTCCATCCCAAAAGCAAGCGGTATAATGATAAGTATCCGTCAAACTGTATTGACTTGCAGCCGTATGTAACATAACAACAGCCAAAGCGGCAAGTATTCTTAAATAATCAAAATAAATTATTCTTGTTTTGTTCATAATTGTAAACAACAAATCATAATTTTAACATTTTCATTCTATCAAAGTTCAATTATGCTTTGCAAAGAAGAAAGAAGGTTGATAACAATTTAAAATGGCATATTGTAAAAAGACTGAATTTTTAATAGAATACTGAAAAATATAAAAAGATTACGGGTAATTTGTTTTAAGGGGAAATTATGAAAAAAATAATTTATCTTTTATCTGTTTTAGTTCTTATTACAATTGTTCTTATAATAACAAATGCTGTTACATATCCTTATTACCCCGATCTTTCCGAGTTGTTTGATTGGTTTTTTGAAGAAGAACAAAATCTGCTTGCTTATATTAATATTTTTATCAGCATTCTCTGGTGTGTTATCTTTTCGATATATGCAATTCAAATTATAATCGTGATAAGCGGTTTATGTTTCAACTTGTTTAAACAAAAACAGACGGTAAAATATTTGCTTATCCCCTTCGGCTTTCTGTTTATACTGAAAGACATGTATAAAGAATTAAAGTAAAATTCATCTTCAAGCCCTTGAATTTTATATTATAAGAAATCAAAATATGTTGTAAAAAGAAATTGAATTTTAATAGAATATTAAAGTATGAAAAAGATTATAGTTTCTCTTTTATTTATTTCAATTTTTAGTCTTAACCTTTTTGCAGATAATTCTAGTGTTTTAAATTTAGAACTTGATTTAAAATTAGGATTTGACTTTAACCCCACTTTAGTAATTCATGATAATAATAAAAAAATAGGGCTTGCCCACGAATTTAACAATTCTTTTTTATTGGGTGCTGATTTTTTCTTTTTAAAATTTTCAAATTTTTATTTAGGTGTTGGGTTTAATCATCTTTTTGAATCAAAAATAAAAACAAAAGGTTGTGATGCTAAAAGCAGTATAAGTACATGTTATATTGCCGGAAAATATAAAATGCCACTAGAGTCTAAAGTATTTTCTACTTTGTATTTAATTGGAAATTTAGGTTATGCAAATATAAATATTGATAATATTTATGAATTTATTCTCCACACAGACGAGTCTGGCGAATACATAGATGTGATAATTGGTAAAAACAAATTTAATAATAATGGATTCGTTTGGGAAATAGGGTTAGGAACAGAAATATTTGATAATTTTATAGCTGAATTAACTTATTCCAGTATTTATGGAAATAAGGAAATTATATATTCACAATATATTGAAAACAGTTCTCAAAAAACAATTTTTTCATTAATAATGTTTAAACTAGGTTATAAATTTAACATAAATACTTCTCGAATAATTACAAAAAATTCACAAGTGAACAACAAAGCTGAAATATTGGATAAAGAGATAGAGAAATTAAGGTTGCAAAAAGATATTTTAGAGTTAGAATTAGAAAAAGAGAAATTAAAACAATGAAGAAATTGTTATTAGTATTATTTTTAATTACTATTATAACGTCGCCTATTCTTGCACAAAAAACAGAAAACTTAAGTTTTGATGTAAAGGCAGGTTTAGGATTTAATTCAAATATTCTTTTAAATGATTGGTATATTACTGGTATAAATACAACCGAAAATTTTTATATAAGAGAGCTTAATAATTTCTTTTCTTTAGAAACAGAGTTTTATTATTATATATTTAAAAATTTATCTTTGGGTATAGGAATAAACCATTTTTTTGATTCAAAAGTTAATGAGATGATCTACAATTTTACAAATATATTTCTTGCAATCAAACCAGAAGCATACTTAAATTCAGAAATATTTTCATCGGTTTATGGTGTATGTAAGATTGGTTATGGAATAATAAACACATCTGGAACTTTTTATGAAGAAAAATTAGATATTGATAATGGATTATATTTGGGATTAGGTATTGGAACAACAATAAAATCATTTATTATTGAATGTATATATTCAATAAATTACAATAAAATAAACAATAGTGGTTTTTTTGACTTTTCAGATTTAAAATATACAACTTTTATTTTAAATATTGGATATAAATTCAATATAATAAACAACTAATTGTCGTTGTCTTTAGATTTGCAAGTTTGTAAACGAAACGAAGTGTTTTCAAAATGAAGTGTACTAAAAAGATAGCGGAGCGAATGGGTACATGAGTTTTGAAAACACAAAGTTGCAGTTAGAAATTGCAAATCGCCATAACTACTTGTCGATTTGCAAAACCGCCACAAACGCTTCCGGCGGCAGCTCCACTTTCCCGAACTGTCTCATCTTTTTCTTACCTTCTTTCTGCTTTTCAAGAAGTTTTCTCTTTCTGGTGATATCACCGCCATAACATTTTGCAAGAACATCTTTTCTCATGGCAGAGATCGTTTCTCTTGCTATAATTTTGTTATTTATTCTTGCCTGTATAGGAATTTCAAACATGTGACGGGGAATAATTCCTCTTAATTTTTCCGTTAAAAAGTGTGCGGCAGTTTGTGCTTTGTCTTTATGAACTATAACTGAAAAAGCATCCACAACTTCACCGTTAACAAGTATTTCAAGTTTTACCAAATCGCCGAGTTGCGGGGCTATATGTTCGTAATCGAACGATGCGTACCCCTTAGATACTGATTTAAGTGCATCGTAAAAACCTACAATAATTTCCGCTAACGGAATTTCGTATTTTAAAATAGCAATTTTCATGTTCACATATCTCATGTCAACCTGTTTGCCTCTTTTTTTCTGACACAAGTCCATCAATCCGCCGAGATATTCGGTAGGCGAAACTATCGTTGCCATAACATACGGTTCCCAAATTTCCTGGATTTCCGCATTGTTGGGAAACTTTGCGGGATTGTCTATAGTTACCATCTGATTTTTTGTTTTAACATTGTATATAACGTTAGGTGCAGTAACCAAAAGATTTAAACCGAACTCTCTTTCCAACCTTTCTCTAACGATTTCCAAATGCAAATGACCTAAAAATCCGCACCTGTAACCGAACCCCAAAGCTACGGAAGTTTCCGGAACATAAGTTAAAGATGCATCCGAAAGCTGCAACTTTTCAAGAGCAACTTTTAAACTGTCATAATCGGATGTACTGTACGGGTAAAGCCCTGCAAACACGAACGGATTAACTTCTTTGTACCCTGCATGAGGATGAGTTGTAGGTCTTGAACTTTCGGTTATTGTGTCACCGATTTTTACATCTTGTATTGTTTTGATACCTGCAACAACAAAACCTACTTCACCGGCGGAAAGACTGTCGGATTCTACAGGTTTTATTTTCATGTATCCGACTTCAAGCACTTCATATTGAGCACCTGAAGCCATAAATGTTACTTTCATGCCTTTTTTGATTGTACCGTCGAACACTCTTATAATGATAACAACACCTTTATAAGAATCGTAAAATGAATCAAAAATTAAAGCGGATAACGGTTCTTCTTTTTTGCCTTGCGGTGCGGGGATATTTGCTATAACCGAATCTACAATTTCGTTTATACCGATACCTTCTTTTGCACTTGCAAGTATAGGTTGATCTATAACTTCCAAAGCGTCCGTCATCTGTTCATAAGCGGAATCTATGTCGGCGGTAGGCAAATCTATTTTGTTTATTACCGGAATTATTTTAAGATTAGCATTTTTTGCAAGCATTGTGTTTGCAAGAGTTTGTGCCTCTACACCCTGCGATGCATCTATAACCAAAAGTGCACCTTCACATGCTTCCAAAGCACGGGAAACTTCATAAGTAAAATCCACGTGACCGGGGGTATCTATAAGATTTAAAATATATTCCTGACCGTCTTTATCTTTGTACTGCATTTTAACGGCCTTGGCTTTTATTGTAATACCTCTTTCTCTTTCAAGTTCCATACCGTCGAGAATTTGGTCTTTCATTTCTCTTTTTGAAATTGTACCAGTATATTCAAGAAGTCTGTCGGCAAGTGTACTTTTACCGTGATCTATATGTGCGATGATGCAAAAATTTCTAATGTTTTTCAAAGTGTTTTTCCCTTAATTGTTAATTGTTTTAAATTTTTTCTTTCAATTGTTGAACATACTCATCTTCCGGATAGAGCTGTTTCAACAAATTATAAACTTTACCGTAACTTTCTTTATCTTTTTTCTTAATATAAATTGCTGCTAAATTTTTTAATCCTTCAGCATTATTGGGAGCATATTTTAAAGATTCTGTAAATGCATTTTCCGAATTATCAAGATTATTCATCATAAATTCCAAATTTCCCAAATGAATGCATGTTTGTGCATATTCAAGCATCCTTCTGTCTTTCCAATTTTCTTTGTAAAAATTGTGAGGTTTTTCCTGCAATTTATTGGGAAAATTTATGTGTTCCAAATATTCTTTTTCCGCTAAATCCGGATGACCGGACTGAATATACAAGCTTGCCAACTGATAATATGTTTGCGGAAATATCGGATCTATCATTTTGTATTGATTATAATATCCTATTGCTTGGTTAAAACAAAACTCTCTTTTTTGTACAGCTTCCTGTAATGCTTGTTCATTTTTTTCTTTTGACAAAACATTTACCTGATTATTAAAATAACTTACAAGTTTTGAATATAACACACCTACCAAAAATTTTGATTGAACATAATTAGGCGCCAATTCCCAAATACTTTTGTATTCGTCGATGGCCTTGTTCGGATCATCGTTTTGCCATCTGTCGTTAAAGTTGTTTGCTTTAAAATATCTTGCCATAATAAAAGACGGATTTTTTTCTATTACTTGAGTATACAATTCTATTGCCTGTGTAAAATTTCCTGCCTTTGAATATTGTATTGCTTTTAAATGTATTATATCGGCCTGAAAATATCCGTAGAACACATATATAAAATATGCTGTCACTAACAGAATTACTATTTGAACAATCCTTTTTATTAATATCGGAACAGATACAACATATTCTTCTTGTTCTTTTTCTAAACTACTTATTGCAACGGCAAGTATCGCTCCTATCAACATCCACAACATTACACCTGAAGACACAAACCTTAAAGACACGCATACACTATCATGAGCAAGTTGCGCAAGTATTGCGGAAATAAAACCCAACTGCAAATATGACATTGCAGACATATTTAGATTATTTTTTTTGAAATAAGCTAAATTTTTAAACCCTACCGTTAAAATTGTCAGCAATAAAAGTAAAAATATTCCGATACCGAAAATACCTTCATCATAAAAAACTTCGAGATATTCATTTTCGGGATGATCACTTTCGGTATTGTGCAACCCTTCTATAAAAAATATTTGCGGTCTTCTGTAAGACGGATATGTTAAATAAAATGTTCCTATACCGGTTCCTATAACGGGATGAGTATTTATCATTTCCCAACAAGAAAGCCAGGTAAAGACTCTGAACGATGAACTGTCAGGCCTTTTTTTAAGTTGAAAAAATATTCCGCCGGTAACAACCGATGCTGTAATTGCAGCCATCAACAAAATAACAATTACTTTCTTTTTCTTTGCCATGTTTAATATGAAACCGACAAACAAAAAAGCAAAAGTAATGAATCCTACTCCAAAACCTATCCAGGCTCCTTTGGAATAAGAAAAAATTGTTGAAAACGTTATAAGAATCCATAAGAACAAAAGATGGAAACTTTTCTTTTTGAAAAACAATGCCAATACTATCGGACTCATCACTATAAGGAAGTCGCCGAAAAAGTTTGGATTACCGAAAGTTGAAAAAATTCTGTTGCCGAATGCCCATCTCCAAACAAACGGATCTAACCCTTTTGCCGGAGGTTCCGGAAAAAATCTTGTATCTAAAAACTGAATAACGGCATATATACAAACAACATATGTTGCAAATATTAAGAAATTAACTAATCTTTTAAGGTGTTTTTTGTCCGCAAAACAATCTATTATTATTAAAGCTAACGAGCAGTATATTATTCTTCTTAATAACTCATTTAATGATGCCAGTTGAAACGGGGAATGGAAATATGAAATGATTCCTGATAGCAAGAATAACAGTATCGGCAAAATTACAATTAAATTTTTTTTGATATTATAAAATAAATCACTTTCAAGTTTATATATAAGCCAGGAACATAATAATGCGATTCCGCCTATTTGAACTATTGTTATTTTGATTTGTGCTGAATCGTAAGTTCCCAAATAAAAACTCACCGCTACCAAAAAATAAAATAACGGTAATCCGTAAATTATAAACTTTGAAGAAACTTTTTTTATAATATTTGAAAACATTTTTTACCTTAAAAAAAGAAATAAGCCGACAATAGGATTTGAACCTACGACCCATCGCTTACGAAGCGATTGCTCTACCAACTGAGCTATGTCGGCAAATTTTTATAAATTATATCATATATTTATGTTAAATTGAAATTAATATTTTAACAATATTTTTTTCATATCAATTACAGCTTTTTCAAGACCGTCAAACACCGCTTGAGCTATTATTGAAAATCCTATATTCAGTTCATTCAAGTTTTGTATATCGCAAATATCATAAACATTGTTGTAATCAAGGCCGTGCCCTGCATTGAATATCAACTTATTTTGTTTTGCCAACACCGAAGCTTGTTTTATTTTTTCAAGTTCGGCTGCCGCATGTTTTTTACCTAACTTAAACAAATTTGCATATTTTCCGGTATGAATTTCTATAGCATCCGAACCAACTTCGGCACAAGCTTCTATTTGGTTGGGTTCGGGATCTATAAACATACTGACTATTATACCTTTATCCTGCAACTTTTTAACTATTTCCGATAATCTGGATTTTTGTCCGGCAACATCAAGCCCGCCTTCCGTAGTAACTTCCTGCCTTTTTTCCGGAACTATACAAACAGAATACGGTTGAAGTTTTAATGCAACATTAACAATTTCGTCGGTAGCTGCCATTTCAAAGTTGAGTTTTGTTCTCATACATTGTTTTATTTCAAAAACATCTTTATCCTGAATATGTCTTCTGTCTTCTCTCAAATGTGTAGTAATCGAATCTGCTCCGGCCTTTTCGCAAAGTGCTACGGCTTTTACCGGACTTGGATATTCTTCCATTCTTGCTTGTCTCAATGTTGCTATATGATCTATGTTTACACCGAGTTTTATCATTTATTTTCCCTTTACTGTTTTTTCTATTTCTTTTTTAGCTGCATTTACAACATTTTGTGCTGTTTTTTTAATTTCTTTTTTATCTTGTCCTTCGAGCATTACTCTCAACAACTTTTCCGTTCCGGAATATCTTACTAAAATTCTCCCGTTATCTCCAAGTTTTTTTTCAACTTGTTTTATAAGTTTTGTTGTTTGCGGTAACTTTTCCAACGGAATTTTTTCCAAAACTTTTTCATTTATAAGAACTTGCGGATATTTTTTTATCCAACCGCACATTTGTGAAAGAGATTTGTTTTCTTTTGTTAAAATATTCAACAACTGTAATGCACTTATCAGTCCGTCACCGGTATCCAACAACTGTTTAAAAATTATGTGCCCGGATTGTTCTCCGCCGATAATTGCTTTATGTTTTATTAAATCTTCGTAAACGTACCTGTCTCCGACTTTACTTGTAACAACTTTTATTTTTTCCTGCTTTGCGGCTTTTATAAGACCGAGATTTGCCATTACCGTGATAACAAGTGTATTATTTTTTAATTTGTTGTTATCTTTTAAATACTTTGATACAACACCCAAAAAATAATCACCGTCGCGAACCATACCTTTATCATCAACCGAAATTACTCTGTCGGCATCACCGTCAAAGGCAAATCCGCAAAAAGTTTTTTTTGCTTTAACGACGGTTGCCACCGTTTCGGGATGTAATGCGCCGCAATTTAAATTTATATTTTTGCCTGTAGGTTTATTGTTTATAACTATCACATCAGCTTTTAGCTTTTTTAATACTTCCGGAGCAATTTTATATGATGCACCGTTTGCACAGTCTATTGCTATGGTTTTTCCTTTCAAAGCATCTTTAGGCATTAATGATATTAAAAATTTTTCGTACTGTTTTACTAAATTTTTACCGGAAACATTTTTTATTTTTGAGTTTTTCGACAATACTTTTTTTTCTTCGATATATTTAACCAAATGTTTCTCTAATTTTGCTTCAACTTTATCCGGAAGCTTTTTTCCTTTAGACGAGAAAAATTTTATTCCGTTATCCAAATACGGATTATGAGAAGCGGATATTACTATCCCCGCCTGATAATTATTGTTTTTTAATAAATATGCCACCGCCGGAGTGGGTAATACCCCCAAATCGATAACTTTTATTCCCGCGGCATTTATGCCGTGTTGTAAAGCTTTTAATATTCTTTTGCCCGACTCTCTTGTGTCTCTGCCGATTAAAATTCCGTTTCCTTTTTTATCGAGAGTTTCCGCAAGTACGTAACCTATCAAAGAAACTGTATTGTTATCAAACGGGAATTCGTTTGATTTTCCTCTTATACCGTCTGTACCAAAAAATTTCATATAGTTACCTTTATAAAATATATTTTGTAATATTATACACAATTATGTTTGCTTTATAAACGAATTTTTATATTAAATTTTTCTTTTCCGTTAAATAATTAATTCGTTCTCTTTTTTTCAAAAGCTCGTCTATCTTTTCATCAATTATCACATCAGATTTTTTTATGGGTTTTGCTAAACTTATACCTTCCAAATCTTTACATCTGCTGAGAGCAACATATAACTGTCCGGGAGCAAATGCACCATACCCTAAATCTATTAACACATTATCAAAAGTTTTACCCTGACTTTTATGTATTGTTACCGCCCAGGCAAGTTTCATCGGATACTGCGAAAAAGAACCGGCATGTTCCGTTTCTATGGCATTTAAATCTTTGTTCCACTTATACTTAAATAAATCCCATTTATATTGTTCTACAATTTCGGTTTTACCGTTTTGCATTTTAACATATATCTTATATTTGTCGTCGGATAAATCTTTTATAATGTCTTCTATAACACCGATGGAACCGTTAACCCATCTGTCCTTGCTGTCATTATTTAACATCATTACCTGTGCACCGACTTTCAGTTTAAGTTCATAATTTACGGGAAATGCGGAAACATTGTCAACGTCTTCGGTCTCGGCGGTAAAAGTGTACGGATCGCAATGTATTTGACCTAAAAATTTATTATTGTAAAATTCCGCCGACTTGTTTGTTGTCGTCAATAAAACCGATAATTTTCTGTTTTCGGATTTCTTGTTTACATTTTTGTTCAAAGAATCTATTATTTCGGAATTTACATGATTTGTTCTTATTGAATTAAGTATATTTATAAATTTTTCGTCGGTTTGTCTGTAAACTTTTTGAAATTCTATTACATGACAATAAACTTCGTTCATACATTTCGCGCTGAAAAAGTACGGACTGTCATAATACTCATGAAACAAAAATTCTTCTTCTTTTGTAACTACCGGCGGTAATTGCATTAAGTCACCGATAAAAAGCATCTGCACTCCGCCGAACGGCAACTTTGGAATCGGTCCGTTTAATCTTAAAAACTTATCAACACAATCCAAAAGATCGGCTCTTAACATAGAAACTTCATCGATGATAATAGTTTCCACATTTTTGTATATGGAATTTTTACCGTATCTTCTTTTTGTAACTTTATCCAATGTAATATCTGTTTTAAATTTAAAAAAGGAATGTATTGTTTCGCCTCCCGCGTTTAGTGCCGCCACACCTGTAGGAGCCAAAATAACAAACTTCTTTTTACATTGGGAAACAAAATATTTTAAAAATGTAGTTTTGCCGGTTCCGGCTTTGCCGGTAACAAAAACATTATCATTTGTTTGCAATAATATTTTTAAAGCCAACTGAAATTCATTATTTATTTCCACTGCCATTTATATACCTGAATACCACTTACAAATAAATTATATTTTTAATACTTATCCACAAGTTAATCACAATCGCTATTTTTGTATTATTTTTTATTCGATTTAATAAAATTTATTTGATTTTTCAATTATTTTTATAAATTCACAAAGTAAATTGTATTATACAAATTATATAAAATTATACCTTGTTATACACAATTGTTAATTACTGTTTTCTTAAAATATTGGATATTCTTTCCAATTCTTCCAAATTGCTGTAATTAAATGTAATTTTACCTTTTTTCCCGTTTCCTGTAATAGCAATTTTTGTTCCGTATACTCTTTGCAATTCATCAATCAAGTTTGAAATTTCAGCATCTTGTTGTTTTACCTTAACAACTTTTTCTTTTTTTCCTTTTACTTCAGATACTTTAATTTCAACATCTCTTACGGTTAATCCTTCATTTAATATTTGGTTAGCCATTTCCTGCAATTTATTTTCATCGGTTATACTTGCCAACATTCTGCCGTGTCCGGAAGAAAGTTTCCCGTCTATTATCATAGTTTGAATATTGCCCGGCAAATTTAATAATCTTAAACTGTTTGCAATTACGGATCTGTTCTTTTTAACTATTTTTGATATTTGTTCCTGTGTATATTTGTATTCTTCGGAATATTTTTTGTATGCAAGAGCTTCTTCTATAGGATTTAAATCTTCTCTTTGAATATTTTCTATTAAAGCAAGGTCCAATTTATCTTTATCCGAGGCACCTTCTTGAATAATAGCTCTTATTTCCGTAAAACCTGCAAGTTTTGATGCTCTTAATCTTCTTTCCCCCGCTATAAGCTCATATTCTCCCGGAGCAACGGAACGAACAACTATTATAGGTTCAAGTAACCCGTTTTCTTTTATTGAGTCCGCAAGTTCTTGTAATTTTTCTTCATTGAAAAGAGTTCTCGGTTGGTGTCTGTTCGGTTTTATTTTATCAATGCTTATATTTTCCACTCTTTCTACAGCATCATTATTTTGGGTTGCTGTCAATGGTGACATTATTGCTTCAAGGCCTCTACCTAATTTCATTTTTGACATTTTATATCTCCTTATTCAATTATTTTTATAATCCGGTTTAATACTGTTATTGTTCCATATTTGTAACAATATTTTGTTTTGACAAAAATTCTGTTGCAAAATCCAAATAAGATTCTGTTCCTTTGCAATGTTTATCATATAATATTGCCGGTTTACCGAAACTTGGTGCTTCCATCAATTTTACATTTACAGGGATTTTAGTATTATAAACCTTATCTCCGAAAAATTTTACAACTTCATCTACAACTTGTTGAGATAATTTTGTTCTGCTGTCAAACATAGTAAAAAGCACACCTTCCAAATCTAAATGATATTTTTGCATTAAAGTAAAAATTGTTTTTGATAATTGCCCTAATCCCTGCAACTCAAAAAATCCGCATTTCATAGGAATTATTACCGTATCTGCGGCAACAAGTGAATTAATTGTCAGTAATCCGAGAGTCGGGGGACAATCTATTATTATATATTTATAAACCTTTTGAAATTTTTCCAAAGCCATCTTTAATCTTTGCTCTCTGTTTTCTATAGTAACCAGTTCTATTTCCGCACCGCTCAAATCAAGAGTCGCAGGAGCAATATCGAGCCAATCCATAGCAGTTGTTTTTAGCACATCTTCTAAGGCCACTTCATTTATAAGAACATTATATATGGTCTTATTTATTCCGGTTTGATCTATCCCCAAACCGCTTGTAGTGTTACTTTGCGGATCCATATCAATCAACAAACACTCTTGTCCTAAATGAGCTAAACTTGCAGCAAGATTTATTGCTGTTGTAGTTTTTCCCACACCGCCTTTTTGATTTGCAATGGCAATTACTTTACTCATGGTAAAATCTCCTATTTAACATCTATTGTTTCACATGAAACAATTTGAAATAATTATATATTATTTAATATTTTTTTACAATATGCTTTTGTTTTAAATTGTTCTTATAAATTATATATTGTAAATTATCAATTGCTGTTTTGTTTCACATGAAACATTTTTATTCTAAAACAAATCTAACTGCCGATTTTCTTTTATTGTTTTACTTTCAAAAGTATTAAGGTACTGAAAAATCTCATTGTTATCACAAACTATATTGTGTTGTTTACAAGTTTTATAGAATATATTCATTAGATATTTGTTATCAGGACTATTTAATATATAATTATTTCCATAGGTTTTTATATATTTTTCTTTTATGGCGGGGAAGAACTTATCTAGTTTTTCATAAAAGTATTCCCTGTTTCCCTCTCTCAGAGTTACCCCCATCCCGAAACATATAACGCCATATACTTTTGCTTTTACACAATAATCTAAAATACCGGCTAAATTTTCTTTTGTATCATTTATAAACGGCAATACAGGTGTAAGCCAAACAACTGCAGGAATATTATTTTGATTTAAAATCTTCAAAATTTCAAACCTTTCTTTAGTAGTACTTACATTAGGTTCTATTATTTCGCACAATTTTTCATCAAATGTAGTTAATGTCATCTGAATAACACATTTTGTTTTCCTGTTTATTTCTTTTAATATATCCAAATCTCTTAAAACATATTCGGACTTCGTAATAAGTGTTGCACCAAAATCATACTTACATATTAATTCCAACGCTTTTCTTGTATTTTGTATTTCTTTTTCCAAGGGTATATACGGATCTGTCATAGATCCCATGCCAATCATACACTTTTTTCTCTTACCTTTCAGAGCTTTCTCCAATAGTTCTATGGCATTTGACTTTATTTCTATATCATCAAACGAATGTTGCATATTATACACTTTGCTTCTTGAATCACAATAAATGCAACCATGGGAACAACCTCTATACAGATTCATTCCGTTTTTTGCAGACAATATAGTTTTTACCTTAGTATAATGCATAATTTATCCTGATTATATAATTGTTTCACATGAAACAATACGACAATTTATAATTTACAATTTATAATTAACGATAAAACAACAACTCAACGACAATTTACAATTTATAATTAACTGCAAACTTCAACTGTTTTTAGTTTTTTTATTGGAGTTTGCCTCTATCGCTCCCATGGTCAACCGAAAATAAAGGAAACTAAAAACACAAATTTATAATGACAATGTATAATTAACGACTAAAACACAAATGCCCATAATGAAAAGCGAAAGCGACCGGTACATAAAGAAAGTAAATACAAAGTTATAATTTAAAAGTTAAAGCCGTCCAGCTAAAGTTGTTTGTTTAAGTTTTTAGCGTATTCTTTCAACTTAATAAGTTTATCATAATCTTTATTTAAAGTCATAAAATATGTATTATTTTGAGTGAGGGGATCTTGTTTCAGCTCTTCCGGCAATGTTTGCCAGTCTTTAGTGTATGGTATCGGGCTATATTCAGACAATGATATTTTTGAACCTAAATTATGAACATATTTGATAGATTCTTTTATATTTTCTATGTTTTGCCCCGGCATACCTATTAAAAGATATGTTATATATTCCCCTTTATTATATCCTGCATTATTAAGATATTTTATTGTTCTTTCATATTCGCTGTTACTAACTTTATTATTACTGTTTTGTTGTTCCTGGCTGTTAGATGTTTCCAAACTAAATCTTGGTTGAATAAATTTAGCGTTAAACATTAATTCTGCCAGTTCTTGATCTAAAAACCTTGCATGAAGTCCGTTTGGAGTGTGAAAATAAAAGCTTTTGTTATCTTTTTGGAGTGCTTTTAATAATACTTTCATTAATTTATCGGAATTAAATATTAATGCATCATCATAAAAAACCACATTTTCTACATTATTATAAGTTAATTTATAAATTTCATCTTTTATTACTAGCGGGTTTTTTATTGTATATGTATTATTGTTTAATATATATTGGGCACAATAATTGCACTTAAAAGGGCAACCTATACTTGTTTTTAATGCTATATACTCTTGATTTTTATAAAATGAATAATCCGGCAGGGGAAATTTTTCAAAATTTGAATCTATTTCAATATTTATATTATATTTTTTAAATACGGGGGTAAAACTATCAAATGTTCCCGTAACAACATTATCTATACTTTTTATTGTTTTTGCATGTTCGTTACATAGAGTAGCATATATACCACTGAGTATTATCGGCGTTTCAGGAAATATATGTTTTAATAACTCAGATACCTCTATTATACCTAAATACCAGTAGGTCATAATAGAACCGATTATTATGATATCAGGTTGTTCTATAGTTTTAAAAAATTGTTCTGCTGTATATGAAGGAATGCCGAATCTATGATATTTTCTTTTAATATTATGAATAACTTTAGGTTTTTCTATTTCTTGTTGTATATAATGGCCGCATCCATACTTATTTGACGGTTGTTTCGGTATATTAGGATAATTCCTGTCCATATAATCAAAAAACTGTACATCTATATTTTGTTGTTTTAATATTGATGATAAATATAAAAGGCCTAAGGGTTTTGCCCATAAATCATAGGCGGAAAAATCGTATACAGGGGGATTAACTAATAATATTTTAGTCATTTTTATTTTAAATTAAGATTTTCTTATTATTTGGTGTTGTCATTAATTATACATTGTAAATCATAAATTGCCGTATTGTTTCATGTGAAACAATTTGACTATATGCAAAAAACATCACTTACTTTTGAACAAACAACATCCGCTTTCTTTAAGTATTGTTTTGGAAGGCTTGTTGTAACCGCAACACAGAACATTTTTGCTGCTTTTGCTGCTTTTATGCCGTAGGGGGCATTTTCTATAACTATACACTCACCGGGCTTAACTTTTAATTGTTTTGCTGCCGTTAAATACGAATCGGGATAAGGTTTTCCTCTTTTTATCATATCTGCAGCAATTATAACATCAAATTTGGATACTATTTTTTTAGGTAACATGGATTTTACTTTATCTCTGTTGGAACCTGTAACTATTGCAAGAAGAAATCCTTGTTTTTTCAAGTAATTTAGCACTTGTTCGATATCAGGAAACAAATGAACTTTAAAATATTTTTTATATAATTTATCCCTTAATTTTAAAACTTCAGCCAAAATTTTGGCATTATATTCAATTTTATCTCTTTCAAAGAATCTCTTAACACAAATTTCACATTTTTCGCCTTCTTTTTCATAAATATCAAAAGGGGAAACCGTAACATTATATTTCTTTAACGTTTCAAACCAGGAAATAAAATGATATGGCATGGAATCAACAATGACTCCATCCATATCAAATAATACCGCTTTATATTTTTTAAAATTCTTAATCTTCATACTTCTAAACTTTTATTCTTTGTTGTTAGTCGTTTCTATACATCCATACATCTAAGCATCTATACATCAAAATTGCCCTCGGCAATTTTTACAGTCCCAAAGCAACTTTATCATCTACAATAGAAATATTATTATTTTGTAATACTTCTATTGCTTTTTCAACATTGTCAAATTTTAATACCATCAATGCTTTTTCGCTGGCTTTTTCAACAAAACCGTACATATATTCAAGATTTATATCGTTATCAGCCAAAACTTTTAATGCTTTTGCAAGTCCGCCCGGTGTATCGGAAACTTCAACAGCAACAACAGGAGCTATTTTTGCAATAAAACCGTTTTCTTTTAAAACTTTTTTTGCTTTTTCGGTATCATTTAAAACTACTCTTAATATTCCGAATTCCGGAGTTTCGGCAATCGTAAGAGCTTTTATATTTATATTATTATCACCCAACAATCCGCAAACATTTGCAAGTCTTCCTTTTGTATTTTCAATAAAAATTGATACTTGACTAATTGTTTTCATTTTTATCTCCTTTTAAAAATACTTTGTTTTTTCAATTGTTTTTCGATTAATGCAATTTTCTTTTATCGATAACTCTTTTGGATTTTCCTTCTGTTCTTGCTAATGTTTTCGGTTCCACCAATTTAACATTAACACCTAAACCTATGGTAGAATCTATTGCTCTTTTAATTGTGGCTTTTATATTTTCCAAAGCTTGCAGTTCATCCGTAAAGAATTTTTCGTCAACTTCGACCAACACTTCCAATTTATCCAATGAACCGTCTGCTCTGTCAACTATCAACTGATAATTAGGTAAAGCACCGTCTACCTGCAACAAAGCATGTTCTATTTGTGTCGGGAACACATTTATTCCCCTGACAACTATCATATCGTCCGTTCTGCCTTTAATTTTGCTGAGTCTCGGTGCAGTTCTTCCACATTTACAAGTTTCATAAGTAATAGAAACTATATCTCTTGTTCTGTATCTTATTAAAGGAATTGCCTGTTTTGTTAATGTTGTAATTACAAGTTCTCCGGGCTGTCCCTCGGGAACAGGTTGATTTGTTACAGGATCAATTATTTCAGGATAAAATAAATCCGACCAAATATGAAGACCTTGCCTGTAAGTACATTCTTGTGCAACTCCGGGACCGCAAATTTCGGAAAGTCCGTAAATATCGGTTGCTGTCATATTCAAAGTTTTATCTATTGTGTCTCTCATGGCAATACTCCAAGGTTCCGAACCGAATATTCCCACTTCCCAACTTGATGTTCTCGGATCAATTCCCAATGCTTTCATTTCTTCTGCCAAATATAAAATATAACTCGGAGTACAAGCTATAATTCTCGGCTTAAAATCCTGCATTAACTTTATTTGCCTTTTTGTTTGTCCTGTTGCTGCAGGAATAATAGTTGCACCAAGTCTAAGTGCTCCGTAATGTATACCTAAACCACCGGTAAAAAGTCCGTATCCGTAAGAAACTTGAATTATATCCCCTTTCTTTCCACCTGCACAAGCTATAGAACGAGCAGCAACATTTGCCCAAAGGTTAAGATCTCTTTTGGTGAAACCTACAACCGTAGGGTTGCCTGTTGTTCCGCTTGACACATGAATTTCAGCAACATTTTTTATATCGGTTGAAAATAAACCGAACGGATAAGAATCTCTTAAATCTTCTTTCGGTGTAAACGGCAATTTTGTAATATCATCTATGGATTTTATGTCGTTCGGTGTTATTCCCAATTTATCAAATTTTTGTTTATATATGGGAGAATTATCATAGATGTATTTTACTACTTTTACTAACCTTTCCGACTGCAAGTTTTTCAAATTTTCTTTGCTTGCACATTCCAACTTTTCATTATAAATCATTTTAACTCCTTAAAAATCGCAAAGCGATTTTTGATGCATAGATGCATGGAAGTATGGATGTATGGACACTGCATTAAAACGACCTAACTATGAGATCCCGCATCAAGTGCGGGATGACAATATTTCTATTGTTGTTTCTATCCTTCCAATCCTCTATACTTCTATCCTTCTATTCTTCAAATTTTTAAATCGCTGATTTAAAAATTTCTAAATTCTTCTCTACAAACTGCGGTTTTATTACCGATTTTAATGCTTTTTCCCAACTTTCTTGTGAAATATCAAGATGTTTTGATAATACTCCCAACATGTATGTATTTAAAAATTTGGGATTTGTTATTTTTTCTTGTCCTTTAACAAAATCTTCAAATAAATCTACACCGTCTTTTTTTAACATGAATTTCATTCTTTCATGTTCACCTTTTTCGAAAGAAAGCAAGAAATCCGCTTTACCGCACTCTATTATCGGTGAAAACACTTCTTTTCCGAACCTTAAATGAGATTCCACCGAACCGCCTCTTTGTGCCATTCCGTGAACTTCTGATTTTTTTACATGGTGTCCGTCATACATAGCCGCAAGACCGACAATTTCCGCAGCGGTAAGTATTCCCTGACCGCCGGTCCCGCAAAATAATATGTTTATTGTATCCATTGTTAACTCCTTAAAAAATCGCTTTGCGATTTTGATGTACAGATGTATGGATGAATGGATGTATGGAAACGACAATTTAAAATATTTTTGTTGTTTCTATACTTCTATCCCTCTATCCCTCCAACTATCTACTTCGTTTCTTCCAATGCACCGAACTTGCATTGTTGTACACAAACATTGCAACCTGCACATAAGTTTTCGTTCAATTTTATGTTTCCGTTTTCGTCTTTAAATATTGCAGGACAATCCACACTTACACACATATAACATTTTTTGCATTTGTCAGCATAAAATTTCGGTGCAGGTTTTTTTGTTCTGTCTATCATTTTGCAAAGACCGATTCTTACTATCAAAACAGAAAGTTCGTCTTTTGCAGTATATTCTTTTATTTTAGATTCTATTACAGCCGAACTGTCGCCGATAACTTCAACATTGTCTGCTCCGCAGGCTTTACATAAAGTAACTAAATCAAGCCTCTTTGTTTGCTCGCCTTTAGCGGTAACTCCCGTTGCAGGGTTAGGTTGCGCGCCTGTCATTGCCGTTGTTCCGTTATCAAGAATAATTATTACACCTTTGGTTTTATTGTATGCACAATTAACAAGTCCTTCTATACCTGAATGACAAAATGTTGAATCGCCGATAACGGCAACCGCTTTATCTTTACCTAAAATTTTGGTTAAACTGCTCATTATCGTTACACTCGAACCCATACAAACCGTGGTATGAAGTGCCGATAAAGGAGGTGTTGCACCGAGCGTATAACAACCGATATCACCGGCGACAACAACTTTGGTTTTTCTTAAAGCAACAAACGTTGCTCTGTGAGGACATCCAGGACACAAAACAGGTTTTCTTCCCGCCTGAGGATACGTGGTTTTAGGTTTACCTTCAACTATATCTCTAACGGATTCCGGATTAAGTTCCCCTACTCTGTATGTATAATGTTTGCCCTGACATTTTATTCCCATCTGTAAAAGATGTTCTTCTATGAAAGGTTCACTTTCTTCGACGACAACAACCTTTTCCACCTGAGAACAAAACTCTTTTATTTTCTTGTCCGGGAAAGGAAACGGCATAGAAAGTTTTAGTACGGAAGCATTCGGATACACTTCTTTAACATACATATAAGAAACACTGTCCGTAACTATGCCCAACTTCTTATCTTTTATTTCAATAAAATTTTCCGCTAAATTATCGGAAAATTCTTGTATTTTCAATAATTTTTCTTCTAAATCTATATGTTTTTTGTAAGCATTTGCCGGTACCATAACATATTTTCTGGGATTTTTTTCAAAAGGTTTATCGGCAACTTCTACTCTTTGCCCTATTTCAACCGTTTCTTTAGTATGAGCAACTCTGGTCGTCATTCTAAACAAAACGGGGGTATCAAATTTTTCGCTTATTTCGTAAGCAAGTTTTATTAATTTTTTTGCTTCTTGCGGTGAAGAAGGCTCAAGTAACGGAATTTTTGCAAATTTTGCAATAAGTCTGTTATCCTGCTCGTTTTGAGACGAGTGCATTCCCGGATCATCTCCGGTAACAATAACAAAACCTGCATTTATTCCCGAATATGTTGCCGTCATCAGAGGGTCCATCGCAACATTTACTCCCACATGTTTCGACGAATAAATTGACCTTACTCCGGCAAAAGCGGCACCTAATGCTACTTCAAAAGCCACTTTTTCATTTATTGACCACTGTGCATCCACTTCTTTAAACTGTGCCAAATACTCTAAAATGTCTGTTGCAGGTGTTCCCGGATAGGAAGCTGCAAATTTTAGTCCTGCCTCGTAAGCTCCTTGTGCAAGAGCTTCGTTTCCTGATAAAAGTTTATAGTTATTCATAATTGCATATTCTATATAATTTGACGGCTGTTGTGCAAGGAAAGATTATCAAAATATTATTAAATAATTGAAAAATATTGCATTTTATATTATCATATAGTTCGATTACTATGAAAAAATTTATTTTTTATTTATTATCATTTTTTATTATTTTATTTATCGGTTGCAAAAATGACAACATGGAAATAGATATAACGGAAGTTCCGGAAACGGACAAGGTTGTATTTCAACACGGTGACATATTTATAGATACTTTTGAACAGACAAAATTATCAAGACAAGACGGTAATAAAATATTAAACGAACTGAAAAAACATGTAAATATAGGTGATTACAAAGAAGGCGAGTTTTATGAAATAACCTATGCCCCCAAAAAAACAAAATTGTCAAAAAAAGAAAGTAACAAACTGTTAACCAAATTAAAAAAACAAAATATAAATCCGAACAATATTGAGGATAATGAATTTTATAAAATAGTAACGGATTCCGTTGAACAAACAAATTTTTCACAGCCGGAAAGTGATAAAATATTGAACGAATTAAAAAAACAAAATATAAATCTTGGCAAGATTAACCGAAAAGATTTTTATGAAATAGTACATTCCACAAACACGGACGTTGATCAAACTTGGACAAACTTCAAGTATTACCCTAAAGGTCAATATTTTTATTCCGTAGACAAATCTACGGACGATGTCATAACTTCCGAAAAAATAGAACTGCAAACAACTTCACAAATTTTTGAAGTTTCCGGAACGATAGAAAACTCATTATGGGAATCTATGTCCGCTTCAAATATTAAACCTGCTATAATTCTTGATTTTGCCGATGTATTTGCATGGCAGATAGATTTTCTTACGGACTGCAGGCAGGGTGACGTATATAAAGTTATATATGAAATAATAACTTTGGAAAAAAAAGATTCCGTTCTTTCATCAAAAATTCTTGCCGGACAATATATTACATCAACATCGTTGAATACTGCTATCCATTTTACAAATTCTAACGGTGATGAAGGTTATTTTGATGAAAACGGAAAATCGGTAAAGAGTGCATTTTTAAAAGCGCCTTTGCAATTTAAAAGAATTTCTTCTTATTTTACAAAGAAAAGATTTCATCCTATATTAAAGTATTACAGAGCACATGAAGGTATAGATTATGCCGCACCTATGGGTACCCCGGTATCGGCGGTAGGTGACGGTATAGTAATAAAATCTCAATATACCGGCGGTTATGGAAACCTTGTAATAATAAAGCATCCCAACGGTTATGAAACATATTACGGTCATTTATCAAAATACGGTAAAGGTGTAAAAAAAGGTGTTAGAGTAAAACAAGGGCAGGTTATAGGGTATGTAGGTGCTACAGGTCTTGCAACCGGACCGCATTTGGATTTTAGAATAAAAAAGAACGGATCATTTTTTAATTACCTTACAATGAAAATGCCTCCAACTTATACATTAACCGGCAAAAACAAAGAAGATTTTGATACATATAAAGAAAATATTTTAAGCAAACTCGAATCATTGTAAAAAATAATTTACTTACCAAAAAAAACATTAAAAAAATTATTTATTTTGTGCTTGACTATTGTGTATCAATTTTATATACTTTTTTGACGATAAAACTTAAAAAAATTTTTTTGTTTTTTATTATTTTTTAAATGACTTATCCACAATGTTGATAAGTTTGGGGATAAAATGGATAGTTCTATTATAGATGCATGGAAAAAGGTTGTGGATAACTTGACATTATCCATAGGACAAGCTTCGGTAAGTTTGTGGTTTAAAGGTGTAAAACCTATTTCTTTAAATGAAAATACTTTTACAATATCAGTGCCGAATAAGTTTTTTTCTGATTGGATTGAAAAAAATCAGCAGTTCAATATTGAACAAAATTTAAAAGGTATTTATTCTAAAGATATAAAACTTGAATATAAAATTGAAAAAGATCTTTCTGATGAAATATCAAAAGTTAATAACATAACTATTCATCCTGTTGTTCCTATGCCCCCTGTAGTAAAAGATCAGCTTAACCCGAAATTTACATTTGAAAGATTTATCATCGGTAACTCTAACAGATTTGCTTCGGGATGCGCCGAAGCCGTAACAAAAAATCCGGGAAAACAATTTAATCCTTTATTTATATACGGCGGTGTAGGTCTCGGTAAAACACATTTGATGCATGCCATAGGAAATGAATTAAAAAAGAATTTTCCTAATTTCAGAATATTGTATGTAACATGTGAAACTTTTGTTTCAGACTTTATTGAAGCTATAAGGTTTCAAGAAAAAATGTCTGCATTTAAAAATAAATACAGGAATCTTGATTGCCTTTTAATAGACGATATTCAATTCCTTACAAAAAATGCGGGAAGATCCCAAGAAGAGTTTTTTAATGTTTTTAATACATTAAAAGACGGCGGTAAACAAATAGTTATTGCCTCCGATAGACCTCAGGATAAATTGGAAGTTGAAGAAAGATTAATTTCAAGATTTAAATGGGGTAACACCGTTGATATTCAAAAACCGGATTTAGAAACAAGAATTGCAATATTAAAGAAAAAAGCCGAAGAAGAAGGATTTTCTGTTCCCGAAGATATTGTTGTATTTATTGCATCTCAAATAAAATCTAATATCAGAGAATTGGAAGGTGCATTATTAAGAGTTACTTCTTTTATTAAATTTACAAATACACCTTTTACATTAGATGCGGTTAAAATAATATTAAAAGATATTGTTGTTCCGGAAGAAAATGTACAAATAACTATAGATAAGATTCAAAAAGTTGTTGCGGAAGAATATCATTTAACAGTAAAAGATTTAAAAATTAAAAAAAGAACCAAAGAGCTTGCAGTACCGAGACAGATTGCAATGTATTTAGCAAGATCTTTAACAGATATGTCTACTACGGAAATAGGTGACACTTTCGGCGGAAGAGATCATACTACTGTTATGCATGCTTATAATAAGATATCAAAAGATGTAGAAAATGATGCATGGTTTGCTGCTGAAATTAACAAAATTATTAAATTAATAAAAGAAGATAATTAGTTGTTAATATTTTTGTTAATTATTTGATTTTTTGATAATAAAAGGAATTTATTCTAATATGTTGATAATATTAAAAAGTTATTAACATAATTATTAACTTTAAATTTATAAAAAAAATATTTGATAATTATGATTTTTTTAAAATTAGAATAAAATTGTAAGTTATCAACAAATATTATTATTATAATTAAATTTTTTTAAATAAAAAGGAGGAAAAAGTAATGAAGGTAATTTGTTCAAAAGATGAATTAATAAAGGGGATGCAGATAGTTCAACCTGTAATAGCATCAAAAATAACTTTACCTGTATTATCCAACTTTTTATTTGAAACTGAAAAAGATAAAATAAAATTATCAGCAACAGATTTAGAAATAGGTGTAACATGTTATATAAAAGCAGAGATTATAAGTGAAGGTGCGATAACAATACCTGCAAAAAGATTTTCCGATATTATAAAAGAAGTTTCAGACGGTAATATAGAAATAAAATCAGATGAAACAAATCAAATAAATATAAAAGCAAATAAATCTAAATTTGTTTTAATGGGTATAGATAAAAAAGATTATCCTTCACTTCCGGATTTTCAAAAAGAAAATATTTTTTCTTTAAAAACACAAGTTTTAAATTCCATGCTTAAAAAAACAATATTTGCAGTATCTAAAGATTCTCAAAGATATGTTTTAAACGGTGTATGTTTTATAGTTGAAGACGGTGTTGTAAAAGCTGTATCTACCGACGGCAGAAGATTATCTTATATAAATATGGAAGGTGTTAACAAGAAAATTAAAGGTAAAGTAATTATTCCTACTAAAGCGGTATCCGATATTTTAAGATTAATTTCTTCCAACGATAAAGTGGAAGAAGTTCAAATAAGTTTAAGTGATAATTTAATGACCGTTATGATAGGAGATATAACATTTCAAACAAAATTAATAGAAGGTGTATTTCCCAACTATGAACAAGTAATTCCTAAAAAAACAATGTCTAAAATAAAATTAAATGTTGCAAATACAATTTCAGCGGTAAAACAGATGGCATTACTTACAGGCGATAAACTAGTTGCGGACAGAGCATCGTCTATTAAATTAAGTTTTGAAAAGAATAAAATGATAGTTTCCGCAAACACGGTAGGTTTAGGTTCCGGAGAAGCGGAAGTTGAAACGGAATATTCGGGCGAAGTATTTGATATAAATTTTAACCCTAACTACATTAAAGATATTTTACAAAACATAGAAGATGAAAATATTTATTTTTCATATACAACTTCACAAAATCCTGTTGTTATAACACCGGAAAAAAATAAAAATTATCTCTGTGTAGTTATGCCGATGAGAAGTTAAAAATGGAATTTACAGAAGTATCTTCAATCCTAAAACAAATTTCAGATGATTTAGGTTTAAATGATACGTATTATGTTATTATGTCCAAATGGAAGCAGGAAGTAGGTAATGATAAGATAGAATTAAACGGTTTTAAAGACGGAAAAATTTTTGCTTCCACAAAATCGGCGGTGTATTTGAATGATTTTAATTTAAGAAAAAGACAGATTATAAACAAACTTAATCAGTATTTAGGCAGAAAAGTAGTAAAAAATATAAAGTGTGAAATTAAGTAGTAAAAGATATGGAGGAAGAAGTTAATGACTAACGAAGAACAAAATAAAGCGGCATCGAATTATGATGCTTCGAAAATTCAAGTATTGGAAGGTCTTGAAGCTGTTAGAAAAAGACCTGCCATGTATATCGGTTCAACCTCTGAACAAGGACTTCATCATTTGGTATATGAAACGGTGGATAACTCTATCGATGAAGTTTTGGCGGGTTTTTGTAAAAATATCGATGTTACAATTCATCCGGATAATTCAATAACGGTATTGGATGACGGTAGAGGTATTCCTGTAGATCCTCATCCGAAATATAAAGATAAATCGGCACTTGAAGTTGTTATGACGGTTTTGCATGCCGGTGGAAAATTCGATAAAAATTCTTATAAAGTGTCCGGAGGTTTGCACGGTGTCGGAGTATCTTGTGTAAATGCTCTTTCTACAAAATTGGTAGTTGAAGTTTACAGAAACGGAAAAATTTATAAACAAGAATATGCTAAAGGAAAACCTACAACAAAACTTGAAGTTATAGGTAAAACCGACGACAGAGGAACAAAAGTTACATTTTTACCGGATCCTGAAATATTTTCCGTTACGACATATTCTTTCGATACATTGGCTAACAGATTAAGAGAATTAGCTTTCTTAAATGCCGGTGCAAATATTACAATTATAGATGAAAGACAAGATAAAGAATACACTTTCCATTATGAAGGCGGTATAAAAAGTTTCGTTTCTTATTTGAACACAAATAAACAAGTTATCAATAAAGAACCTATATATTTCACAAAAAACAAAGATAATGTGGATGTTGAAGTTGCAATGCAATATAACGATTCTTACAACGAACAAATTCACACATTTGTTAACAACATTAACACCGTTGAAGGCGGAACACATTTGTCGGGTTTCCGTTCGGCATTAACAAGAGTTGTTAACGATTATATTAAGAAAAACGAATTATCAAAAAATAAAAATTTAACTCTTTCCGGAGAAGATGTCAGAGAAGGTTTAACGGCAGTTATTTCCGTTAAAGTTCCAAATCCGCAATTCGAAGGACAGACAAAAACAAAGTTAGGAAACTCCGAAGTTGAAGGTATAGTAAAATCTCTCGTCGGTGATGCACTTGCAACATTCTTGGAAGAAAATCCGGGAATTGCAGGACAAATATTGGAAAAATCCATTAATGCCGCAGAAGCAAGAGAAGCCGCAAGAAAAGCAAGAGAACTTACAAGAAGAAAAGGTGCTCTTGACTCGGCAGCTTTACCGGGAAAACTTGCGGATTGTTCCGAAAAAGATCCTCAGAAAACAGAACTTTTCATCGTGGAAGGAAACTCTGCAGGAGGTTCTGCAAAGCAAGGCAGAAACAGAGCATTCCAAGCAATACTTCCTTTAAGAGGTAAAATCTTGAATGTTGAAAAATCAAGATTGACAAAAATGTTAACCAACGAAGAAATTAAGACGATGATAACCGCAATCGGTGCAGGTATCGGCAAAGGTGAAGGTGAATTCAACATAGATAAAGTAAGATATCATAAAGTTGTTATCATGACCGATGCCGATGTCGATGGTGCACATATCAGAACACTTCTTTTAACATTCTTCTACAGACAAATGCCTCAACTTATAGATAACGGCTATGTTTATATTGCACAACCGCCTCTTTATAAAGTTAAAAAAGGCAAAAAAGAAATGTATTTACAGACCGAAGCCGAACTTGATAAATTCTTGTTCAAACAAGGTTTGGACGGACAATCGATGATATTGTTGAAAGACGGACAACAAATCGGTGATGTTATAGATCAAAAACAATTAACACAAATTGTAGATTCCATTGCGGAACTCGACAACCTCATAATTAAAATTACAAAGAAAGGTTTGAAGTGGAATGAATATCTTAAATTCAGAGAAGAAGGCAAGATGCCGCTTTTCAGAGTTGTAGATCAAAACCAAGTAAGATATATTTATTCCGATAAGGAATGGAAAGAATTTAAAGCAGAACTTGCGGAAAGGAAAAAACAAATGCAACAGGAAAACGGTGAACTTCCTGTTGACGGTTTAACCGAAGATGTATTACCGGAATATAAAGAATTGTGGGAACTTCCGAGAATAAATATTTTGGCAAACAAACTTGAAAGTAAAGGTTTGCACTTACACCATTACGGAACAACACATGTTAGACCTGTATACAGATTAAAAGGTGCAAACAACGATGTTCACGATTTGGCATCGACAAATCAGTTGATAGAACAAATCAGAGAGTTGGGAAGAAAAGGTGCAACAATTCAAAGATATAAAGGTTTGGGTGAAATGAACCCTGAACAACTTTGGGAAACAACAATGGATCCCGCAAGAAGAAAAATGTTGCAGGTTAAACTTGAAGATGCAATTGAAACAGACAGAATATTTACAACACTTATGGGCGACAAAGTTGAAGCAAGAAGAGCATTTATTCAGGCACATTCGTTAGATGTAACCAATTTGGATATTTAATTTGGGAATTTATAAGAAGGGGTTAATATAATGGCAGAAGATAAAGACTTAAACAAACCAACGGAAGAAAAAGAGGTAGTTATAAATCCGGGAATTCTTCCCACAAATCTTCAAGATGAAATGAAATCATCTTACATAGATTATGCAATGAGTGTTATTGTAGGTAGAG
>JAEEGI010006004.1_pt1 | contig 27589 bp, 30 predicted proteins | sample 8958751 | NCBI WGS metagenome assembly JAEEGI01 (sample SAMN16246545, study PRJNA631951) | gut metagenome | biome: gut microbiome; feature: rumen; material: KS-attached | host: Bos | place: Iran: Karaj | collected 2018-10 | reverse complement strand
TGATGGTGTACTTCTGGGCAACTACGGCGGAACTGAATATGTTCAATCTGGAAACCCTTATTCCCGTATACGAAAAGTATCACGCGAAGGGCCTGGAAATCTACGCCGTGTCCCTGGATGTGGATAAAACCGAATGGGCGGCAGTGGTGCGCAACCAGAAGCACCCTTGGGTGAACGTGTGCGACATCCGCGGCATCGCCTCTCCCTACATCGGCCTCTGGGGCATCCAGACTCTCCCCACGGTGTTCTTCATCGTGGACGGCGCAATCGACCCCAACGCCAATGTTCGCAAACCTGCCGATATCGACAAATACCTTGCGGAAAAACTGAAATAATTCTGGCGGATAATAGCCTGTGTTTCAGTGCGTTATATGTTTAGGGGTGCAAATATTTTTGCACCCCTAAACACGTAAGATACTGTGTTTCAATATATTGGCCGCCAGAAATCAGAACAACTTCTTGCGGGAAACGGTGGCTATGAAGTCCTTAAGGTAGAACGGTTCGAAGTACGCAACGTCTTCGAACTGTTTTTTTTCGTAGGCTGCTGTGGCGAGGGGCGCCATGGCAGAGGCTTTGGGGAAGGTTTGGAGGAAGTGGACGCCTTCCCGGTCGAGGGGTTCGCGGCATTTGTCGGCTGCGTCGCCAATAAAGAGGACAGTGGCTGAGGGGCCGATTTCGGCATCGAAGGAATGGGAGTCGATGATGCGGGGGGCGATCTCCGTGAGGCGCTTGCCGGAGCCGTCGTAAACGGCGGTGTAAACCTCCATGCGACGGGCGTCGATGAGGGGGACGATGTACTCGAAAGAGCCCTCCCGGGCGCCCTGGGGGGCAAGAATGGTCTGCGCGGCCGTAATTCCCTGCTGTACCAGGATATCCAGCGTGCCGATACCGATAAGCGGAATCCCGGCGCCGAATGCGATGCCTTTGGCGGTGGAAACGCCCACACGGAGGCCGGTGTATGAGCCAGGGCCCTTGCTCACGCAAACCGCGTCGCAGTCGCGGGCACTGAGCCCCGCCTGATCCAGCATCTGCTTCACGAAAGGAGCCGTCATGGCAGCCTGTGAGCGTGGTTCTTCGCTTTCCAGCGAGCAGATGATGCGTCCATCTTCCACTATTGCCGTGGACAGCATCGAGGCGGCGGTTTCTATGAGGATGATTCTTGCCATGGAGATGCTATGATTGCAAAAGGAGCTGTTTAAGGTATGGGAATACGATATTTCCGGCGTCCTTGAGGAAATTGTACACTTTGGAATCCGTGAGGATGTGGCTGTCGGTGATGGAAAACTGGGTGTTCAGCGTGTCGAAGGAAATGATGAGAGGGCACAGCAGAAGCGCCGTTACAAGGCACCCTGCCACAACACCCAGCAGTTTATCCAGCCAGCCGATGAGCGATGTGCTGATAACCTTGCAGAGCAGTTTTGCGATAATCAAAACCCCAAGGCTCACCACAACCAGAATGAGGATGAACGAGATCACCCCCAGGAGAGTGTCCGATGCGTCGATATACGGCCTTAGCCACACGCTCACAAGAAGCGAAAACTTATACGCCGCCCACACCCCGGCAACAATGCCTGCAAGTGCCAACAGTTGCTCCAGAAAGCCCTTTTTCAGCCCCCTGATAACCGCCGGAATAAAGCACAGCAAAAGTATGATGTCCAACCCGTTCATTTCTTGGCGCCCTAAGTTTTTTTTGTACCGTTAAAATTCGTATATTTGCGGATTAATAATGCAAAAATAGACAAAAAAATATGACATTCAAAGAATATAAGGGGCTGGACTTGACCGCTACTGGCGCAGAGGTGCTGCAGCGGTGGAAGGCTTCCCACGCTTTTGAGCGCTCGATGGAGATTCGCAGCGGGGCGCCGGAGTTCATTTTCTTCGAAGGTCCGCCGTCGGCGAACGGCATGCCGGGCATCCATCATGTGATGGCCCGTTCCATCAAGGACGCCGTCTGCCGGTACAAGACCATGACCGGCTACAAGGTGCGCCGCCGCGCCGGCTGGGACACCCACGGCCTTCCCGTGGAACTGGGAGTGGAGAAGAAACTTGGAATCACCAAGGCCGATATCGGCACGAAAGTGAGCGTGGACGAGTACAATGCCACCTGCCGCAAGGAGGTCATGAAATACACCCGGGAATGGGTGAACATGACGGAACGCGTTGGCTATTGGGTGGACATGAACGACCCTTATATCACCTACGACAACCGCTACATCGAGACTCTGTGGTACCTCCTGAAGAAGATGTACCAGAAGGGCCTCCTGTACAAGGGATACACGATCCAGCCGTACAGCCCCACCGACGGCACGGGCCTCAGCTCTCATGAGCTGAACCAGCCCGGCTGCTACAAGGATGTGAGCGACACAACGGCCACCGTGCAGTTCGAGATTATCAAGGACGGGCTTTCCCAGAAGCTTTACGGCACTGAACCCGTTCCCGCATACTTCCTGGCATGGACCACAACGCCCTGGACACTTCCTTCAAACACGGCGCTTTGCGTTGGCCCGAATATCGAATACGTTAGGATCCTTTCCTTCAATCCATATTCCGGCGAGCCTGCAGTGTATGTCCTTGCAAAGGACCTTGTGGGCGCATGGTTCCAGGAAAAAGGCAAGGACCTTCCTTTGGAAAGCTATCAGAAGGGCGATAAAATCGTCCCCTGGAAGCTGCTTGAAGGCTGTTTCAAGGGCTCGGAACTGGTTGGCATCCGCTATCACCAGCTCATCCCCTGGTTCAAGCCTCAGGGAGATGCCTTCCGCGTGATTCCCGGAGATTATGTTACCACGTCGGACGGTACCGGTATCGTGCACATCGCCCCCACTTTTGGTGCCGACGATAAGCGCGTTGCCGCAGCCGCAGGCATCGTGGGAATCATGCCCATCGACAAGGATGGCAATCCACAGGCCCAGGTGGACCGTCAGGGCCGCTTCTTCCGCTTGGAAGACCTGGATCCGGCCTATGCCGCAACGGTGGATCCTTCGTACAAGGAATATGCAGGCCGATATGTAAAGGCCGGTTACAAGAAATACTTCGAGAAAGAGGACGAGGAAGGCACGCTGGACATCGACCTCTGCGTCATGATGAAGGCGGATGGCCGCGCGTTCAGGGTGCAAAAGCACGTGCACAACTACCCGCACAGCTGGCGCACGGACCTTCCGGTGCTGTACTACCCGCTGGATTCCTGGTTCATCAAGGCATCGGCGGTGAAGGACCAGATGGTTCAGCTGAACAAGCAGATCACCTGGAAGCCCGCAAGCACCGGCACCGGCCGCTTCGGAGTGTGGCTGGAGAACATCCAGGACTGGAACCTCAGCCGCAGCCGCTACTGGGGCACTCCGCTGCCCATCTGGCGCACGGAAGACGGCAGGGAGGAAAAATGCATCGGCTCGGTAAATGAGCTTTACGACGAGATCGAGAAGGCCGTCAAGGCCGGCATCATGGCCTCCAACCCCCTGAAGGACAAAGGCTTCAATCCGGAGGATATGTCCCTGGAGAACTATAATCTCATCGACCTTCACCGGCCGTATGTGGACAATATCTTCCTTGTGTCGGACAGCGGCCGCAAGATGGTTCGCGAGAGCGACCTTATCGACGTATGGTTCGATTCCGGCGCAATGCCTTACGCACAGGAAGGCCTCCGCAATCTCGGAAGCCCGGATTTCGGCGCCACGGCAGATTTTATCGCGGAAGGCGTGGACCAAACTCGCGGATGGTTCTACACCCTGCACGCAATCCACACCATGATTAGCGGCACTCCCGCGTTCAAGAGGGTGATTTCAAACGGCCTGGTGCTGGACAAGAACGGAAACAAGATGTCCAAGAGGCTCGGCAACGCCGTGGATCCTTTCTGGGCTCTGGATACTTATGGGGCCGATGCCCTTCGCTGGTACATGCTCACCAACGCCCAGCCCTGGGACAACCTCAAGTTCGACGAGGCCGGCGTGGACGAGATTCGCCGCAAGTTCTTCGGCACCCTGTACAACACGTACTCGTTCTTCGCGCTGTACGCAAATATCGACAAATACGATCCTGCCGCCCCCGAGGTCCCCTTCGCCGAAAGGCCGGAAATCGACAGATGGATACTCTCCAGGCTGAATTCCCTGGTGAAAGACGTCACCGCGGCGTATGAGGACTATGACCTCACAACCGCCGGCCGCCTTATCCAGGACTTCGTGTGCGAGCATCTCTCCAACTGGTACGTGAGGCTCAACCGCAAGCGCTTCTGGGCGGGAGAAATGACTGCCGACAAGAAAGCGGCGTACGACACCCTGTACAGGGCGCTCCGTTATGTGGCTCTTCTGGGAGCACCAATCGCCCCGTTCTACATGGATCAGCTGTGGTGCGATCTCTCGACCTCGCTCGAGATGACAAAAGAGGACGGCGACAGCGTGCACTTCCAGCTTATGCCCAAGGCCGATGAAGCCCTCATCGACCGGGCTCTGGAAGAGAGGATGAGCCTTGCCCAGACGGCAACGTCGCTTATCCTGAGCCTCCGCAAGGGCGTGCACATCGCCGTGAGGCAGCCGCTCGCAAAGGTGCTCATCCCCGTGATCGATCCAAAGGTGAGGGAGCAGCTCGCAGGAGTGAGAGACCTTATTCTCGGGGAAACCAACGTCAAGACCATGGACTTTGTGGAGGATACCTCCGGTATTCTTACCCTCAAGATAAAACCCAATTTCCGCACTCTGGGAAAGGTCTATGGCGCCCGGATGAAGGAAATCGCACAGGGATTCGCCACGCTGGACCAGGCAACAATCGCTGCCATCCAGCAGGCGGGGGACTATACTTTGAATCTCCCCGGAGGAGAGGTGAAACTCACGGCGGAAGACTACCAGATTTCGTCTGAAGACATGCCCGGCTGGATCGTGGCATCGGAAGGCGCCCTCACCGTGGCGCTGGACGTGGCCCTCACTCCGGAACTTGTCCAGGAAGGCATCGCCCGCGAAGTTGTGAGCCGTATCCAGAATCTCCGCAAGGAGTCCGGATTCGAGGTCACGGACCGCATCGACACAGTGCTGTATTCGGATTCGGAGCAGCTTGCCTCCTCTATGGCCGCATTCGGCAAATACGTAGCCGCGCAAACTTTGTCACGCACATTGGAAATAAAGCCTCTTGCCCAGGCTCCCGCACAGGCTGCGGAGCAGGAATGGGCGGAGGGCTCACTCAAGATAATAGTAAAGAGATAATACTATGGAAGACAACAACAGAACCCGCTATTCCGACGAGGAACTCGAGGAATTCCGCACCATCATCAACGAGAAGCTTGAAAAAGCACGTGCGGAGTATGCCACGCTTCGCGAGGCGATGACACACGCAGGCGGAAACGACATCCTGGACACCGCTCCCACATTCAAGACCGTGGAAGACGACGGTGCGTTCCAGCTGTCCAAGGAAGAGGCCGGCACGCTTGCCCAGCGCCAGTACAAGTTCATCCAGAACCTGGAGGCCGCCCTTGTCCGTATTGAGAACAAGACCTACGGTGTGTGCCGTGTAACCGGCAAGCTCATCCCCAAGGAGAGGCTCCGTCTGGTTCCCCACGCCACCACAACCGTAGAGGGAAAGGCAATTCTCGAAAAGACCGGCAGGAAGTAATCTCATGAAGAAGAATCGAGGCAAATTCCTCTTGCTTCTGGGAGCCTTGCTTGTGATTGCAGACCAGGTGATAAAGATCCTGGTCAAGACCAACATGTCCATCGGAGAGCACATCAACGTGCTGGGCAACTGGTTCCAGCTCCTGTTCATCGAGAACGAGGGCATGGCATTCGGCATGGCGTTCGGGGGAGTGGCCGGAAAGTATGTGCTAACCCTGTTCAGGATAGCCCTTTTCGTAGCCCTCACCTGGTGGATAAGCAAGCTTCTAAAGCGGGACAAGCCGGTTCCCACAGGAGTGCTCGTGGGCCTCACGCTCATTGCGGCAGGTGCCCTTGGGAACATTATCGACTGCCTGTTCTACGGAATTGCATTCGGCCATTATGCCCCCCTGGGGCAGGGAAGGGTGGTGGACATGTTCTACTTCCCCCTGTGGACGTGGCCGGACTGGGTTCCCTGGCTCGGCGGGCATATTTTCTTCGAGCCGATATTCAATTTTGCCGACAGTTGCGTGTCGGTGGGCGCGATTTATTTGATTCTCTTCCAGTGGAAGTTCTTTGCGACGGAGGAGAACAAGGATAAAGATAAGAAGAAGGGACGGAAATGATACGCGCCAGGCTAAAGCAGATATTACAGAATGAACTTAAGCGGGGGCCGATGCATTTTCTTGCAGACGCCTTTGCCCTGTTTGTCATTATGTCTTCTGTAGCTTTCCTGGCCTACGACTCCCTTTACATGCTCCGTCGATATCTTCCCCGCATCATCCGCAAGGTTAAACACCGCGTGATGATAGATCCCGATGCGGAAGAAGCCCTGCAGGGCAAGACCCTGGACCTGGGCAAAGCCCTTAGGGGTAGCGGTAATAACCAGCCCGATGACGATTAACGCTCTCCGCCTCCGGGATTTCGTCGGGCCTACGGCCCTCCGACATCCCTCCCCGCCTGCGGCGGGGCTTTGCAGACAGGCACCAAAAAAATCGCATTCAAAACTTTGATGCGATTTTTTTGTTACCTGTCTGCGGAGGCGGAGGGATTCGAACCCCCGGTACATTGCTGTACAACAGTTTTCAAGACTGCCGCCATCGACCACTCGGCCACACCTCCGTTTGGGAGTGCAAAGATAATGAGTTTTGCTAAATTGGCAAAAAATTCTTTTCTTCGCAGTATGAAACTTAGGTTTTTAGCTTTATTTGCACTTGTCGTCACACTGTTTTCGTGTGACCGGGAATATTATGTAGATGATCCCCAGGGCACATGGCAGATGGGGGACGTGATGATTTCGATGCGTTCGCCAATGGGTGAAACAATCGAAGCCACATCCCTGAAAGAGCTTGCTTCGGGCGTTTTGCAGGTGGTGAAGAAGTACATGCCGGAGGAGGATTTCACCGAAGCGGAGACATTCGTTTCGGAAATGGAGGATACTCCTTTTACATTTACCGAGGACCAGACTTTCCGTTTCCGTTTCAATAAAGACGACACTTTCCAGACTTTCACCAAGAACGGCAAAGGCGAATGGGAAACGGACGGAGTCCTTGGAGAGTATTCCTATGCCGGCTCGAAGCTTACCTTATATGGTTATAATGAAGACGGCGGCAGCACCACCGTCCCCTGCACTGTCGTGAGGCTCACCAACAAGAAGCTCATCATGCAGATGAAGGTCGTGAATCTGCTGGATCTCCCAGGCGGAAGCCCTCTTGAGAGCGGGCTCCAATCGGACGGGGAGGGGGATGATTCATCGGCAATGATCATGTCGATGCTCGGCTTCATCGACCTCACCACAGAACTGTCATTCGATAAAATCAAATAACACTATAGAGTATGAAAAGGATTCTCTTTATCGCGCTCGCAGCGCTCCTGGCAGCCTTCGCATTCTCCTGCACCAAGGAAGGCGAAAAAACCACAGACACGATGACCCTCCGCGGTAAAACGTACAAGATCGATTTCACTCCCGGTGTAATGGACATCCCGGGCGGCCATGAATTTGATGCCGATATCCACGTCCTGGACGAAGACTTCATGTTCTGGGCAAGCGGAATCGTGGGCTCCTTTAATCTCCCCACGGATAAATTCATGCTACTCGGCATGGATAACGAGATTACCTTTAAATCCGGAAAAGTGAAAACCTGGCTCTCGGATAACGGGAAATACCTTTACCTTGTTCTGGACGGAGTGATGAGTGACGGCGACCAGATCAAGATCAGCGTCAAGTCACTCGAACTGGACCGCTAATTGAGGATTTCCATAAAATACCTTGTGCTGCTATGTTTCCTGCTCATTGGCGGAAACTTGGCGGCACAAGTGCGTTTTGATGCCGATTTCGAATGCGGCAACCTGGGGCCGGTGTCGCAGACCCGGTCGCCCAAGCTCCGTAATGGAGTAAAGCATTATTACTACTATGTCGGTGGACATAACGATCCGGACAATCCTGTCGACATCGACCTGAGGGCAAATGGCAACTGGTACTATTTCCGCATCACCGGTGCGGCAAAGAAGTATTTTCACCTGTCGATGCCGGACAACTTCGTTGCCGGAGCTTCGTGGTCTTACGACGGAGTACAGTGGCAGCATCTCACCGCCGCGGAAGCGGATCAGCACAGTATCAACAAGTATTTCAAGCGCGATACGGTTTACATCGCCCTGTATAAACCATACACATACAGTTATCTGCAGGAGCGCCTGCTGGACTGGAGCTCGAAGCCTTTCGTAACGCTGGACACCATCGGCTTCAGCCATGAAAGGCGTCCGCTTCAGATGATGCATATCACGGATCCTGATGTACCTTCGGAGCAAAAAGCCCGTATCTGGATGCACGGAAGGGCTCATCCATCCGAAACTCCCGGCTCCTACCTTCTGGACGGCTTTGTGGATTATCTCACCAGCGATACCCCGGAAGGCGAAGCACTTCGTCGGCAAATAGATGCCTACATCCTGCCGTTCTCCAATCCGGACGGCGTTGCGAACGGTCTTTCGCGTTCAAATATCCTGGGCGTGAACCAGGAAATCAATTTTGCACGTCCCGAAGACAGCACAGTGGTTGAGGTTCGCGCCATAAAGGCGATGTTCGAGAAGTTAACTCAGGACAGACCGCTGGATTTCATGCTCAACAGTCACTCACAGCTCGCCGGATGCGCATCGTTCTGGATGCATCGAAGCGATTCCACCTCGCGCACATATTTGAGGAAGCAGTGGACGTTCACCGGGCTTGTGAGCAGCCATAATCCCTATATCAAACCCCGCGAAATGTGCTTTTCGGACGGGGGAGTGCGATATGCAGAGGGCTGGATGTGGAAGCATTTTGCCGACAGCACTCTGGCAATCACCATCGAAACACCATACATCTGGTACCATTACGACCGCTCAAGCCCTGTTACAGACGATAATCTTCGCTTTTTCGGCCGCCGTGTCCTCCAAAGCGTGGCGGAGTATCTTGGCCTGTCCCTGCCCGGAAGGTATGTGGTTGAAACCCCGTCAGACCCGGGAGAGCAGTGGGCACTATTTCAGGGCGACGAACACTCTTTCCTTGGCGGCGATGCCTGGGAAGCTGTTTGCGAAGGGGCAACTATGGAATATGCCCTGGATTCCCTTCCTGCGGGCCGATATAAAATCTATCGCTTCGAAGCAGGGGACTGCATCGAAGCGACAGAAGATTCTCATCTGCGTGGGAAGAGGGGCGCTTGGATTGAGCCCGGTACCCACGGCTGGGTGTTATTGGAATCATTCACCCAGGCGGAAGGCGGCCCATTCAACTACACCTGGCAGGCAACTGACGCCGGGGTGCTGGCCGATGCCCTTCTGCTTGTGGGCGAGTAACTTCCCTTATTCCATCATCTCGTTATACGACTCGTACCAGGAATCCTTGGCGGAAATCATGAAGTCGATTGCCGTATCAATGAATTCGCTCACGTCCGTGCTGGTGCCCAGATAGGTTTGGCAGGAAATGCTCACCTTGCCGTCATCTAGCATGTAAACCTTGATGAGTTTCTTTCCAGCGTTCACCTCGTTGCAGGCATACAGGGCGGAAATGTGCTGAAGGGTATCGTCCTTGTCCACGGACTTGATGGTGGGGAACACGACGCGGAGATAGGTGTCGTCATTGCGGTTGTTGTCCACATAGAATGTGTAACCCTGGGCCTTGAAGATAACGTCGTTGTCTTCGTCGATGTATGGCCTGTAGCCTTCGCTTGTGAGGTGGTTGAAAGCGAACTTGGCGGCAGTGCTAAGGGAGTTGTAGCTCTGCGCATTGGCTGCGAAAACAGTTGCGCTGAACACCAGGATGGTGATAAGGAAACGTTTCATAATCAGTATTTTTAAAAATAAAATGTGATTTCTCCTGAAACAACATCGCAAGTTATTGAAAAATATCCAATAATGCAAATTGTGACATTCCGCGGGAAATGATGTATCTTTGCGGTTGTTATGGCAAAAAACATCATCTTCGATTTCGGCTGCGTGCTCCTGGATTGGAATCCGCACTATGTATATGACAAGTATTTCGGCAGCGTCCGGAAGGCACAGTGGTTTCTGGACAATATCTGCTGTATGTCCTGGAATGTGGAGATGGATGCAGGAAAGCCCTTCTCCCAAGGCATTGAAGAGCGCGTTGCATTATTCCCCGAATGGGAAAAAGAAATCCGCATGTACAGGAGTCAGTGGTACAGGATGGTGGGTAAGGAGGTGCCCGGAATGTACTCCCTGGAATGCGAACTGCGCCGTCGCGGTTATGGCATCTGGGGCCTTTCCAACTGGAGCCGTGAAACATTTTCCCTGGTTTCCGGCCGCCGCGTGTTCACCGTCCTCGACGGCTACATCATTTCCGGCGACGTGGGCTGCATCAAGCCCGGCCCTGAAATCTTCCGCCTCCTACTGGACAAGTTCCACCTGGAAGCCTCCGATTGCCTCTTTGTCGATGACAACCAGGCCAACGTAGACGGCGCCATTGCCGCCGGCATTCCCGCCCTCCTTTTCCAGGACTGCTCCTCCCTCCGCTCCGCCCTCGCCCTGGCCTGACACGTTCGCCCGTCCATCTCCCGGGCAAAAACAGCCTCTGGTGCCCGTAAACCCAGCCCAAACCACATCTCGCGGGCAAAACACCAACTTTTTGCCCGCCAACCTAGCGAAGTGTGCGTAGAGGTCCATTGGAATGTACCCCTACACACGGTTTTGCGGGATTTTCGTGCGTAGAGGTGCCAAGGCCTGGACCTCTACGCACGGTCGGGGCCTTCCCCCTTTTTGTCGTGGCTGACGCCCGAGCCCTGAAAACCCGTGAAATGTAAGCAGTTGAGGGAGAGATTCTTATACATTTTTAGGTGGGAAAATTACCCACCTAAAAAGATGCTATACGTTGTTTCATAGCAAGTTGCATTTCACGCAAAATGCTATTCGCGGTTTTTGGTGTCGATGCAGATGGTGACGGGGCCGTCGTTGACGAGGTGTACTTTCATGTCGGCGCCGAAGATGCCGGTGGCAACCGGACGGCCGATGGACTGTTCGAGGGAACGGCAGAAGGCCTCGTACATGGGGATTGCTTTTTCGTGCCCTGCGGCGCCGATGTAGGAGGGGCGGTTGCCCTTTTTTGTGGAAGCTATGAGTGTGAACTGGCTCACCACCAGTGCTTCTCCGCCCATCTCCACAACGCTACGGTTCATTACTCCTTCCTCGTCGTTGAAGATTCGCAGCTCGGCCACTTTCTTCACGAGCCACTCAATATCCTCCTGCCCGTCTTCGTGCCCAACACCCAGCAGCACCAACAAACCGGGCCCAATGGCCGAAACGATCTTTCCGTCTACCGTGACGGAAGCCTCCAGTACTCTTTGAATAACCGCTCTCATGACTGCAAAGATACTAATTATTGCTGAAGTTAAGGGAAATGAGTAATTTTGCAATGCTATGACTATCGAGGAAATTACCTGTAAGGCCGATTTGGACTTCGGCCAGATGACGGAGCTGATGCACCAGCTCAATCCGGAGCTGAAAGTGACGGAGGAGATGGTGAATCAGACTATTGAGGCGCCGGACAGCCACCTGTACGTGATGCGGGACGGGGGAAGGGCGATCGGATGTGCAACTCTGGGGGTGTTCAATTCACCCACGGGGAGGAAGGCGTCGATAGAAGATGTGGTGGTTTTAGACGAGTACCGGGGCCAGGGCCTTGGGAAGCGGCTTATCGAGCACCTGCTCTCCGAAGCCGGAAAGCTCGCGCCCATCAAGGTGCAACTCACGTCACGCCCGGTGAGGGAAGCCGCGAACAAGCTCTATCAGAGCATGGGTTTCACAAGGCGCGATACGAATTTCTATATAATGATCATTACCCGCTGATTCCGTTTTTGCAAAATAATCCGTATATTTACGAGTTATGAAACGGTATCCGGCAATCCAGATGACGGCCATGGCGGCGTTGCTGCTGCTTGGCGTCTCCTGCACGCTCTGGCAGCACCCGCGCGTGGCGGATACGGAGATGGTGCCGGACACATTCAGGGTTACCAGTCCTTGCATCGACCGCTTCATGGAAGAGGTGGAGTATACGGACGATGATTATACCGTATCCCGCATCCTTGAGTACCCGGGCGGAGGTCCCGGGGATGCCGACATTCCGCCGACGGTGCGGCTGCAGTGGGATAAGGCCGGGGCGGAAAAGGTTCGGGTGCAGGAGTATCCCGACTCGGCATGGGGCTGGGATTACCCGGCCTCGGCGGATTCATCCTTTGTGGACATATATGATCTTGTCCCCGGGAGGGATTACATGTATTTCGTGCTGGGAGCTCGTGGAGACACTATCTCCAGAGGCCGGTTCTATACTGTGGGGACTCTGCATCAGGCATATCTTCGGCACAGGGTGAGGAATGCCCGGGACCTTGGCGGCTGGAAAACGCAGGACGGACGGATTGTGGGATACCGCAAGCTGTACCGGAGCGGAAAGATCGTGGGTGAAGACGGAACGTCGGTGTATATCAACCGGGATGGAATCGAGGATGCCCGGGCTCTGGGGATCGGCGCAGAACTGGACCTCAGGGAAGAGGATGTGGTTCCGGAGTTTTCGCCCCTCGGCCCCGGAGTGGCGTTCTGTGCACCCGGTTTCCCGCTTGGCGGAAGCACTATGCTCGGAAAATACCAGGATGGAGTTGCCCGGAGTTTCCACTTCATCGTCCGAAGCCTGCACGAGGGGAGAGGGGTGATATTCCACTGCTCGGCCGGCCGGGACCGGACAGGCACGATGGCGGCTCTGCTCCTTGGCGTTCTGGGGGTGAGCGAATGGGATATCGGCAAGGAGTATGAACTCACCTATTTCGCCCCGAGGGGCTACAGTATGGGCCGTGAAGCGGAAGTGTACCGGCATACGCGAGACGGAATCCGCAATTCCTGCAGGTATATCCGAAAGAACTATGGCTCGCCGGAGGGAAGCTTCCAGCAGGCCTGCGAGAACTATCTTCAGGCAATAGGCGTGTCTGAAAGGGAAATAGAAGATTTCAAAAACCTAGTACTTCAGTAGAATGAGAATCTGTGTAATAGGCGGTGCGAACACCGACATCACGGCCACATCGGCCCAGACATTCAGGCACGGGGATTCGAACCCCGGCAGCATCAGAATCTCTCCCGGCGGAGTTGCCAGGAACATCGCGCACAATCTGGCCCTTTTGGGCGACGAGGTGCATTTCGCGGGGATTTTCGGGGCCGATGACTTCGGCACGCTCTGCCGCGATGCCTGCCTCAAGGCCGGAATTGACCTTAGCCTTTCCGAGACGAGGGCCGATGTGGACAGCTCCTGCTACATGTGCATCAATTCGCCGGAGGGAGAACTCATCGGGGGAGTGGCCGATATGAAAGCCCCCGAGCTGATAACCCCTTCGTGGCTGGAGGCCCGCCTGGAGGATATCAATTCGGCCGATGCGGTCGTGGCCGACAGCAACATCCCCGCCGCATCGCTCGCCTGGCTCATCGACAATTGCATCCCTCCGCTGTATCTGGATGCTGTTTCGGTTGCGAAAGCCTCCAGGATTGCCGATGCAATGACGATGTCGTTCCGCTCCGGAGTGCACGCCGTGAAGTGCAACCGCCTGGAGGATGCCGTGCTTTCCAACGTGCCCGGAATCGGCAGGCGTTATGTTACCCTTGGCTCGGAAGGGGCTCTGGTGTACGAAGACGGCATTGGCCGGGCATTCCCGGCGCTGCCCGGCGAGGTGGTGAATGCCACCGGCGCTGGCGATGCCCTGTTTGCGGGCATTATCCACGCGGGGCCGCAGGCATCGGCCCAGGAAGCCCTTCAGCTGGGACTGCGCTGCGCAAAATACGCAATTGAATGCAAGGATGCGGTTAATCCGGATCTGGCTAAATTGATTAAGCGATGAACAAGTATCTTTCCGTGTCGGCCCCCGTGGCTGAAGCCCTTGCTAAGGGGAAGCCGGTGGTGGCGCTCGAATCCACGATAATATCCCACGGAATGCCGTATCCCCAGAATGTGGAAACGGCGTTGAAGGTGGAGGCGGCGATACGCGAGGCGGGCGCCGTGCCTGCAACTGTCGCCGTTATCGGCGGAAAACTCAAAGCCGGGCTCACTCCGGAGGAAATAGAGTATCTGGGTAAAAAGGGAACCGCCGTTACAAAGGCCTCCAGGCGGGATTTGCCCGTTCTGGTTGCTCGCGGGGAGGACGGCGCAACAACCGTTACCACCACCATGATAATCGCCGCGATGGCGGGCATCAAGGTGTTCGCAACCGGAGGGATCGGCGGCGTGCACCGCGGGGCGGAAACCACCATGGACATATCGGCGGATCTGGAAGAACTGTCCCGCACTCCGGTGATGGTAATCTGCGCCGGAGCGAAATCCATCCTGGACCTTGGCCTCACGCTGGAGTATCTGGAGACCAAGGGCGTTCCGGTAATCGGCTACGGCACGGAGGAACTGCCGGCGTTCTACACCCGGAAAAGCGGCTTCCGCGTGGACTACAGGGTGGATACGCCGGAGGAGTTGGCATCGGCCTTCAAAGTCAAACAGGAGATGGGGCTGGGCGGAGGAATGCTGGTTACGAATCCCATCCCGGAGGAGTATTCAATGGACAAGGCGGTGATAGACGCCGCCATCGACCAGGCTGTTGAGGAGTGCCGCCTGAAGGGAATCCGCGGAAAGGAGACAACCCCGTTCCTGCTGGCGCGTATCAAGGACATTACCGGAGGAGATTCCCTGGAAGCGAATATCGCCCTGGTTCTGAACAACGCCCGACTCGCTGCGCGCGTAGCCGCGTGCATGTAATTTGTCCGATATTTGGATTTACGGCAAAGACAAATTAAATTTGCAATTTGTACAATCGGATTTGTCCGACAGACCTAAACCATGAAAGACGTAATTAAACCTGTTGAGAAGTCCCTGCTGACCTCGGAGCTCGGTTCGAACACGTTGTTCGTCCAATCTCCGCACGGGGGCTGTGAAATCCATATGGTGGACAATGTCATCGCCCCCAACGTTATGCTGGAAATGGGCCGTGTGCGCGAACTGGCTTTCCGCAAAGACGGCGGCGGCACGGGTATGGAGGCAGACCTGGACCACTTCGACCTGGACCCTTCCTACGGCTTCAAGCAGCTCGTGGCCTGGGATCCGGAGAAAGCGGAGATTCTGGGCGGATACAGGTTTGTATTGGGCAGGAACTGCCGGTTCGGTGCCGACGGCCAGCCGCTCATCCCGTCGGCCCACCTCTTCACTTACAGTGAGAAATTCCTCAAGGAGGAGTTTCCGCAGACGATCGAGCTCAGCCGCAGTTTCATCTCCACCGAGTTCCAGGTAACAGGGGCCGATGCCGCCAAGCGCAATATCTTCATTCTGGATGCGCTGTTCCGCGGGGTGGGAGCCCTTATGCCTGAGTTCGGCACCAAGTACTATCTAGGCAAGGTAACGGTCTATCCGGACTATCCCAAACAGGCCCTGGGCCTTCTGATGGCCTTCTTCCGCAGGCGCTTTCACGAGGAACCGGGCCAGACGGGCATCGCCAAGAACCAGATGGTCATCGATGTGGACGAATCTATTTTCACCGGGGAGGATTTCAATGCGGATTACCGCATTCTCAAGGCCAGTCTCAAGGACCTCGGTACCAGGATTCCTCCCATCGTGAATTCATATATGCGTCTTTTCCCGGATATGCGCTACTTCGGCGGTGGTATAAACGACGAATTTGGAAACGTAATTGAACTTGGGCTTCTGGCTTCGGTCGAGGGCAAGACCGGCAACAGGTTCATCGAAGCCCGCGAATTGTAATATGGATTTTATAACAAGACTGGTAAGCATATATCTCGGCGGTCGCAGAAGAGCGATCGCCCGTTATGCCTCTGAGTCCAGGGATATGCAGGAAAGGGTGCTGATGAGGCTCATCCGCCGTGCGATGGATACCGAGTGGGGCAGGGAGCACAAGTTCAGGAACATGAACGGCTACCGTGATTTTGTGGCCAACGTCCCCGTTTCCTCTTATGACGACCTTCAGGAGCGTATCGAACGCATGCGCCAGGGAGAAAAGGATGTCCTCTGGCCCGGGCAGGTGAAGTTTTTCGCAAAATCTTCCGGCACCACCGCCGGGCGCAGCAAGTTCATCCCCGTAACGAAAGAAGGCCTCAGGCGCCTGCACATGATGGGCGGCCACGACGCTACGGCAGTTTATCTTGGACACAACAAGAAATCCAGGGTTAGCCGCGGCCACTCCCTCATCCTTTCCGGCAGTTTCGACCCCACTCTGGATACTCCCACCTCCCGCACGGGAGACGTGAGCGCCATCATGACATCGTCCATCCATCCTTTCCTCCGCAAACTGATGAAGTTCGGCCCGCCCATGGAGATTGCCTCCATAAGCGATTTCGGCGAGAAGAGGGAAAAACTGGCGCAGTATGCCATGCATACCAATGTGGCAACTATCAGCGGCGTTCCGTCCTGGTGGCTGTCGGTGCTGAGCCACATGCTGGAAATCTCCGGCAAGGAAACACTGGAGGAGGTTTGGCCGAATCTGGAACTCTTCTGCCACGGCGGAGTGGGCTTCACCCCGTACAGGGATTTGTACAAGAAAATCGCCCCCTCGCTGCATTATATTGAAACCTACAACGCGTCGGAAGGCTTCTTCGGCGTGCAAACGGACCCTTCGGATCCGGCTCTCACCCTGATGGTAGACTATGATGTGTTCTACGAGTTCATCCCGCTTTCACAGCTTGGGAAGAAGGATGCGCAGGTGATTCCTCTGTGGGAGGTGAAAACCGGCGTGAACTACGCCATGGTCATAAGCACGTCCTGCGGCCTTTGGAGGTACCTTATCGGGGATACAATCCGTTTCACGCAGAAAGATCCGTACAAGTTCACCATTTCCGGCCGCACCCGCCAGTTCATCAACGCCTATGGCGAGGAACTCATCGTGGAGAATGCTGAAAAGGGAATCGACATAGCCTGCAAAACCACCGGAGCCAAAGTGCGCGAGTACACAGCCGCTCCCGTGTACATGGACGAACACGGCAAAGCCCGTCACCAGTGGCTCATAGAATTCGCCCACGAGCCGGATTCCATGGACGACTTCACCATGCAGCTGGATTCTGCCCTGCGTTCCCTGAACTCGGATTACGATGCCAAGCGTTTCGAAGATATCGTCCTGTCCCATCTGGAACTCGTGCCCGCCCGCAAGGGTCTGTTCGACGACTGGCTCCGCAAACACGGCAAACTGGGCGGCCAGCACAAGGTGCCCCGCCTGGCCAACAACCGCGAGATAATGGATGAACTCCTGGAGATGAATTAAGTTTTTTTTGTAATTTCGAAAAAAGGGTATATCTTTGCAATCCCTTTTGGAAACAGGGGCGTAGCTCAGCTGGTTTAGAGCGCTTCAGTCACATTGAAGAGGTCATCGGTTCGAATCCGATCGTCCCTACAAAAATAGAGAACCGAATCAATCGGTTCTCTGTTTTTATTATGTTCGCGCTTCTAGAAGTTCAGCGTGAGGCCGATGCCGGAAGGGGCGGCGCCGAAGTTGAGGGAGATGTCTGAGGCGACGACGTTGCCCTGGGCCTGGTTCCACTCGTTCACAATCCCGTTAAGCTTCTTGTTGTTCACGACAAGGATGGGAATGCCCGATATGGCCGTAACGGCGCCCGCGCCGGTTAGGATTCCGCTGCCCCAGAACCAGGGAGCGAACTGTTTGGAGATATCGTCCACGGCGCTCTGGGTGCTATCATCATCCCCACCGGAGGCTACAGCGGCGATGCCGCCTCCAAGGGCGGCTACAAGAACCCACACTACGGTTGTTCCCACAAATACAACGGCGCCCGCCGCCGCTGCTGAAGAACCGCCTATGATGAGGCCTTCACCAAGGGCCCTTTTCCTCTTGTATGATTCCCAGTCGAGGGTGCGGTCTACGCCGTTCACATCGGCAAGGATGATTGCCATTTCGTCCGGTGTGAGGTCTGTTCCGTCCAGTCTCATGCCGCCGTTGTGGCGCTCCAGGAGGCCGGAATAAGAAGTATCGTTAAACTGTGCGAATGCAGCTACTCCCAGCAGCATGCATGCGATTGTTATCAATGAGCGTTTCATAACTCTGTGGTTTTTGACGTTACAAATAAACAGTATATTCCCGTTAAATGCAAATATTATGCTTATATTTGTAACGTATGAAACGAATCGTTACCCTTCTGGCCCTCCTGGCGCTGTGCTTCCAGGGGCTTGCACAAGACTACGGAGTGGTGGATATCTCCGTGTGCAACATCCGCAGGAATCCCACGTATACGGCCGAAATGGTTACCCAGGCCCTCCTTGGTACGCCCGTGCATGTGCTGGGCGTGGAGAAGGGCTGGCCCCAGATCCAAACCCCGGACGGCTACACCGGCTATGTGCACCGGGACGGAATAGTCCGTATGGACAAACAGAAGTACCATGAATGGAATGCTGCCCCCAAGGTTATGGTAACCGCCCTGTTCTCAATCGTGAAATCGCACCCGGACCAAAACGGAGACACCGTATCTGATGTTGTGGGCGGGGACCGCCTCTGTTTCCTGGACGAAGTGAGGGGTATTGACGGCAGGGATTATCTCCACGTCCGTTTCCCCAGCGGCCGCGAAGGCTATATTTCCAGGGAAGATGCCATGCCGGACGACGAATTCCGCGAAACGGTGCGTCAGGACGCAGATGCCATCCTGGAGACTGCGCTCAAGATGGTGGGCTTCCCGTATGTATGGGGCGGAACATCGCCCAAGGGCTTCGACTGCAGCGGCTATGTGCGCACCGTACTGGCCCTCCACGGCATCATCATGCCGCGCGATGCGGGCCAGCAGGCTCCGGTTACACAGCGTATAGACACATCGGCAGGCATAGATAAACTCCAGCCAGGAGATCTTCTGTTCTTCGGCGTAAAGGAAACCGGGCGCGTTCGCCACGTGGGCTTCTACATGGGCGACGGGATATTCCTCCACTGCATCGGCAAGGCTCATCTGAACAGCCTCATACCGGGAGATCCCATCTACGATGCCGGCAATTCGCCCACGCTTCTGTATGGCGGCCGTTTCCTCCACCTCATCGACAAGAAGAGGGAAATCAACACCTACTGGACCAATCCCTATTATCTGGAATAGATGAAAAGAAGGGGCTTCATAAAAGCGGCAGGACTGGTTGCGGCCGGTGCCGCACTCTCTTCGTGTACCGGAAGGAGCATCACCTCCGGCGGGCCTCATATCATCAAGGCCGATGGAAAATTGCACCTCCGCTTCTTCCCGTATGAGCTTCAGCTGAGGCACACCTTCACCGTATCGTCCTACAGCCGCAAAACCACGCCGGACGTGCAGGTGGAAATCGAGTACGAAGGCATCATTGGCTATGGCGAGGCCTCGATGCCGCCGTACCTTGGCCAGACCGTGGAATCGGTAACCGCGTTCCTGCAGAAGGTGAATCTGGAGCAGTTCGGCGATCCATTCATGCTGGAGGAAATCCTGGAGTATGTGGATGGGCTCTCGGAAGGCGACAGCGCGGCGAAAGCCGCCATCGACATAGCCCTTCACGATCTTGTGGGCAAACTGCTCGGAGCCCCGTGGTACCGCATCTGGGGCCTGGATCCGGCGAAGGCGCCGTCATCCACATTCACCATCGGCATAGATACTCCGGAGGTTGTGAAAGAAAAGACGCTGGAAGCCGCCGGGCGCTTTAATATATTAAAGGTAAAGGTGGGGCTTCCGGGAGATAAGGAGATGATAGGAGCAATCCGCGAAGTGACGGATCTGCCGCTGGCCGTCGATGCCAATCAGGGCTGGAAAGACCGCTCTGAGGCCCTGGACATGATTTTCTGGCTCAAGGAGCACGGAGTTGTGATGGTGGAGCAGCCCCTTCCCGTTGCCGCGGTGGACGATACCGCCTGGCTCACGGAGCGCAGCCCCCTTCCCGTCTTTGCCGATGAATCCGTGCAGAGACTATCCGATGTGAAGGCGCTCGAAGGCGTCTTCAGCGGCATCAACATCAAACTTATGAAATGCACTGGCATGCGCGAAGCCTGGAAAATGCTCACCTTCGCCCGCGCCCTTGGCATGAAAGTGATGATCGGCTGCATGACTGAAACCTCCTGCGCCGTCTCCGCCGCCTCCCAGCTGAGCCCCGCCGTAGACTTTGCCGACCTGGACGGCAACCTCCTCATTTCCAACGACCGCTTCACCGGCGTACGCGTCGAAGATGGCCGCCTGGTCTTGCCTTCTGATCCTGGTATCGGCGTTACACCTGCCTAGAATTCAGACCAGATAGTATATCCTTCGTCGTTTTTTGCGACAGTTACCTTTTCAACGGCACCATCGTCCCTGATAAAATAGAGATGATTGCCGTTATGAACCATCCCGAGCAGTTCGCATTCAGGGTATGCCTGTCTTACACATGCCAGAGATTCATCGATGTCGTAGACACATACAGGATTGAAGAAGTGCCCATTCGCTGATTCCAGAATGGTTCCGTCATCGATAATCAGAATATTGTAAAGGAGGAACTGGTTGTTTTCGTTTTTGACTTTAAAACTGAACTCATACTGACGGTGCGCGATATTAGTCCTGTCAATGAATACTATATAATCACTGTCACCGTCATAGTTCTCGTTTTCCGGGGCAACGGAAAGGTATGAAGCAAGCACTTTGCGGGGAAGGAACTGCATGAAAGTCTCTTTGTCCAAAACAGTCTGGGTGGCCGACCATTTCTGGTTGACATAATATGCGGTAGAGGAGAATCCTTCAGAGTTGGAGAAATAGATTCGGCATAAGTCGCGTCCGTTGTCTTCTTTCCAACTATTTGCGGAAACTCCTCCGCACCCGGGATACCTTGTGCAGAAATCGTTGGCGACATTTCTGGGGACACCTTGTTGGAGCAGGGCCTTATAGGTATCCGCTCCTTTTGTTGATTGCTCCCAGTGATACTCAAGCGGTATTGAGAAACAGGAGACAAGCAGAAATGAACAGGATATAAGTATTGAAAATGCTTTCTTCATTATAGATACTAATTAGAATGTATAGCCGATCCTGAAATTCAGGTGCGGAAGTATCGCTCCCATGCTGTGGAAGCCAACGCCAAAGGTGTATTCCCGGAACCAGTGATTGCTGCCGCGGCGGATGCCGTATGTGGGTATAAGGGAAAAGTAGATGTCTTCCAAATGTGTGGAATATGCTTTTATGGGAAGGCTTACGAAGTCGGCGCAGTTGTTGGCCGTTTTCTTTCCCTTCAGGAAGCGTCTCTCCATATTGGTATAGTATCGCGGTTCGATGACTATTCCCGGCCTTGGACCGAAATTGAATGTTCTGGAAAAAGAATAATTACCCTCGCTTTGCTGGGTAACTGTGGTGATGTCGCAAATGGCAATGGGAAAGCCTGCCCGCATGACGAGTGACCAGTATCCGCCCAGCCGTTGTTCGTAACTGTATTCCAGGCCGATGACCGTAAGTGATACGGAATGTCCGGACACTACATCGGCACTGTTTTCCATGCCGATTACTCCCGGAATGGCGGGATTGTCGAAATCCAGCTGTCCTTGGGCATAAACTACCGTTGAAGCGAAGGCTGCAATCAGAAAGAGGGTTAAATACTTATTCATGGCTTGGATTATTTGCGTTTTTTGTTGAACATAGCGTCCAGGTCTTCCACCGTGGCTGTGCCTCTGAGGTATACCACCGTCACATCCCATTTGCCCTTTTTTTTCACAGCCTGGAAGCACAGGAAGCGGTTGAGACCCGTGAGCGTGGGAGGAAAACATATCACCGCGTAGGTGAGATGGTCGCCGGAGAAAACGGTTTGTTTGTCGGTGGATGCGTTGGCATCCTTCATTACAAGAACTTCTACGGTGTGGAAGTCCCCTTCATCGACGCTGAATTTAAGGCTTTTATATGTGTCCAGCCCATACGGGTGTAACTCCGAGCCGCTTATGAAGGAGCGCTTCATGTGTTTTAAAGGAATAACCCTTCCTTCAAACAAGTCCTCGATGTAAAGCCCTTCCTGCGCGAATGCGGAAATGCCGGCAAAACAGAGCAAAAATATAAAAAGTATTCGTTTCATTGGTTCATTATTCCTGAAAGTTCGGTCTCAACATCCGTTCCTGAAGAGAAGATGGACGCAAGGGTATTTTCCATAGATGCGAGAGCTTCGTTGCCGGGAATCTGTTTTTCCTTGCCGATGTGGACTCCTACGATGACGGCTATCGCTGCGGCGGCCGAAATGGCCGTGACGGGTATCCATCTCCAACTCGCAGGGCGAACTATCCTGCCTGCGGCAGCACGCCCGGCGGCAAAGTAGCCCGCCACGGCTTTTGCATCATCGAAATCCGGGTCCCGAGTTGTGGCCAGAAAAGCCTTCAGGCGGCGCTCCTCCCTGGGGGATAACGTTGCCTCAAAATATTTCAGACTCAGTTTTTTATAATAGTTCTTGTTCATTGTACCTGTCTCTTATTGTTTTTCTGGCTCTTGACAATTGCATTCTCACCGCGGAATGAGTCATTCCAAGTTCTTTCGCAACAGTTTTTAGGGTTGCACCTTCGTATTCGTGACGTCGGATTATATATTGTTGTAGTTCGCTCAGGCTGCTGTTTATCAACTTCTCCACCTTCTTGAACAGGGCCTCTCTTTCTGCGAGGTTATCATCGTCCCCCGGCATGTCGCCTTCAAGGGGGATGGTTTTCCTTCGCCTTAGCACATCCACGGATGTGTTCCTTACAGTTCGGTTCAGCAGGGCCTCGGCCTCAGCGGGAGAGCCAATCCTATATCGGCCCCAAAGCTTCACGAAAGCATCCTGCAGGGCGTCTTCCGACGAGGCGGTATCGCGCAGCAAACGCTTCGATCCCGCCATCAGTTTTCCCCGGATCCGGAGGAAAGCTTCTGTCAAATAATCCGCCATCTGACTATATAACGTGTGTTATGCACAAATGTAACAAATATTTTGCTCGATAGAGATAATGTAGTATATTTGCATTACGAAAAAGTTCGTAACGAAAAATATCGTAACAAAAATTTGCGTAATATGGAGAATCCTTTTAAATTCGGAACTGTTGTAGATGAAGAATACTTTACCGACAGGGTAAATGAAGTGACATATATCCGGCAGTTTATCAATAGCCCAAATCATCTTGTCCTCATAAGTCCACGACGTTTCGGTAAAAGCAGTGTTGTGGCAAAGGCACTGAAATTGAGTGGCAGAAGGAGCATAACAGTAAATCTTCAACAGGTGACATCCGTTCAGGATCTGTCGGCAAAAATACTTCGGGAATTCTTTAAGCTATACCCGCTGGAGCGGATCCGGCATTTTTTCGAACATTTCCGGATCGTCCCAACAATAACGTCGAATCCCGTTTCAGGGGCCATAAGTGTTTCTTTTGTGCCAGGAGTTGATAGTAATACCCTCCTCGAGGATGTAATGGGCCTTTTGGAAAAGACTAGCACGGAAAAAGACAGATTGGTGTTTGTGCTTGACGAATTTCAGGAGATAAAAGAGATTGCTCCCAAACTGGATAAGCAACTTCGTTCAATCATGCAGGATCAGAAGCATATCAACTACATTATGCTGGGAAGCCAGGAAAGCATGATGAGCGAAATATTTGAAAACAAAAAATCCCCGTTCTATCATTTTGGGGAGATGATGCGGCTGGGAAAGCTGCCAAGAGCAGATTTCCATAAGTATTTGTCAGAACGTCTGTCGGGTTTCTTTCCGGAGACAAGTGGCCAAATTGCCGATTTGATACTAGACTATACATCCTGCCATCCATATTACTCTCAGCAATTAGCTGCAACCATCTGGCAAATTAAAGCTCTTCAACCCGACATTCAGGATGTATTCCCTGTTGCAATTAATTATATTGTCAGGACCCACGGATTGGATTATGAACGCCTGTGGATAAAACTCAACCGCACTAATAAATGGATTCTCCAGCATTTGGCTTCCGGTTCTCCGCTTCAGACAGGAGAACACAGGACCAGCACAATCTACAGTGCATTGAAAAGGTTGCAAAAGGAAGGGTATGTTATTTATTCAGACGGATACGAATTGGAGGATCCATTTTATCGTCAATGGATAATTGAAACCAATAGCTAGGAATCGGATGAAAACGCATATTCTTATACCTGCCATTATAGTTTTACAGATTGTTCTTTTTGCTTCCTGCACTGATGGGGCGGGGATTAAAAATGAGTTGGACGATGTGGAATCGTATATACAGGACCGTCCAGACAGTGCATTGGCGGTTCTGGAAAAGATCGACAGTTCAGTAGTCAAATCAAAGAGTACTCGAGCAAAGTTTTCTTTGCTTTATGCGATGGCTCTTGACAAGAATTACGTTGATACGACGGATATGTCCGTAATAAAGCCTGCTATTGACTATTATTCCAGGCTTGGAACTGTAGATGAAAAGATGAAAGCGTATTATTCCGAGGGGATAATATACTTCAACAGAAAAGAATATGACAATGCTATAGTATCACTGTCCAATGCCGAGTCATTAATTCAAAACGCCACGGATTTGCAATATGTCGGTTTGGTGTATCTGGCCATTTCAGATGTATATAATCGTACTCATCTTCCCGAAGAGGAAATAAAGTATGTCAAGTTGGCGGCAGATGCTTTTGACCGTTGGGGTAAAAGCGGGTATTATCATTCTACTCTTTACAGAATGGCCCAGGCATATACTAATGCTCGCAGATATGATGAGGCGGGACCGCTTTACGAACAACTATTATCAGATTTGTCAACCCCTGAATATATAGTGCGTTACGTAAAAGAAGACTATGCACTGGTCCTGTTGTCCGGACCGAAAAAGGATAACGAAAGGGCATTGTCTTATATGCAAGAAGTTGTATCAGAGTATGGCTACTTGCGCAATACAAATCTATATGCCGCCTATGCATATGCACTGTCTGCATGTGGACACACAAACGAAGCTGAAGCTATTTATTCGCAATTGTATTCTCTTGACGGGAAAGACTATTCTATTGTAGATATCTGGAAATCTGCCACATATGAAAAGATGGGAGATTACAAAGAGGCGTATTCCCTGTTGCAGAAGTCGTTGACATATCAGGACTCACTGCTGAATATCACTCTTTCTCACTCCACCGTAAGGGCACAGAAAGATTTCTTTGCCTTAAAAAACAGCAAAATGCTTTTGGAGCAAAAGACAAAGCAATACGAAGTCCTTATTGTACTTGTTGCCCTTATAGTGCTAATAGTTGTTTTGTTAGTTATTATCAGACAGAGGACAGAGTTGTTCCGGAAAGAGAGAATCAAGATAGCTGAAATAGCAGAGTCTATGCGAACTCGTTTGAAAGAATCAGAAGAAACGAGGATTCTGTTACGGCAGGAAATAGCTTCCAAGGAACAGACATTGTCGAAATTGAGAACAGAGTATTCCTTCATTTATAAGAACCAGTTCAAACGCTTGGGAGAATTATGCGAAACTTTTTTATTGGCAAATGAACGCCGAGATTCTCAACGTATTGTATATGAAAAGGTTCACGAATTGATTAAGGATATAAACGGAGATAAGGCTGGTCATGAGAGGTTCGAAAGCATGGTGAACAAGTCTCTTGAGGATATAATGATTCATTTTAGGGAGGATTTTCCCTCATTAAAGGAAGAAGACTATCGTTTTGTATGTTATACTTTCGTTGGTTTTGATGCAACTACACTTTGTATCATTTTCAATATGCCTTCGCTGGCGTCGGTCTATACAAGGAAGTCCAGAATTAAAAAGAAGATTCAGGAGTCGAGTGTTTCATTCAAGAAAGATTATCTTGACCATATTGGTTAATCATTTGATTTACAATGTATTAATGCTATTAATCGCACCCGTGTTATGGGCTTGGAGCGTAAGTGCTTAATTCTCAGCGCATTACGCTCGTCGTTGAAAGGGGTGTAAGGTTTTATTATTAGAGTTGTTCCAAAATCGGCCTTCTGCGCGCGTAGGAGGCCGATTTTAAATAGCCGAGTGTAAGGTTTTTCCAGGCCGTTTTTTTGGAGACTATCCATATAGGGTAGTAACTTTGTCCCTCGAAAAAAACAACATTATGAAAACATCATATGGCACATCTGAAAATCATGAGTTTACCAATGTCTCTGGATATTCGGTCTCAATGACAGATTCGGATGATAATCTTGGCGCCTTTCAGGTTCAGTATATAAACCAAGTTGTAACCGATACTACCTGGAATACGGTGAAGCTAAAGACTTATAATACGGGGAATGTTGAAGTTATTATTTTGCCGCAAAAAATTAATAAACTACATTTGTGAAATAATTTGTGAAATAATGGTTATATCGATTAATGCCATGAAACATCTCGGGTTATTGTTTGGCATGATGTTGCTTTCTGCTTCTTGCGTCAAGCATGTGGATACGCGCGCGTGGGCAACGCTGGCGATGGTTGAAGATTTGGATTATGAACTTACTTCTGTGACATGGGAAGAAGACTTCCCCATACAATGTACACAGGAGATTGAAGAATCTGGTTATGACATATTGGCTCAGATAAAAAAGTGTGCTAATTACTCCGCTGCTATTTCTCCATATAAATACTTGTCAACAAAAGAATTGCATACCGGAAAAGCCACTTACGATAAGGATGCGCGTTTATACAAGGGCTCAATAACAGCCATGTATATCGCTTATTCCCATGGCACTATCAAATTGGAAGATAATCCCAAGCCATCAGAGTATGAGAGTCCAATTGTATTGTTCGGTATTTGCTTCGCGATAATACCTTATACGGTTTCTGAGGATGGTACATTTTCGGCAGATACTTATTTGGCCAGCACTTTTTATGATAAAACGACATCACAGATGAACCACATAAGTTGCTATTTAGAGAGCATTGAAGACGGTAAAGTTGTAATTATTTTCCCGGAATTCATTACCCCTGACTTCGCTACCGACAAGTATTATGTCGGAAAAGTAAAAATGGTTTATTCAAAGCCCTGATTAATGTCGTTCAACATCGATCTGGCAAGGGGAGTCGCTGTGATGGCCCTTTTGGGGATATTCTTACAGCCCGCTTATTCCCAGTCTCGAACCCGTTCGGTTTCAGGGTTTGTTCTGGATGCAGAAAGCGGTGAATCTCTTATAGGAGCCGGTATACAAACTGCGCACAACGGTGTTACTGTCAGTAACAGTTATGGCTTTTTCTCGCTGCCATTAAGACAGCAGCCCGATACAATTGTTGTTAATTACCTCGGTTATAAAGATTATGTGTGCGTAATCGGACAGGGCGCAGACAGTACTATTACTATTATGATGGAGCCAGAGGCGTTGTTGCAGGAGGTGGTCGTTACCGCTTCGCGCAAGACTACCGTTGGCGCTGTACATGTGTCAATTAGTGATGTCAAGAACACACCGGTGGTTTTGGGAGACCCAGATATTCTGAAAACCATCCAACTGATGCCGGGCGTTCAAAGCGGAATGGAGGGAACGGCCGGCATCTATGTCAGGGGTGGTGGAGCAGATGAGAATCTTTTTCTTCTGGATGGTGTGCCGATGTATAACGTATCACATCTGCTGGGAGTCTTTTCGG